>Ga0208666_1000166_pt1 | contig 31585 bp, 44 predicted proteins | sample 5B_taG_FD_184078 | JGI IMG/M metagenome (GOLD analysis project Ga0208666, IMG submission 184078) | Marine viral communities from the Subarctic Pacific Ocean - 5B_ETSP_OMZ_AT15132_CsCl metaG (SPAdes) (version 2) | ecosystem: Environmental > Aquatic > Marine > Oceanic | place: Pacific Ocean...
AAAACGCAGCTCTTGCCGCAGCAAAAAAAGATAAAAGATTAGATGCTGCTGATGTTCAAAAATTAATAACACATTTTAAAACATCAAAATCTACAAACAATAATTTAAACAAAGATAACGTATCTCAAATGAAATCTAATTTAGATGCGGGTATTATATTTAGTGAAGATGAATTTAATGCAGCAATAGCAATTGCTACACAAAATCAAGACGAAAAAACTTTAATTAAATTAAGACAAATGGCTACTGATGCGCCAATCATTCAAGATCTTAATACTAAAACTGTTGCACAAATAGAAGAAAAAATTAATTTTTTTACATCTTTTAAAAATAGAGAAGGTGGTATGACAATAGCTGAAGCTAATGAGTTAAGAATATCACAAGAATATTTAGCATCGCTTACTACTTCATTAGATAAAGATCTAGTTACAACCGCAGCTAATAAAGGTGTTATTTCAATATCTGAAATAAATTTTGAAGATATATTAAATGGTGGCGATATGACTGCGTTTATTGATGGTGCAACAAATAGAATTGCACAAGCAGATACAGCTGCAAGTTATTATAAAAGAGAAGTAAAATATTTAACAGCAACAGAAGCAAACACTATTAAAAATGTATTTAATAGTGCAGATACACCAGAACAAATTATAGCTTTATCAAAAGGTATAGTTGAAGCGTTTGGTGTTAAATCAGATAAAGTATTTAAACAAATTTCTAAAGACGAAAATGTTTTAGCTCATCTTGGCGGATTAGTTACAATGAATGATGGTATTCCTGGAGACAATGTAAAACTAGCAGCTGAAGGTTTAATGATTTCTAAAAACGAAACTTTAGCAAAATTATATAAAATGTCGCCAACAGATGTAAGAAGCACAAATATAATTAAAAAATATGCTGAAGTGTTTATTGGTAGTGAAGCAACATTAGATAGTACAATAGAATTAACTAATTTAATCTATGCTGCACAATTAAAAAAAGAAGGCAAAACTACTGCTAACTTTTCTAATAATTCTTATCAAAAAGCATTTCTTATGGCAGCTGGCGGTACAACAGTTGATGGTTTTCCTTTTGATAAAAAAATGGGTGGGTTTGATGAAAACACTAGAGGCACAATGGTTCATATTCCACCTTGGTTACAAAGAGGCAAGTTTGAAAATGTAATTGAAATGTTAAAAACAGATCCACAATTAGTTTTAAAAGCATCATCAAATGGTAAATCAGCAGTAGCAATGGATGGCGAAGAAGTAAATATATTTACTAATGAAGATCCATATTTTGTAAGTGTTGGTAATGGTAAATATAAAATTGCTAATGGCGATAATCCAGTAACGGGCCAAAACCCAGAATACTTACTTAATAGTGATGGTGGATATTTTATTATTGATATTAATAAAATTAAAGCAGAAATAATTACGGGTATGCAATAATGAGTTTTTTTTTTGAAGAAGATACAGCTCTACAAGTAAAAAGCACAGAAAGTATATCTAAAGGCGAAAGAACTGATTTTATGGAAAATGCTAGTAAAGCATTTGACGCATTTCGTAGATCAGAAATATTTACATCTGAAGGTAATAACCAGGAAGAAGAATACGTTAATATAGTTAACATATTAACTGCTGCGGGTCATTCAGATTACATATCTCCATTAGAAGTTAATACAGATCCATTAAGTGAAGATGGCGACATGGGTGCAGTATTTAAAACTAGAGACGAATTACAAAAAGATTTTTGGGATCAAGTTGCAGTATTACAAACTACTGATGAAAATTTAAAAAATAAATTAACAGAAGCGGGTTTAGATAATTTTGAGAATATGCAAAAAACTATTGCAACTAAAACTCAAAACGCCTGGAAAGATTATACTGAAGTAAACGAAAGAGCTACTACTGCTGGATGGTGGGGTGGCATGGGAGGTATGGCGGGAGCTGCATTTACAGATCCTATTATGCTAATGACTATACCCATATCTTTTGGTTATTCTGTACCCGCTGGTTTTAGTGCCGCTGCATTAAAAATTGGATTAATGGAAGGTATTATTGGTGGTGTTGCAGAAACAATAATACAATTAAAAGCACAACCATACAGAGCAGAATTAGGTTTTGAAGATGCTGGTTTAGAAACGGGTATAAAAAATGTTGCAATGGTTGGTGCTGCATCAGCTACATTATCTCCATTACTATTCGGTGCATTTAAAGCATTTGGTAAAAGTATAGATGCTGGTAAAAAGTTTTTACACAAACAAACTCCAGAAGATTTACAAACTATTTATAAAGAAATGGGAGATATAAATCCTAAACTAAAAGACAAAGATTTAACAGAATATCAGTTACCGAAAAAAGATAGTCCGTTTGAAGATACAGCTCCAGCTAGGGTTGAGCATAACGAAAGATTAGATACAACAGCAAGAGCTATTGAAAACGGAGAACCCGTAGATTTACCACCAATAAGATCTACGTTAGAAACACCAACACCAACTAAAATAGAATTTAACGATATAACTGCAAGCAACCCAGCTATTAAAAATACTTATGATGAAGTAAGTAATATAAAAAATAAAATTGATGGAGAACAAATTACAAAAACTGGAGAAGCTAAACAAGTAGTTGAAGGTAATCCATTTTTATTTGATATTAAACCATCTAAATTAGAAAGAACAGAATTTGAAAATAAAAATATAAAAAATTATAAAGGCGATAAATCAGAACCTATAATTACAACTATTATTAATAATAGATATAAAATTTTAGATGGCCACCACAGAGCAAAAATAGCAGATAAAGAAAATACACTTGCTAGAATAATTGTAATACCAGAAAAAGCATACAAAGAAATGAAATTAAAAGGTATTCATCAAGCAGAAATGTATAAAGAATTTATTGCTACTTATAATCCAATAAAACAAATTACAGAAACACCAAAGGTTGCAGAAGTAGAAACTGTATCTAAAAATTTTAATAAAGAACCAACTAGATTAGCTGACGATCAGAATAATGTAAGAGATTTTGATGTACCTAATGAAGCAGCTTATAGAAATCAAGCGTCTGTTCTTGACGGAGATATGTTTGATGAGGGAACTTCAGCAGCCATTAAAGAAGTTGCTGGTGCTGGATCTGCTGCAAAGACAGTTCCAACAGATAATCCTTTAGCTAAAACCCAAGATTTAGTATCAAAATCCCAACGTACAGAAGCAGCTCCTTCATCAACAGTTTTAGCAACTGCACAAAGTAAACCACCACTTGTTCTTGGTTCTATTACTAATTCTGTTGGCGATTTTAATTCCATTGGTAAACAATTATATCACAAATCAGATAATTTCAACGAAATTTATAAGGCATTATCTGCAAAAATTAATGAGGTTAAAACTGAATTACAACCATTAGCAACTAAATATAGTGGCGACTTAAAGGCAAGAATTAAAGAAAAAGCTAGTTTAAATGAAAAATTAGCAAGTGATCCTACTTTTACACCGCAAAATATGTCTGATGTTTTAGGTACTAGAATTACAGTTGACACGATTAACAACGCAAAATTACTCATGGCAGAATTAAATCGAAAATTTAAGTTAATACTTAATGATGATTTTTTAGATGATGTAGGTAGAACTATATCACACAATACAGATTACAGAGCTATTCATGCACAAATATTAACTAAAGATGGTTATTCTTTTGAACTACAAATAAGATTAAAAGAGTTAGAAAATTTAACTGAACAATCACACGCTATCTATAAAAAAACAAAATACCAAAAAGATCAAATATCTGCCAAAGAATTAACTGATTTATTAACTCAACAAACAACAATAAATAAAAAATTATCAAAAAAATATTTTGAAATAAAAGAAAAAGAATTTAACAGATTAAAAAGCGGAGATCCATTAGATCGAGAAATACCTTATGCTTTAAGAATTGATGATGCTACTGGAGAAAAAGTACCAGTAACTATAACTGCTAGAGAAGCATTTGAACAAGCAGCTAAAGATGAGACAATGTTAAATAGATTGAAAGATTGCGTATGAGCCAGTTTAGAAAATGTATTATTAATGGTGCTAAAGAGGGTTTGATAAGTCAAACACAAGCTCAAAAATTACAAGATATGTTAAATGAGTTAGAAGATTTTTTTACATATCAAAAAGGTTTAGATAGATCACAAGCTCAAAGAGCTGCTGCTAAAAAAACTTACGATCAATTAAAAATAGAAAGTGCAGAAAAATTAAGAGCTACATTACTACAAAGAAAAGTAATGGATCAAATCCAGGATAGATTATTAAATTATAGAAATAGTAAAGGCGAAGTAGATGTACCTAATGCAGTTAGATCTATGTATGCGCATGATAATTATTCAACTGAATTTAGTATTGAAAGATTAGTTGATATGGAAAGAGGTAAAGCTCACGCATTAATGAATAATGTTTTAGATCAGCTAGCTTATAAAATAGGTGGCAGACAAACTAAATTACAAAAAACTAATCTTAAATTAATGATTAGAGAATTAATGGGAGAAAATACTGGTAATCAAAATGCTAAACAATTAGCTGAAGCCTGGAAACAAACTGCTGAACATTTAAGAAAAAGATACAATAGTTTTGGTGGTAAAATTTTATCAAGAAAAGATTGGGGATTACCACAAATACATGACACATTATTAGTTAGAGCTGTCGCTAAACAAGATTGGATTGATTATGTTTTACCAAAACTAGATCTTGATAAAATGACAGATGAAAGCACGGGTTTACCCTTTACAGATAAAAGTATTCAAAAAGCATTAAGTCAAGTTTACGATAATATTTCAACAGAAGGTATGGCAACTTTCAAACCTGGTACTAATTCTTATGGTAAAACATTTGCTAATAGAAGAACCGATCACAGATTTTTAGCTTTTAAAAATGCAGATGCTTGGATGGAATATCAAACAAGATTTGGTAATCCAGATCCTTTTGTAACTATGATGGAGCATATAAACGGCATGAGTAGAGACATAGCTTTATTAAAAACATTGGGGCCAAATCCAGATGCAACACACTCATTCTTATTACAAACTATTAAGAAGCAATCAACATTAGATACAGCAGCAGAAGCACAAGGTAAATTTAAAAGAAAAAAAACTAAACTTTCTGGTAGTGAACAAGATAGAGCAAATGCAATAGTTGAAAGTATTAATAATTTATATGCTTATCACAAAGGTACTTTAAACCAACCAGTTAATGCTTTTTTTGGAAATACGTTTGCTGGTTTAAGACAAATATTAACTTCTGCACAATTAGGAGGAGCAAGTATTATGGCTCTTTCAGATTTTAACTGGTCAAGAATAACATCTAAATTTAATGGTTTACCATCTTTCAAAGCTAACAAAATGGCTACTAAATTATTATACGATGGTATTAAAAAAGATAGTTCATTAAGTAGAACTGCTATGCGATTAGGATTAATTGCAGAAATGCAATCAACAGTAGCTGGAGTTCAAGCAAGATATTTAGATGACATAGATACACCTATGTTAGCTAAAAGAATTTCTGATGTAATTTTAAGAGGTTCTGGATTATCTCATTTAACACAATCTGGTAAGTGGGGTTTTGGTATGTCTGTATTAGGAACACTTGCAGATGAAAGCGGTAAAGTTTTTAATAAATTAGATCCAAATCTGCAAAAAGCATTAACAAAATATGGTATAGATGATGAGGCTTGGGATATTATTAGAGCTACTAAATTATATGATGCTGGTATTGATGAACCTTCTATGGTTGGTAAAAATATAACTTTTTTAAGACCCGATGATATTCATGCAAGAGCAGATCTAGCTCCAGATGTAAGAGAAGATTTAACAACAAGGTTAATGAATTTTGTTACTTCTGAAACTAACTTTGCTGTACCTACTGCATCTGCAAAAGGTAGAACTATTTTAGCGGGTAGTACCAAAGCGGGTACTGTACCTGGAGAATTGATGAAATCAGTTTTAATGTATAAAAACTTTGCAATCACGTTAGGTTATACTCATTTAGCTAGAGGGTTTCAGCAAGTAGGTTTAAAAGGTAAGTTTAAATATTTAGTACCAATGATTGTAACGGGTGGTGTTATGGGTGCTTTAGCTTATGAATTAAAACAAATAGCAGCTGGTAAAAAACCTACTGAATTAAAAGATATGGGAGTTAGATATTGGATAAATTCATTAGTGTATGGTGGTGGATTAGGAATATTTGGAGATTTTTTATTTGCAGATCAAAACAGATATGGTGGATCTTTGCAAAAAACTATTGCTGGGCCAGCTGTTGCTTTTATAAATGATGCAATACAATTGACTATTGGTAATGCTATGCAGCTAGCCTCTGGGGAAAAAACTAATGCGGGTAAAGAATTAGCGGCATTTATACAAAGATACACTCCTGGTTCAACACTTTGGTACACCAGGTTAGCATTTGAAAGATTAATTATAGATACACTTGAAAGGTTAATTAACCCAGATTTTGATGCAGATAATAGAAGAAAAGAAAGAAACTTAAAAAATCGTACTGGACAAGAGTATTGGTGGTCTCCAGGCGAAATTACACCAAATTAGTTATAGACAATAAAGACTTTTTTAAATAAAGAAAAACATAGTGTAGGATTTTCATGCCTACAAACTATATTTTTCACAACCCAAAATAAAAATTATGACGATTAGCACGACAACTATTTTAAATTCATATAGTGGAAATGGATCCACAACTGCGTTTGCGTACACGTTTCCAATAAATACGACATCTGAAATTACAGTAATTGAGAGATCTGCTACTGGAACAGAGACAGTTAAATCTGAAGGAACTGGATCAACAAACTATGGTATAGCTGACAATGGCGCATCGGGTGGTACAATTACTATGGTTACAGCTCCCGCATCGGGAACTACTTTGCTTATCCGTAGAAATACAAGTTTTACACAAGAAACTGATTATGTAGCAAACGATCCTTTTCCAGCTGAAACTCACGAAGACGCTTTGGATAAACTCCAAATGCAAAACCAAGAGCTTGAAGAAGAATTAAATAGATCATTAAAAATTTCAAGAACAAACTCTATGACAAGTACAGAGTTTACTACGTCTGCTTCTGATAGAGCTTCTAAAGTTTTAGCATTTGATAGTTCTGGAGAATTATCTGTAACCCAAGAATTAGGTACTTTTAAAGGATCTGATGCAACAGTTACAACTGCTGCTTATGTTCAAAGAGATATAATTAAATCAACGACAGCTGCTCAACTTAACAATGTTTATATTAATGTTGCTGATAGTGTTGTTGGAGATAGCTTAACAGACACCGATCACTTTGCATTATTACTTGATGCTAAATCTGCGGCTGATAGTGCTACCGCTGCTGCTACATCCGCAACTAATAGTGCAAACTCTGCTACCGCTTCAGCTTCATCTGCTTCAACTGCATCTGGTCATAAAGATACAGCATCAACTAAAGCTACTGAAGCCGCTAATTCTGCTACTGCTGCCGCAAGTTCTGCAACAGCTGCGGCTAACTCCGCTGATGCTTTTGATGATGTTTATCTTGGAACTAAATCTTCTGATCCATCAACTGATAATGATGGTGATGCTCTTGCAGAAGGTATGCTCTATTTTAATTCTACAAGCGATAGTTTACGTGTTTACAATGGTTCGTCTTTTCAAGATGCAGCTGTTGATACGACATCTTTTTTAACACTTACTGGAACACAAACATTAACAAATAAAACTCTTACAGCTCCTAAAATTGGTACTTCTATTTTAGATACTGGCGGAAACGAATTAGCTAAATTAACAGCTACTGGTTCAGCAGTAAATGAATTTACAGTTGCCAACGCTGCAAGTAGCAATGCTCCAAGATTATCATCAACTGGTGGAGACAGTAATATTGATTTAGATTTATTAGCCAAAGGTACTGGTCATATAACTGTTAGAGGAAATACTAATTCTGGTGCTATTCAATTTAATTGTGAAAGTAACAGTCATGGTCAAATTGTAAAATCACAACCTCACTCTGCTGCTGTTACAAATGAAATGTTATTACCAGCTGGTGCTAGCTCAACTTTAGTATCTTTAGTTTCAACAGATACACTTACAAACAAAACTTTAACATCGCCAAAAATAAATGAAGATGTAGCAGTAACTTCAACTGCAACAGAGCTAAACGTATTAGATGGTATTACAGCTGTTGTTGGAGAATTAAATGCTTTAGATTTAGGCAGTACAGCCATTGGAACTGCAATAGCTAGTAAAGCTGTGGTTTTAGATGCTAATAAAGATTATGCTGGAATAAGAAGATTAAGTGTAACAAGAGCAAACATTCCACAAGTAGCATTATCATCTTCATCAAATGCTGTTGCTTGGGATGCTTCTGCTGCTCCAAACGCTTATCATATAACAACAGAAAACACGACTTTTTCTGCTCCAACTAATAATGTTGAAGGTGCTTTTATTTGCATTGAGATAAATTACAATGGTTCACACACTATTGCTTTTAATACAATTTTTGAATTTGCAGCATCAACTGCTCCAACATTTACATCAACCGATGCAAAAACGGATATATTAGTTTTTCGTTTTAATGGAGCTGTATATCAAGAGGTTGGAAGAACATTAAATTTAAGTGAAAGTTAGGATATAATATGTACGCATTAATAACAGACGGATCAATTTCAAAATATATTAATAATCCAAAATCTTTAGTAATAGGAGACGTAAGGTATCCAGCTAAAATATTTCAACTGTGGTCAAAATCAGAATTAAATGCCATAGGTATTTATGAAATAACTTTTGATGACAGTAATAAAAAAGATGAGAAATGGTACATCAACACTAATCAATCATTTACTTATGATGCTTCTGCTGGAACTGTAACTGCAAGTTATGGATCGGCTACTGCTAAAGCTCATGCAGACACTACTTGGTCTCAACAAGATAGTGATGATGGAGATTTACCAGATGACAAAGAAGTTGGAGATATAAAAACTAGAGGATTAAAATATAATTTAATACAAACTTTAAAATCACAAGTAGCCAATGAACTTTCTAAAACTGATTGGTACATAACTAGAAACACAGAAAAATCTACTGCTATACCAAGTACTATATCTACTCACAGAGACGCAGTTAGAACTAAACAAGCAGAAATGGAAACTGCTATAACAAACGCAAGTGATACTCCAGCATTAGAAACTTTATACACATACACAGAGCAAGATGATGGTTCTGTTACTAGACCATTAGGCGAACTTCCAATACTGGAGAGTTAATGATTATTCTTGGCACTAATTCTGTAAAAGCAGCTGGTGGTTATGATGTAGCTAACTCATGTAGGTTTAATGTAGGAAGTAATGATTTTCTATCAAGAACTATTGGAACACCTACTGATGAAGATAAATGGACATTTAGTGTTTGGTTAAAAATAACAGGAGAAGCACCATCTGTTCAATATGGAATACTATCAGCTGGTAATTATCCAAGTGCTTATGAAACTATCCATCTAAATGGGGGCGATCAATTATTTTATCATTATAATGATGGTGGTGGTGCAAATCATGGTGCTGCTAAATATTCTGGGATTATAAGAGACCCATTTGCATGGTATAATTTAATAGTTTCAAGAAATGGTACTGCTGTTAAAGTTTATATTAATGGAAATGATGTTACAACAACTGTTACCTCATACAATAATAGCACTAATGTAATAAATAAAAGTGGTGGTACTTTAAGAATTGGTCATAGTGAAAGAGAAACTTCTGGTAGAAGCTGGAATGGTTATATGAGTGAAGTGGTATTTTGTGATGGACAACTACTAGATCAAACATCATTTGGAGAATTTGACGAAGATAGTGGAATATGGAAACCAGTAGATGTATCTGGTTTAACCTTTGGCAACAATGGATTTTATTTAGACTTTGAAGATAGTTCAGCTTTAGGAAATGATGTATCTGGTAATAACAATGACTTCACAGCTAGTAACCTTACAGCAATAGATCAGACTACTGATACTTGTACAAATAATTTTATGACACTAAATCCTTTATCAACAGATAGTGGTGTTACTTTATCAGAAGGAAATACTGAAAGTGACTATGATGCAAGTGTAGGAAATGCAAAAGGAAATTTTGGATTAACAAAGGGTCGTTGGTATTGGGAAGTAAAACTAACAAATTCAACAAGTGGTTATCCAATGATAGGCATTGGAAGTATGAACGAATCTCAAATGCAAAAAACAACAGGTGGAAGTTATCCAGGCGGATTTACAAATTCTTATGGTGTTTATGGTGTAAATTTAAGATTATATGCTAATGGTGTAAATGAGGGAACACAAGGCTCGTCATATACATCAGGAGATATATTTGGAATTTATTTAGATTTAGAAAGTGGAACAAAAACAATTAAATGGTATAAAAATGGCTCATCAGTATTAAGCTATAATATTACAAATGCTGGAGATGATTACCCTTATACTTGCATAGATTATAATGGTGGAGAATCAAGTGTGAATGTTAATTATAATTTTGGTAATCCAGCTTATTCAATTTCGTCTGGTAATACAGATGATAATGGATATGGCAACTTTGAATATTCTCCAAATATTTCATCAACAAAATATTATGCAGTTTGCACTAAAAATTTAGCGGAGTTTGGATAATGGCTTATACAACTGTCGATAACCCAGAACTTTATTTCCAATGCAAACTCTATACTGGAAATGGTAGCACAAATGCCATTACTTTAGATGGTTCTGAAAATATGCAACCAGATTGGGTTTGGGTAAAGGATAGAGATACTTCTGGTTATAATCATGTTTTAAATGATAATGTAAGAGGTGTTACAAAATATTTAAGATCAAACTTAACAAACGCAGAAGCAACAATTACTGATGCAATTACTTCATTTGATAGTGATGGATTTACTTTAGGAAGTGATGCTTCAAATGGAGAAAGTAATAGAAACACTATTAATTATGTTTCATGGAATTGGAAAGCTGGAACATCATTTAGTAATGATGCTAGTGCAACAAGCATTGGAAGTATAGATAGTTCTGGCAGTGTATCAACCGATGCTGGATTTAGTATTATATCCTATCAAGGAACTGGAAGTGCTGCAACAGTTGCTCACGGATTAGGTGTTGTACCAAAAATGATTATTATAAAAGATAGAGATAATGGAACAGGTTTTAATTGGAGAGTTTATCATCATAAAAATACATCAGCACCAGAAACAGATGCTTTGAATTTAAATTTAACTAATGCCACTAATGATAATTCTACTTATTGGAATGATACTGCACCAACATCTTCAGTATTTACTATTGGAACAGACGCATCATTAAATTATAGTGGAGATGATTACATAGCCTACTGCTTTGCAGAAAAAAAAGGCTACTCAAAATTTGGAAGCTACACAGGTGGATCAGATCCATTCGTCTATCTTGGTTTTAAACCAGCTTTCGTTATGTTCAAAAATGCAAGTGCTACTGAAAACTGGAGAATAGTTGATAACAAAAGAGATGTAGATAATCCAGTTGTTCAACATTTATATCCAAATCTATCTAATGCAGAGGGAAGTGGTGCTTCTTATAATGATTTTGTAGATTTTACTGCACAAGGTTTTAAAATTATAAGTGGTTCTGGAGAAATAGATGGTTCTGGAAATACAATAATTTATATGGCTTTCGCAGAAGCACCATTTGTTACGTCATCTGGTGTGCCAACAACTGCTCGATGATCCATGAAGTTTATACTGCTAATATCAGTATGCTCTTTTTTAGAAAATACTTGCAAAGATCCAGTAGAATTTAATTTACAGTTTAATACTTGGAAAGAATGCGCAATGGCTGCGTATGATACTAGCCAAAAATATTTAAATTTAGAAGATGAAAAAACTATAAACAAATATCGCCTTGCAACTAAATTTAGTTGTGAAGCAATAGAGGAAACGTGATGGCAAAAAAGAAATCTCAACACTCTAACGTAGAGGATTATAATGGTATAAGAATATCTTACCATGAAAAGGTTTGCGCAGAACGAATGAAAACTTTGTTCAAAGCAATCGATGAAATGCGAGTAGATATTAAATCATTAAAAGCTGACATGAATAGAGGTAAAGGAGCTGCTACTATAATAATACTCATAGGTGGTTTGCTTGGCTCAATCTTCTACTACTTCACGAAATAGAACTACTGCTGCTAAAGGTTTATCTAATGAACTATTAGCTGCTGCAAAGTTTGCAAAAGATCCAAACTTAATAGTCTTTACACCCATTGGTGCGGGGCCAATAGACATATTAGTTCTAAACATACAGACGGGAGAGTACACGGCTTATGATGTTAAAACACAAAACTATCGCAAGAATGGCTGGAAGATTAGCCGAAGTAAAACTGGCGAACAAAAAAGATTAGGTGTCAAAATTCTTAATTTTGATCCAGAAAGTAAATGAAGGATGGAAGAAGTTAAACAACGAATTAAAGAACACGAAGGGTTTAGGGATACTGTGTACTCCGATAGCCTGGGTTTCGCTACAATTGGCTATGGCCATTTGGTTCTACCTACCGATGACTTTGTTGAAGGTGTGGCGTATCCTAAAGAGCAGCTTGAAACTGTTTTTGACAATGACTTTCAGATTGCTCTTACATCTGCTGAAGAACTTTTGGAAGAAATAGAAGTACCAGAAACTATTAAAGGTGTCATTTGTGAAATGTGTTTCCAACTTGGAAAACCAAGAGTTATGAAATTTAAAAAAATGTGGGAAGGTTTAGAAGCTGGAGATTACAATAAAAGTGCGGATGAAATGATTGACAGTAATTGGCATAAGCAAACTACGTCAAGATGTGAAAGCCTGGCGGAGCTAGTTAGGAGCTGCGCATGATACAATTTTTAAACATAATAAAAAACCCATTAACTAAAATGGTGTTTAATAAAGCAACAGAACATTTTAAACACAAGGCTGAAAAACAAAAAGTAATTAGAGCTGCTGAAATAGAAGCAGCTAAAGATGTAGATATAACTAGGATCAAAAGCCAGGATCAATCATACAAGGATGAGATATTGATGCTTTGGCTAATTGGAATGCTAACTACTGGTTGGTTTCCAGGTACTAGAGAAAACTTTAGAGAATGGGTAGCAATCATAAATGATCTACCAGATAGCGTATGGTATCTCGTAATCATCGTCTTTACAGCAAGTTTTGGATCCAGAGTTTCTGACAAGTTGATGAACCGAAAGAAAAAGTAATGGCTCGTATTAAGTTTACCCATTTTGTACCAAGGGATAAACCAAAGAAGCGGCCAGGCGTTCATAAAAAATCTTTAAATAAATCAGAAAAAAGACAGAAGAAACTTACAAGATACAAGGGTGGTGGCAGATGAAACAACATAAATGGATGGTTCCTTTACTGGGTACAATCCTTATGGGGTTATCTACCTGGGTACTAATAACTTTAGTTGAGCTTCAAACATTAGTTGGAATGCTGCAACAAGAATTAATGAATATAGATAAACAAATGGGAAGGATCTATGCACACATGGATCGCTTAATGAACAAATGATTGACAAATATATAATAAAATTTCTAGGAGCAATAGACAACTTTACTGCGTGGTTATTTACTCCTCGATGCAAATGTAAGAAAAAAAAATGAAGTGGGTTAAGGGAGTTGCTTATACTTTTTTAGGTATTCTTTGGCTTATTATAATTTTAGGTACAGCTGCATTCGCTGTTGGTAATCAAACAAATACATCTGGATCTAACACAGCTATTGAAGGTAACTATACTGGAGGATCCACAACTTACGAAAGCGGATCTACGTCATCCAGTACAACTACAAACAGCACAACATCTAATATTCGATCAGCTCCATACACATCTGCTGCGCCATCGTTGGGTTCAATGAACAATTGTGCATTAGCTTTATCTGCTGGGGTACAAAATTTCTCAATAGGTGTATCAGCTGGCAGACATTTTATAGATCCCGTATGTCAAACAATTAATCTATCTAAAGCTCTACATGGTATGGGGATGAAGGTTGCAGCTATAAGTGTTTTGTGTGGTAATCCAGAAATATTCCATGCAATGAGTGCAGCGTTTGCAAATACTCCGTGTCCAATTGAAGGCAAGATTGGTGCAGAGGCAACTAAAATATTATTTGAAAAATATAATGGCAAGATGCCAACTTACGAACAGTATCTAAAACTTGAATTAAAAAAAATAAAAGATCAAAAAAATAAAATTAAAATAGAAAAGATTAAACCTAACATAGTTAGATAATGAAATTTTATATTATATTGGCAGCTTTACTTTGGTTGCTATTATCCTGGTTTGCCAATTCAGTTGGTTTAAAAGCTGAAGAAATTACAACTGGTAACTTATTAACCAATGGTAATTTTGAAACGGGTAATGCTAATGGCTGGACAACAAGCGGTAATACCCAGGTAGTCAACGATTGCTGCGAGCTAAATGGTGTATCAAGTAATTATGATTTAGAGTTTGGCGATAGCGGATCTATTTCACAAGATGTTAATTTAACAACTAATACTATTACCCAGAATATGTTGGATAATGGTATTACTTTAAACCAAGTAACCGAGGTGCAAAACGGAGAATGTAATGTATCTGGTTGTTGGGGAGGCAGCGGAGCTGCGGATCAATTTACTATAAATCTTAATATTAAAGATAGCTCTGGTAATGTTATTGCAACCATGCAATCTACTAGAACAGATGTAACGGGTATCAATGGAGCTAATTTTATTGATACTCTTATCTATACTGGTACGGGTTCAAACGTAGGTAACACTACTATTTCTGCCATAGATGCAAATGCTCCAGCAACTCTTGGTGGGCCAAACATAGACAACATATCATTAACCATGACTTATAATAATGTTGTTTTACAAGTAGAAACTAAACAAGCATTACAAGCATTTGAAGAACAAGTTTTATTTCAAGAAGAAGAACAATTTTTTACTGAAGAATTTGTAGAAATATTTACTGAAAAAATAGAAACAATTGCAGCTGCTGCATTACCACCAGAAGAAAAAGCCGTAGAGATAACAGCTGCTGTATTAGAGTTTGAAGAAAAGACAGAAACTAAAGTAACTAAAGCAGAGATCCAAACAGCTTCTTTTTTACCACCACCAACAATGATGATGGAAGAAAAGGAAGAAGAAAAACCAGCTAAAATAGCAATGACTATTATAGAAGAAACTGAAAAGGAGAGTACAAATGTACGGGAAGAAAAAACCAGCGAAAGTAAAGCCGAAGAAAACAAAACAGAAACCGAAGAAAAGGTAACTGCTAAAGCAGAAACTAAAACTAATAAAACTAATACTAAAGTAAGTAAATTAGAAGCGTCTATGGATAAGGTAGATGCAGTAGTTAAAGATGCTGCTAAAAATTTAGAAGTAAAAAGTATTATAAAGCTAGATGCTATGCAAAGTGATAGCTCTATTAACCTGGCTGTCTATAACAACCAGGCGTTTTATAAGAGTAAAGATATATATCTTAATCAAGTTATGATGTTTGATAACAGAGACATCTATAACAATGTAACCTTGGTTAATTACATTAGTAATGATCCAATAAACATTAAAGAAAATATCTTACACGACATCAATAAAAGAAAAGAAAAACTATTAATAGAAATAGAGGTACTTAAAAATGGATAGTATTAAAAAGAACTTAACTAACATAGTTGTCATCATTGGTTTAATTGGTTCCATTGGAGCTGGTTTTACAAAGTATGGAGAACTGACTACTAGATTATCTGAAATAGAAAATAGATCTTCTACTGACTATTCTGCGCAGATTGCAGTATTAGAAGAAAAAGTTGCAAAATTATCAGATGAGATAGAAGGCGCAACGGGTCATGGCCATACTAAAATATTAATAAACGAGAAACAAATTGAATTATTAAAGGTTAAAATAGACGAGATTAAAGCGTCTGCTTCTAACCCACTTGGCGGATAATCTGGTCTGGGTGGCTGGATTTGAACCAGCGATCCCTAGCTCCCAAAGCTAGTGCGTTACCAGGCTACGCTACACCCAGACTTCTATTTTTTCGAGACTTGTATCAGAGAGTTATCGGGGAGTAAATGATGTATCAACGTGATAACAGCTAGGAAAAACAAGCCTTATTTTATAACCTTTTTGGTAAATAAAATTTGTCTAATCGTGGTTGTAAGTGTTATATAACAACGATAATTTACAAAATGATTGGTAGGTTCGAATATTACCAATAGCTATTGGCACACAACAATTCTAAACCATCAGAGAGTAAACGAGGGAGTAAACCAAAGAGGTTTGCTATTTTTTTTGTATTTTTTGAGGGGAAAAAGTAACGAGGGAGTTGCTAGCTCCCTCAATTATTTACGCAATTTTATTTATTGGAGCAGCAAGTGGCAGCTCTTTATCTTGGAATGTATTTTCGCCAGCTAGCTCTCGGTTTAATTTAGGCATTAGAGGCGCATAGAGACGTTGTAGCTTGCGTTCTTCCATAATGTTAGCTTCTATCTCACGAAACTTTTTAGCCACCATATCTTGCTTAAATAAAGGTATCTGTTGCAGCACCAGTTCTGGATCTCCATTGTATAATAAGTTAATATCCCAACCTTCAGTTTTAGCTAATAAAAATAGCTTATCAGATCCAATTCCATTTTGAGCTTTTTCGTATTTTTGGATTTGTTGAAACGTAAGATTTAAAGATTTAGAAATTTTAGCTTGTGTCTTACCGCTAATAGTTCTTAAAACGAACATCATTTTTGCTATTCGTTCCTTCTCTTGTAGTGCTGGCATTTATCATCCTTTAGTTATTTGATTAATAGCAGCTTTTCTTTGTTTCTCATTCAAATTCAAATCTCTGATGTAGTTAGCTTGTCTAATATCTTTAGAGTTACCAAATCTATTATCCATTTGCTTATCAGTTAAAATTTTAAGTTCTTCCATACGAGATATACTCCACTTTCTAAAAGGAGACATCCCATTTGGCCAATGGATCCCTAATCTTTTAGCAGAAACTTTAACTCTTTTTCTAGCTCCGTGGATAGGTACATTAAACACTCTCTTAAATGTTCTTCGTTCCATTTTATTTATATCTGGATTATTAAAAGTTACGTTTCTATGTGTAATTGGAAACATCTGCGCTTTCATCCATATACTAAACAGCTCTAAACATTGATCTGATACTTCAACAAATCGTCTTTGGGTCTTTACCTGGTAGGGTCTAAAGTTATTTTCTTCATTGATTGAGTGATCTAAAAACACACCACCAGCATTAAAATCTACATTCTCATAACAGATCCCAAGCAGCTCACTTAATCTGGCTCCAGTTTCAGCAGCACATTTGTACAAAGTTTTTAATTGTATATCTGGTTCTTTATTTACAACAGCTAACAGCTCTGGAGTAGTAGGCATCCACTTGATTTGAGTATTGTAATCTTTAAAATATTTTGGCCCGAATTTAAAATTAGCAATGGTATAGTCAATCTTCCATTGTCTGCTGGCACAAAAATTTACGAATTTTTTAAATTCTAATACCGCAGCTCTAATAGTTACTCTACCAATGGTTTCAGTTTTTTTCTTATAGAAACCGAACCCATCTTTTTTAACCCATTGTAGAGCTTTACTATTTTTAATACCAAGTAAAGTTACTTCTCTAAAATCTGATAATAAATAATCTGCTAAATATTGCTTATTGATATGGGGTCTAACATGATTGTTAATGTATGCTACTTGCATATCTTTATATTTAGATGTCGTGTCTGGATCGCTATTAATAACTTTAAAGTATTCATCAAAAGCAAAATTAAATTCTATTTTTTGATCTATGACATCTATCTTATCTGAATTTTCTAGTTTAGATCTTAACGCTTCAGCTTTCCTTTTCTCATTCAAACCAAAAGTTTCTTTATTTTGTTTTTTAGTTTTGCCGTTTACCTGGTAAACAACTTGAACGCATAGTTTTTTACCGCCAGCTCTGTCAACAGTAACAACTTGAACTTTCATATATTAATTATCCTCCATCTGTTCGTTAAGTAACATTCTTTTTTCTAAATGATCGATTATATCAAAACTATCTTTTTTAACTTCGCTTTCCTTCCATGTGTTTCCATTAGCAATACATTTACCTAAACCAGTAAGAGCATAAGTTTTACCTTCTTCTGGTTTATCATAAGTAGTCTCTTTAGTTTTTTTTAAGCCATCGCCAGTATATTCATACTCTGTAATTTTAGTAACTGGATCTGGTTTATTATTGTAAACAACTTGAATTGGTTTTTTTGCCATTAAGCAGCCTCCTTAACTTTCATAACTCTTGTTATTTTTTCTGGGTATCTTTTTTTTTCATCCTCATCATCGTTAGTTTCAAAAGGAACATACCAAACATCAGCACCAGCAGAGATAGTTTTTGTAGTAACATCTTTACCAGCAACTAATCTTTTGGTTAATTTTATTTTGTAACAAGCATAATATTTGTCATCACAAGATCCTTTATCTACAACAGTACCTTCAATAAAACTTGCCTTCTCTCCAAATTGAGCAAAGTCGTAAGCTCTAATTTTATCTCCAAGATCAGCAACATTTTCAAACATCATTAAGCAGCCTCCTTTTTTATAACACATTCACAACACGCTAAAGTTATTTGAGTTTTATCTTCTGTGTTAATAAATTTGTGTTTGGTTTGTTTATTACATCCAACTCGACATTGTGTAAAACAATATTCATTTTTTGGTTTTTTATCCCAGACAAATAAAGTCTTACCAATAACTTTGGATGACTTGTTTTTTTGTGGAAGGATTTTTTGTGTAAAGTATTTCTCTAATGCAGAGTAGGTAGTGAACTTTTTTTTCTGAAAGTTTTTAACCATACAATATATATAGTTACCTATCTGGCAATAGTCAAGATATAGATTTGCCAATCTGGTAAGTTTATTTAGGCGTAGGAGGGGTATTACTAAAGTTAATTAGTTTAGAATAGTTCTAAAGTAAAATATCTAGGCTTCTATTTTACTTAATTGGTCTTGCAGACTTATAACAGCAATCAATTTTGAATGAGCTGTTTTACTTATAGCCGCAATCCCTGGAGGATACATTCCCCCATTTTTTGCTTTAAGTCTCGTTATCTTTGCGTTCAGAGACTTTCTTTCTTTCTCGATCTGACTTATTTTTTGTGTCAGATGTTGGTAATGATTTATCATTACTTACCTCTTTTATTCTAGCGAACTCAAAGCTAACAGTTTTACCATCAACTTCATATTTAGCTGCATCGCTAGGTATGGTTTGTTTTGCAGCATCAGAAACAGAATTAAAAACTTCACTTGCTGTAAAGTTTGCGCTTCCATTCCAGAATTTTTCAATCTTCTTGTTCATTTGGATAATCACGTTCTAAAATTATTTTTAAATAGTGGATTGCCTTTTTAATATCTTCAGATTTATTTTTATTTTGATGTCGGCACACATATTTTACAACATTTCCTTCAGCAAACAATAGTTTATTTTCACTTATAAAATAAGCTGGTTCCACTTTCATTTTTTTATAATGATTTCCTTGGATCTGCTCTCCTAAACATTCATAATTAAATTCTTTAAAAATATCTGGATGCGTCATTGCTTTATTATCTGAATGCTTCTTGCTTTTCCTGGTAATCTTTTTATCCATTTTCTATCTTCTAACTGGCTTACTCTTTTGTTAATCGAATTTTTTGATTTTAAACCTACCGCCATCTTCATTTCTTCATAAGATGGCGATATGTTTTTCTTTGCAATATAGTTTTTAATAAACTTAAAAAGTTTAAGTTGCTTTGCAGTTAAACCATATTGATCCATTCTGTATTACCAGGGAGCATCTTCAAGAACTGGAGCTGCTGGTTGCGCTGGTGCGCCATTTCCAGTACCCGTTTTCTTGATAGTAATCTTTAAAGATTTATCTTCTTGGATATAAGCAGATGCTTCCATCCATACTCCATCAATAGTAAAGTTTTTTCTGTACGGCTTACCCGTTTTTTTATTAACACTTTCACTATCTGTTAAGATAAGATCTGGTCTATTCTTTGTCTCTGGTTTTTGAGGATCCTTATCTCCATTTCTTTTCAAACTAAATGTTGCCACCCAGTTTGGATCTAGTGGTTTTTTAAAATCAGCCATATATGTTTATCCTTTCGTAAATTGCTGTTTTCTATCTACAAAGGCTTTTTTTAATTCTTCAAACCTAGGTAAATCTTGTGTTTTAAGCTCTGTTAAAAATTTTTTATTTTGACTTTTTAACTGCTCTAAATTTGCTTGGTGGGTACACCTTTCAATTCTTTGCATGATTATAGCTGCATGATCTAATTTAATACCCGTGTTTTCATTGTTGTTAAATTTTTCATTTGGCATTTCTTGATCTGAATACACGTTGCCGTGAATACCTAATGCTTTTAGTATGACACGATCCACAGCTCTTTTTTCTGCAACAGCTATTGGATATTCAAACTGGTTATTTTTAGGAGATACTTCTCCTAATGAATAAAATTTTTTCTGATTGTATAGAGCTGCTGCTTTAACTACGGCTACATCTTTTTCTAAATTACAATTAACCAAATCAATATTAGTTTCGATATTGTAAAGTTGAGCTAATTTTTCTACCTCTAAATGTTTGATAATCCATTTGCCTGGCTTATGTTCCCACATTCCACCATTTTTTTTTAATTTTTCTAAATAACTTTCAAGTGCGTTTAAATTAATAACTTTACCCATTTTTATTTTCTTTCGCATAGCCAGAGTTTGAATGAAGGTAAAAGAATACTGCTGTATTAAAACCTTTGTCGTGCATCGCTACACGATCACTCTGGCTATATTTAACGAAACCTATTAATGCTAAAGAGAGAGCTAAAACTATTCCCACAAGGAGCAATCGATGTTTCAAATAGTTTTTTTTTGGTTTCGCTAAATGTCGGTTCAGCAGCCATGGCTGTAAATTCATAACTAATGGATCTGGTTTAATTTCTTTCATGCTAACCCCCATAGTTTCATTGCAATATCTCTGTGTTCTCCCATACCCTTCCAAAAGAAATGGTTAAAGTCTGGAGCTATATCTTGATGCCAGGTAGTTTTGCCAGCGTGATTTTCCATTACTCTTTCTCTACGCTTGGCTACCATAGTTAATCTATTAAGATGTTTTTTTAAATTTTCTGGTTTTAAATCATCGCAATTTTCTGGTGTAAAAATATTGTATTGTTCTTCATTCATTACAAACAAATGAGGTTTCTTTTTTTCTTCACACGCAAAATAATAAAAAGCAACTTGGCTTAAATGCTCATCAAATCCTAAATAACCTTCATCTAGTTTAGGTAATGAATAGTTTGATGTACCATCTTTTCTGGGTCTATTTTTTTTACGCCATTTAGTTTTAAGTTCTACAAAATTATTCTCATCTTCCAGATCTATTCTACCTATTGTTGGAAGTATGCAGCCATCTAAAGTTAAAGCCACAGATCTTTCACATTCAATAGGGGAGGTTAAATTAATTTCTCGTAATCCAGTTTTTAATGTTTGAAATGCTTTAGCTAAACCTAATCGATTTACATCGTGTTGAGCTGCATCGTTATCATCTACTGCTTCGTATAAATTAAATTTATCTAAAATTTTATCAAAAACTTTTCTTTGTGGTGGGATCTCTTTTTTAACTAATCCTTTACCTACTTCATGCTGCCATAAAAAATTACCAAATACTAATTGAGCTAGATCTCCAATACAAACACCAGAAAACATTTTAGAATTTATTGGTAAAGCTCTACGTTGTTCTTGTGTAAGATATAAATATTTATAACTCCATAAATCATCTGCTGCGTTTAGCTGCGATGGCGACCAATGATTTAATTTATATAGCTCTACCCACTCTGGTAGATCTTTTATATCGTCTAAAAAATTATCATTATCCATATCAACTAAACTTTATTGGAACGATTTTAGAACAAAAATAGTCTTATTGGCAAACATTATTACCAAATATGTTTAACCTCTGGTTGTGGAGAGTGGGGATAATTAGGTATTAAGATTATATTTTTCGAAAAAAGACATTTTTTTTGGTGCTGAAATTTTAATCCAATCTGGATTTACACCAACTGATAACTCATTAAATGGTTTTTGTGTTTTAGGGTGTAATAAATCTAATGTGTAACTAGGTGTGCTTTCATTAATTTTAACTAAAGCAACTAAAGGCGTACATCCTTGTTTAGTTTTTTTTGCATTTGGTTCCAAATAACAAATTTTACCAATACTATCTTCATGGAAACCTTCGTAACTATTTTTTATACCTTTTCTTTCAAATAATAATATTTCTTCGTGATGTTGACTTCCTATCTTATAAAATTTAACTGCTTTGGTTTCTGGCGTATAATAACCTTCTGGAATTACAACATTTTGATAATATTTTTTACTTAAATTTTTAACCATAAAACTATCATCAGTATATGAATGTAGTTGTATCGTGTTTATTTTTTTTGGTGGAAACAATATTGCAGCTGGATCACATTTTAATATTTTAGAAATTTTTATAGCGTTCTCTGGTGTAATCTGTCTTTCTTCATTAAACCAACGATTGATTGTTACAACATTTCTATCTAATTTATTAGCTAACTCTTTTTGAGTTACGCCAACCTGGTTCATTTTTTCTTTTAAAAAATTCATTTCGGTTTTTTTATTGTTATTTATGTCTGTAACATTATTTACCATAATGGCAACGTATTATCATTAGTATATTGTGTCAATCGTTGTTACCAACTTTATACATATTTTTACAACTCGGGGTGCTTGTGGATACATATATGAATAAACACAACATATATGGCAAACACTATTGCCAATAAGGTTATATTTCCATAATGACAACGCATGGGATTAGAAAAATTTAGAATAAGCAAAGGTTTATCCTACAAAAAACTAGCAGATTTAATTGGAATTACTGGGGTTTCTTCAGCAACCACTACTTTTAGGTGGTGCAAAGGATCTAGGATCCCTGGTCGAAATTGGATGGCAATCATTAAACAAAAAACAAATGGCAAGGTACAGCCGTCAAGTTTTTATGAATAAAAAGAAACAGAAATTGCATGGAAATATAAATGATTACCCGTTGGTTGAAGTTAAGTGGCTTGATTGTCTTGCTGATAACAGCTGGATGTCAATCGACAAAGCAGCCAAACTTGAACCCGCTATCGCTTATTCGGTGGGTTATAAGCTCCTCCAAACAAAATCAAAAGTTACCATTTTTGCCGATTACACAATCGATCCCGAAGATCAATCAATCACAGTAGGTAACACTAACACTATACCCGCTGCCTGGGTGCAAGAAGTAACGGAGATAACTTTTAAATGAAATATATAATTTTATTTTTAGTTTTGTTTAGTTTTAATGCACAAGCTAATGAGAATTGGCCACCAGAATTTGAAAAATTTTGTAAAGTTTATATGGTTTATGTAAACGAATATCCAATGCACTTTGTTGCTGGCTGTTGTGATTTTAACCACCCATCTAATGACAGACAAAAAATAGAATATTTAGGCGACAAGTTTGAAGAAAAGGAGTGTGTATGAAGGATGAAGATAAAACATACGAGAATGAAGTTAATATAAGACAAGAGAATTTTATTAAAGATCAAAAGCAAACTATTGAAGGTTTAAAAAAAGAAATAGATCGTATCCAGGAGAGCTACGATAATCTTAAAGTTATAAATGATGGCCACCAAAAATTAAATGGCGAACTGCGCATTGAAAATAAGAAATTAAAGGAAGAAAACGAAAAATTTAAAGATCCGTTAAATGGTTTTAGAAAAGATGGGGGAGTTTAGTGGCCAGGGGAGATCTTAAAAATAACTATTTTAATGTTGGCGATCCATATTCGGAGTGGTGCAGAGAGAATAAAGTTTACATGATTGATATGGATGCTGTGGGGATTTGCAAGGTTTGTAAAACTCCGTTGTACTTGGCCGAGACTTGTTTTGATCGGGGCCAAACATGGAAGGCAACAACAACTACTGAAGCTCTAGCTAATTTAGCTGGTTTACCTTCATTCCTGGTTTTCTACGAAGCTAATGAAGCTCGTAAAGTTATTAGTTTAAGAGTAACGCAGCTTACACCAGAACAAGGTAAAGAAACACTCATGCTTCCAGATGGCTGGTTCCAAGTATTAGAACTTCTCCAGGAGCAGCACAATCCGTATTGCGTGAAAAAGGAGGCTAGTTGAGTTATTTCTTTGTAGGCGATCTAAACATACTAAAGGATAAAAGATTAACTCCGATTGATCGATTGGTTTATTTTAGTTTGGTGTCGTTTATGAGTAGTAAGGATGGAAAGTGTTATCCTCGATATGCAACGATAAAGCGGGATCTGGGTATTTCTAAAGCATCTATCAATAGATCCATTAAACACCTTGCCAAACTAAAATTGATAACAGTAAAACGCTTATCTTCAACAAACCTTTACTTATTATCGCAGCAAGTAGAGCTGGAGAAAAACCGCATAAAACGGCTGAAGTCTCAATTTGATAGCACCGATGTATCACAGAGACATTTATTAATAAAACCATCCTTATATAACTATAATAGGAATGTTAATAAGTATCATAGAGGTAAATTTATCTCCCCCCCAGCCGCTAATCATTCTAAAACAACAATAGAATACAAAGGCGAGAAATACGAGTATTGCGCTGAATTTGGAAATTATATTGAATATAGGAATAAGAAAGGCGACAAGGTTGCCAAACATAAATGGAAAGATGAACCTATAAAAAAGTTTGATGCCATCGAAAAGGTGGCTTCTTGAAGTTAAGGTGTGTAAAGATAATGGATATATTGGATGAAGCTGGCTTGGCAGAACGCTTTATGCCTAAACCTAAAATACCAAAAGCAGCTTCAATGTTTGATATTCTGGAATTTACTTATGATCCAAAGGATCATGGCTATTATAATTCAAAAAAACTTAAATTAAGAGCAAACAACAAACAAATCAATTGCTGGGATTTAACAGTAACAGAGTTGTTACCCCTGGTTGAACTTGAAGATCGTCAAATACTCTGGGCCAGATCAAAAAGATATTCCTGGGTAGCTCTGGGTAAGATGTTTGGTTGTCATCGTGTTACAATTAAAAAGAAGTATGTTGCAGCTGTGTTTACTCTTGAAAGCAAGTTAAATAAAACTCTTATAGACAAGATAGATAATATTTAGTAATTGAAAAGGTACAGTTGGATATAAAAGTATTCAGATATTATGGCTGGTCATCCACTTAAAAAAATACAATGCGAAAGTATCGCAAGAACATCTGGCAAGCAATGTAGAGCAAAAGGGTATTTAATGAAAAGTGGCCATTATCGTTGTCGCTTTCATGGTGGAGCTTCTACTGGCGCAACAACAATAGAAGGTAAGTTGATAGCTTACAAAAATTTAAAACAATTTAAGAATTTTACAAAAGAACAATTATTACAATGGATCCAAAACAAACAAATGAAATCATCAAGCGTTTAGAGCTTGGCGAACCTTTATCCAAAATTACCAAAGATAAAAAACTTCCCGATGTCTCAACTGTGTATAAGCATTGTCGAGACAACAAGGATCTACACGATAAGATTATGCAAGCAAGGCAAACTGGCGTTTGGACTTTATTGGATAAGATTGCTGAAGATATGGAAGTACCAAAGACACCACAAGAAACACATTTTTTAAGAGAGAAGTATTCACACATTAGATGGTTGGCGAGTAAACTTGCTGCTAAAACTTTTGGCGATAAAATTCAACAAGACGTTAAACAAGACACGACAATAACTGTGAGTTGGGGAAATCCAAATGATATGGTTGAAGCTAAAAAAATTGTTGAGGAAGTACAAACGACATCTGTACCGAGCTTACCTGGTTAACAAGTTGTAGGGTTTTTCCGTGTTTCTATACTGGCAGCCACGATCCTCGGGTGCGCGTATGAGTGCGGAACAAAACAAGAACATTAGCTAGTAACTCTCTGGTTACTCTCTGGTTTAGTATAGAATTGTTGATTGACGCTAATAGTTGGTAAGATATAGATCTACGACCCATGTTTACTGCATATAAAACAAGAACAATGCAAGAACATTTGATGGGGTATCCCCGCAAATGAGCCGCATATTTTTAAGTATATGTAACATGGGAGTTCAGCACACAGACACAGACAGACAGACATTATGGTTAAAAAAATACATCAAAATAAAACTGGCGGATTAAGCGAAAGAGGCAGAAAGTTTTTTAACAACAGAGACGGATCTAACTTAAAAGCTCCAGTAAGCTCTGGTACTGGGGGGAGGCGTGTATCGTTTGCTGCCAGGTTCGCTGGAATGCGTGGCCCCATGAAAGATGATAAAGGCAATCCAACTAGAAAAGCTCTTGCTTTAAAAAAATGGGGGTTTAGTTCAGTAGCCGCTGCCAAAAATTTTGCTAACAAAAATAAGAAAACTGCATAATGGATAATTTAAAAAATAAAATGATAACTGCAATGGTATTCCTGGCCGAAGATACAAACGGCATGGTTATCCATTTAAACGGATTTGATAATCCAAAGCACGCAAATACTTTTGTCAAAAAATTAATGAAGAATAGTGGGATCGAGTACAACTCAATATTAGATATGGTTGATCTACCCACATTACACTAGGAGGAAGAATGGAAAAAATAATTAACGAAGTACAACACTATTTAAGAGATCATAAGAAAGTAGTCGCTGGCGTTATTGTTATTCTAGTAATTGCTATAATTTTATAATGCACATCCAGATACCTTATACACCTCGGCCATTACAAGCGAAGCTGCATGAGGATTTGGATAAACATCGGTTTGCAGTATTAAATTGCCATAGAAGGTTTGGCAAAACTATTTTGGTTATTCTACATTTGATTAGAAAAGCTCTAACGAATGATAAGAAGAACCCCAGGTATTATCTGATCGGGCCAACATTCGTTTCGATTAAAAGGGTTTGCTGGGATTATTTAAAGCAATACGCTGGTTGTATTCCTGGTACTACATTTAACGAAACAGAATTAAGATGCGATCTGCCAAATGGCGCAAGGATTACTCTGCTATCAAGTGAGGATCCAGATAAAATTAGAGGAATATACGCAGACGGAGTTTGCATAGACGAGTGTAGTCAAATGAACCCAATACTTTGGCACGAAATAATTAGACCCGCTTTATCTGACAGACAAGGCTTTTGTTATTTTATTTCTACACCCGCTGGAATGTCTAATATATTTTATGAGCTGTACCAATATGCTTTAGGAGATCCAAAGTGGTTAGCTTATACAGCAAAGGCAAGTGAAACTAATTTAATAGATCAAGAAGAATTAAACGCTGCCAAAGCACAGATGGGGGAAAGTAAATTTCTCCAGGAGTTTGAGTGCGATTGGATAGCTAATGTTACGGGAAGTATCTATGGAAACATAATACAGAAACTAGAAGATAACAAACAGATAACCAGGATTGCCTACGATCCAAGTTTATTAGTTAACACCGCCTGGGATTTAGGTTATGGAGATAATACGGCCATAGTTTTTTTTCAACAAGTTGGTAATCAAATAATGATTATTGATTATTATGAAAACAACAAAGAAGGCTTACCGCATTATGTTCAGTTTATAAAAGATAAAGATTATGTTTATGGCGAACACTATGCGCCACACGATATAGAAGTTACAGAATTTAGTAATGGTAAGACAAGACGAGAGATTGCTTATCAATTAGGAATAAGATTTAGGGTACTACCAAAACTGCCATTAGAAGATGGCATACACAATTTAAAAATGGTGTTACCTAAATGTTGGTTTGATGCAGATGCTACCAAACCATTAATAGCTGCATTAAGACATCATCATCGAAAGTTTAACGACAAGATGAGAATTTTTAGTGCAAAACCCGTTAAGGATTTTAGTTCACACGCTTGCGATGCTGCAAGATACATGGCTATCTCTTTATCGGAATTACCAAGACAAAAAATGGCTGAACAAAAGACAGCCGAGAACGATTACGCAATACACCAGGAGAAATAAGTTATGAGTTTTTTAATGCCAAAAATGCCAGCGATGCCAGCAATACCCGCACCGCAACCATTACCAGCACCACCAAAATACGATGATGCGGATAGAGCTGCGGAGACAGCAGCAAAGCAAGCAAAATTAAGAGCTGCTAGAGTAGGTAGATCTGCAACAATTTTAACGTCAGCACAAGGTTTAGAGGATGACGAAACATCAACAAAGAAAACTTTATTAGGAGGATAGTATGGGAGGAGTAGCAAGAAGAATAATAGCACCAAAACCACCCGCACCCGCACCAGCTCCAGTATATGCAGCACCCACAAAAGCTGAAGTATCACAAGCAACATCCACGGCAGCTACATCTACAATGGGATTGGCAAGGGGTAAAGGCAGATCATCAACAATATTAACTGGCGCAAAAGGTTTAGGCGATAACGCATTAACAACATCTAAAAGAACTTTACTCGGAGGGTAAATGGCACAAGATCCAAAAGCAAAAATGGTTATAGAGAGATATAAAACTCTCAAAGCACAAAGAGTTACCTGGGAAGATCATTGGCAAGAAATTGCAGATTATTTTTTACCGAGAAAAGCAAACATCACAGAGAAGCACACAGCTGGCGATAAACGCCACGATCAAATTTTTGATGGAACTGCCACACACGCATTAGAATTGTTGTCTGCGTCTCTTAATGGGATGTTAACCAATACTATTTCGCCATGGTTTGTTTTAAAATTTAGAAACCAAATGGCAGCTGACAATGATGCTGCTAACGAATGGTTAGAGAGTTGCGCAAAGATTATGCAACAAGTCTTTTCAAGATCCAACTTCCAACAAGAAATTTTTGAATTATACCATGAGCTGCTAGCATTTGGTACGTCTGCTATGTTTATTACAGACGATGTTCAAGATGATTTAAGATTTAGAACATTACATATTTCAGAACTATACATTACTGAAAATGAAAAAGGTTTAGTTGATAGTTTAACTAGAAGATTTCATTTAAAAAATAAAAATATACCAGCAATGTATCCAGATGCGGATTTACACAAATCTATTTTAGCTGATATTGAAAAAGCTCCGTATGATGAAAGCGTTATTATTCATTCAGTTTATCCAAGTGTAACACCTATGGGTTATGACAATAATAAAAATATGGATTTTGTTTCTTGTCATGTTCACGAAAAATCTGGAACTTTATTAAGAGAAAGTGGATTTAAAGAGTTTCCTTATGTAGTACCACGTTACTTAAAATCTTCTTCTAATGAAGTGTATGGTAGATCTCCAGCAATGAATGCTTTGCCAGATACCAAGATGTTAAACACAATGTCTAAAACAACTATCAAAGCAGCACAAAAACAAATTGATCCACCTTTAATGGTTCCTGATGACGGATTTATTTTACCAGTAAGAACTGTACCTGGTGGATTAAATTTTTACAGATCTGGAACTAGAGAAAGAATTGAACCATTAAATATAGGTTCAAACAATCCACTAGGTTTACAAATGGAAGAACAAAGAAGAAAAGCTATTAGAGAAAACTTTTTTGTTGACCAGTTAATGACTACGGGTAATCAAAACATGACAGCAACAGAGGTTATGCAAAGAACAGAAGAAAAGATGAGATTACTTGGCCCCGTGTTAGGTAGATTACAATCTGAATTATTACAGCCATTAATTACAAGATCTTTTAATTTATTATTAAAAAATAATAAACTTCCACCAATACCAGAAGAACTTGGCGATCAAGATGTAGAAATAGAATATGTATCTCCATTAGCCAAAGCTCAAAAGAGCCAGGAGCTGTCATCAGTTATGCGTGGAATAGAAATATTTGGATCTATGCAAAACATAGCTCCCGTTTTTGATTATATAGATATTGATGGTTTAGTTAATCACATCCAAGAAGTTTTAGGATTACCAGCTAAAATTATGAGATCAAAAGCAGAAGTACAACAAAAACAACAACAAAAGCAACAAGCTGAAATGGAACAAATGCAATTACAACAAGCGCAGCAAGTTGCAGAAACAGCTGGTAAAATAGCTCCAGCTTTAAAGGTAGCAAATGAATAGTAAAGATTTGAAGCAATTAGAACTTGCTTACAAACAAACTTTTAGTTCCGATACGGGTAAAGAAGTATTAGAGGATCTAAAAAAAAGATGCAGTTTTTATTCTACGTCTCACATAAAAGGCGATAGCCATGAAAGCGCATTTTTAGAAGGAACAAGATCTGTAATCTTGTTTATTAATAATATGCTCAACAAAAAACCAACGGAGGAAAAATGAGTAGTGAAACAAACCAGGTAGCAACGGAACAACCAAGTACGTTGTCTGCGGAAACACCAGTAACACCAGAAACAGTAAGTACAGATTGGAAAGCCAATTTGTCGGAAGAAATAAGAGCAGATAAATCTTTAGAAAATATTAAAGATATAGAAGGTTTAGCAAAATCTTATGTTCATGCACAAAAATTAGTTGGCTCGGATAAAATTCCAGTTCCTAATAAATATGCAACAGAACAAGATTGGGATGCCGTTTACGAAAAATTAGGCAGACCCGCAGACGCTGATGGTTATAAATTTGATTTACCAGAAGATCAGCAAATAGATGCTGAAGCGTTAAAAAGTTTTTCAAGTCAAGCGCATAAGTTAGGATTACTTCCTGGCCAGGCGAATGGCATGGTAAAATTTTATAATGAAATGACAAGTGCTGCAATGCAAGAACTAGATACAAAAGCAACAGCAGCGAGAGAAGCTAGCTCTACTGAACTTAAAAAAGAGTGGGGTCAAGCATTCGATCAAAAAGTAACACAAGCTGCTAATCTTGCTAAATCAGTTGGCGCAACAGAATTGTTTAACGCTAATATGGCAGATGGAACCAAACTTGGAGATCATCCAGTTATGATAAAAGCATTTGCAGAGTTAGCAAGCAAGATGGGAGAGGATACAATTACTCAATCATCTGGGCCAGTTTTTCAAACTCCAGAGCAAATAGAAAAAGATATTGGAGAGTTGACAATGCCAGGTTCAGCGTATTGGGATAAAAATCATCCTAACCATCAAGCGGCAGTAGCAGAAGTTTTGGCTTTACGAGAAAAGAAAAATCAAGTATAGCTCAAAATATTAGGATAATCGCAAGACCCTAGTTGACATTAGGAAAAGACTAACATCTACAAGATGTAAAACCTAGGTTTCGACCCGCAAGGATAATCAGCCGTTTTACTTAAATATAAACATAACCAAGAGGAGAATAGTATGTCTATTCAAATAACTACTTCTTTTGTAGAGCAGTATAGTTCAAATGTAACTATGCTTTCTCAACAAATGGGAAGTAAATTAAGAGGCTCTGTGGATGTTGAAACAATTAACGGCAAAAATGCGTTTTTTGACCAAGTAGGCGTAACTGCTGCTCAAATAAGAACGAGCAGACACGGAGATACCCCTCAAATTGACACACCACATAGTCGGAGACGTTTGAGCTTGGCTGACTACGAGTGGGCTGATCTTGTTGACGATGTTGACAAGGTTAGAATGCTTATAGATCCAACAAGTTCTTACGCAAAAGCAGCGGCAGCAGCTATGAACAGAA
>Ga0208666_1000167_pt1 | contig 31517 bp, 40 predicted proteins | sample 5B_taG_FD_184078 | JGI IMG/M metagenome (GOLD analysis project Ga0208666, IMG submission 184078) | Marine viral communities from the Subarctic Pacific Ocean - 5B_ETSP_OMZ_AT15132_CsCl metaG (SPAdes) (version 2) | ecosystem: Environmental > Aquatic > Marine > Oceanic | place: Pacific Ocean...
CATCGTACTTAGATACGCCCAACGCGCCAGACGGATTCAGACACAGATGGGTCAGGATAGAAGTCTTAGGATTTGTTGACACGAAAAACATACAAGGACGCTTAAGGTCCGGGTATGAGTTAGTAAGAGCCGACGAATATCCTCAAGAGGACTTTCCAGCAATCGCCGACGGCAAATACGCAGGGGTTATCGGGCACGGAGGCCTAGTGCTGACTAGGGTACCGGAAGAGATCGCAAGGTCAAGACAAGAGTATTTTGCAAAGCAAGCTCAAGATCAACAGACCGCAATCGACAACGATCTTATGAAGGAACAGCATAGGGGAATGCCTATCGACATCGATATGCAAACTCGTACAACCTTCGGTGGCAAGAAAAGTTAAAAATTTTCAAACCGTCGATTAAATTAAACCGAACTGGAGGCCCTTCGGGGCAGGTTCATAAGGAGAAAATAATATGGCTAATGCTTCAACAACTGGGTTTGGTTTCAGACCCATAAAAAAAGTTGGTCAAAATTATAATAACGACGGTCTTAGTGAATGGAACGTAGCAGCTTCTTCAGCTTTAATTTCGCACGGAGCAATGGTGCAATTAACAGCTGATGGTGTAGTGCTATCTTCTGGTAACACAGATGCTAATAATCTGGGTGTACTAAACGGCGTTTTTTATACTGACGCAACAACGAACAAACCAACATGGTCTAACTATTCGCCTGCATCTAACACTGCAACGGATATTACGGCTTTAATAACTGACGATCCAAAGCAAATGTACGAAATTATGTCTGCCGACACAGCTTATAACAATAATGAGACTGGTGGGTGTGCTGATCAAGTTTTTGCTAATGGTACTTCACCGTTGTATGTTTCGAGATCTAAAATCTCAGCAACTACAAGTGCATCGATCGCTCAACTAAAAATAATAGGTGTTTCAAGAGATCCTGATCATTCTGATATAACTGCTGAGGGCTTTGCTCTTAGAGTTATGATTAATGAGCATATCTTAGGAAACAACGTAGCAGGTATATAAGGAGATAAATTATGGCTATATCACGAAATCAACTAGTAAAAGAACTAGAGCCAGGATTGAATGCTTTATTCGGCCTGGAATACAAACAGTATGAAAATCAGTCAGCTGAAATTTATACTACTGAGTCATCTGACAGAGCTTTTGAAGAAGAAGTAATGTTAAGTGGATTCGCTCAAGCACAAGTAAAACCAGAAGGTTCAGGTGTTACATACGATAACGCTCAAGAAACTTTCACAGCTAGATACACTAACGAAACAATTGCGTTAGCGTTTGCTATCACTGAGGAAGCTATTGAAGACAACTTGTATGACAGACTTGCTTCTAGATATACAAAAGCTTTAGCAAGATCTATGGCTCAAACTAAACAAGTTAAAGCAGTAGCACCATTAAACAATGGTCTACCTGGTGGCTCTTTCACTTCTGGTGATGGTGTTACTTTGTTCAATACAGCTCACCCAACGCTTGCTGGAACTTTCCAGAACACGTTGACAACTGCGGCTGACTTAAACGAAACTTCATTAGAGCAATCAATGATTGACATTGCTGCACTTACTGATGAAAGAGGTTTAAAAATTGCTGCTAAAGCTACAAAGATGATCATTCCATCTGCGCTACAATTCACAGCTGAAAGACTTATGGCTTCTGCTGGTAGAGTTGGAACTGCTGATAATGATATCAACGCACTTAGATCTATGGGGATGATTCCTCAAGGATACTCTGTTAATAATTTTTTAACAGACACAGATGCGTTCTATATCTTAACAGACGTGCCTAATGGTATGAAACATTTCGAAAGAACTCCTCTATCTACTAAGATGGAAGGTGACTTCGATACTGGTAATGTAAGATACAAAGCTAGAGAAAGATACGTATTTGGTGTATCTGACCCTAGAGGTATTTTTGCTTCACCAGGAGCATAATCATTAAATTTTTGTGGCGGGACACAGTCCTGCCACAATTAACAAATAGAAAGACAAAACCATGAAAAAACTTCTCATCAACATCTGGGCCTATAATCATCACGCTAAATTTACCATATTAGCTGAAGATAGTGCTAAAGGCGTAGAAGAGGCTATACTTGACAAACTTGGAGAAAAGAGTATAAAGTGGGAAGATCTTGGAGTCAGTTATGATGACAAGATAAACAGAATAACTTTTGAAGAGGTTATAGATGATACAAGACCTATACAAACAAAAAAGGTCCTTGGAGTTGAAGTGGGAACAGGAGCATCTGGACAATAACAGATACACTCTTGAAATGGTAAGAATCGATGACAAAGTTAAAGAAGTCATTACAAAGATTAAGCTAGAAGAAGCAGCTATCGCCCACAGACAGAACACTATAGAAGGTTCTACTCCAGAAGTTTCAGTAGCTACTTAATAAAAAGCTACATCGTTGGAAAAATCCACTCCACACTACAGGCTCTCTTGCACTCTACTAAAAAATAACATATAATATTTACACTATACATTTAATAAATGATGAATGCTGACGCGTATAGTCGACAACCCTAGGGACAGTATTCTGATATCTAGGAGGATATTAACATGGCAAATACTACATTTACAGGACCAGTCCGATCGGAAAATGGTTTTGAAGATATAACTAAAAACGCAACTACAGGTGCAGTCACATCTAATGCAGCTTATGGAAAAGCTATTAGAGGTGGTGTTCAATCTTTATCAGGAGCAGGTGCAGTTGATTTAACTAACCTAATAACTGAAGTAACTACTACTGGAGCTGATGCATTGACTTTAGCTGATGGAACAACTTCAGGACAAGTTAAAATAGTTACTATGATTGTTGATGGTGGAGACGGAACTTTAACTCCAACTACTTTTGCAAACGGAACGACAATTACGTTCGACGCAGTAGCTGAATCAGTTACTCTAGTTTGGAATAGTACTATTGGTTGGGTTGCAACTTCAGTTCAAGGCGCAACAATAGCGTAATAAATAATTAGTGTGGGGCTTTGGCCCCACATAAAATATAAGGAGAAAAATTATGTCAATAGGCGGAGGCGGATCATTTTCAAGTGATCAAACAACGTTACAAAAAGATGCTGGTGCTATATCATTGTTAAGAGCAGGTAGAGCTAGAGTTACTTCTATTCAAGGCAGAGGTGAAGCAGGTTCAGTTCTAACTTTACATGACTCAGCTACTACAGGTGGTGCAGGCGCGGGTAACTTAATGGCAACTTTTAAATATGATACTGAAGGTTTAGCAGTTTATGTTCCTGGTTCTGGAATTCTTTTTAAAGATGGAATTTGTGCAACTTTAACACAAACAGCAGGATCTGACGGAAGCGTTACGTTAACTATCACAGGAGCGTAGTATGTCTAACACTACCTCTGGTTCTTATGTTTTTGATAAGAACCTCGGAATCGATGAAATTATTGAAGATGCATACGAACGTATCGGTATGCAAGGTGTTTCTGGTTATCAATTAAAAACTGCAAAAAGATCTTTAAATATTTTATTTTCTGAATGGGGCAACAGAGGTCTACATTTTTGGGAAGTTAAAAATCAAAATATTACACTAGTTGATGGACAAGCAGTCTATACTTTTTTTAGATCACCATCTGACGGAGCTTCAGATGGTATTAGCACAACTTTATCTGCTGGAATAAATGCTACAGATACAACTATACCGGTTGCCTCTGTTACAGGAATGCCTACAGTAGGTGGCACTCTTACGATTGGAACCGAACAAATCTCTTATACCGGAATTTCTTCTTTAAATATTACTGGATGTACTAGAGGAATTAACGGAAGCACTGCCGCCACTCACAGTAGCGGTGATGCAGTTTTACAATTTCCAAATGGTATGACAGATATACAGGAGTTAAATTATAGAGTTGCATCTACAAATGTAGATACACCAATGACAAAAATTAGTAGATCACAGTATCAAGGATTTTCTAATAAAACTTCAAAAGGTTTACCCACACAATATTGGGTTCAAAGATTTATAGATAAGGTTACAGTTACTCTATACCTAACACCAGGTACTTCACAAGCTGGTGATTTTATAAATTTTTATTATACAAAAAGAATTGATGATGTGGGAGCTTACACTAATGCAACTGACGTGCCGTATAGATTTGTTCCATGCATGATTGCAGGGTTAGCATATTACTTAGCTGTAAAATATGCACCACAAAGAGTTCAAGAATTAAAAATGTTATATGAAGATGAATTATTAAGAGCAGAAGATGAAGATGGTTCTTCTAACTCTACATACATTTCTCCAAAAATATATTACCCAGGTATTGGTTAATGACTACTTTTGCACAAGGTAAATATGCTTTAGCTATTTCAGATAGATCAGGCATGGCATTTCCATATAATGAAATGGTTAGAGAATGGAATGGTGCTTTAGTTCATATTTCAGAGTACGAACCTAAACAACCACAATTAGATCCTAAACCAACAAGTGCAGACCCACAAGCTTTACAAAGAGCAAGAACTGCTAGAACAGAATTTCCAACAGAAGATTTTTTACCTGAAAATCCTTTTGTAACTGCATCTAATACTACATTAAAAATTAATTTTCCAAACGGTGATTTACAAGTAAATGATTTTGTAAGATTTAGAAATGTTAAATTACCGGTAGGTGGTGTAGCAATTTCAACATTACAAATGTCTACTACTTTAAATGGAGCAATAACAGATAGTGTTACTACAATTGATTTAACAGATGGATCACAATTCCCTACTTCCGGTTTTATTATGATAGAAAAAGTTTTAACTTCTTCTGATACAACAGATCCACTTCTTGTTGGAACATACCAAAATGAAGTTATACAATACACAGGAAGATCTACAAATCAATTAACAGGATGCACTAGAGGAACAAGTGCACCTTACAGAGGAGAGTCTCCTCTACCTACAGTCGCTGGATCTCATTCTAATTTAGCAAAAGTTTTTGGTTGTTATAAAGTTGTTTCTTTGAATGAAACATCTATACCAAGCACAGGTCAACCATCTACAACCACACAATTTGATGGCATAAATGTTACGTTAACTAACACTGCATCAAGCACAGAAACAGGAGGCGGTTTTCAGTGTACAATTGGACCCGTTAATGATAGAGCTTAATTATGTCAGGAATTTCAAAATACACATACACTACATTAAAGCAAGCAATTCAAGATTACACTGAAGTAAGTTCAGATGTTCTAACTACGACAATTTTAGATGGAATTATTATGGCTGCTGAAATGAGAATTAATCAAGAGCTTCCAATGGATTCAGATAGATTTGTTCAAGAAGGTACTTTAGTTGCAAATGATAACACAATTAATGCGCCTGCAGGAACTTTATTTATTAGAGGTATTGAAGTATTTAATTCTACTGCAAATACTGAAGGTAATGGAACATGGTTAGAGAAAAAAGATCAAACATACTTATCAGAGTTTGTAGATAGAAAATTTGGACCACAAGGAGAGATACAAGCTCCTACAGACACAACTAATTCAGTAACAGGTTTTCCTAAGTATTATGCCATGTTTGGCGGAGCAACAAGTAATACTACAACCACTTCAGGGGGTATGTATTTAGCACCGACACCAGATGCAAACTATATGTTTAGAGTATATTATAACAAATATCCTACAGGATTAGGTTCTGGATCAGACGGAACAGCAGAGACTTATTTAAGCACTTATTTTCCACAAGGTCTTTTATATGCTTGTTTAGTAGAAGCATATGGATTTTTAAAAGGTCCAATAGATATGTTGACACTATACGAAAATAAGTATAAAAATGCAGTACAACAGTTCGCAGGAATGCAACTGGGTAGACGAAGACGAGACGACTACACTGACGGAACAGTTAGAATACAAGTTAAGTCACCGTCTCCATAAATAAGGAGAAAAAATTATGGCAATAACATCGGCAATATGTAACAGTTTTAAAAACGAACTTATGACTGCGACACACAACTTTACTGCGTCTTCAGGGAATACATTTAAAATTGCACTATACACAAGTTCAGCTACTTTAGGTGCATCGACTACGGCTTACAGCGCAACAAATGAAATCGCTAATACTTCTGGATCTGCTTACACAGCAGGCGGAAAAGCTTTAACAAACATTACTCCATCTTTAGATGGGTCAACAGCTTGTGCTGATTTTGATGACGTTAGTTTTACTTCAGCTTCATTCACAGCTAACGGATGTTTGATTTACAATGACACTGCATCAGGTGATCCTGCAGTTTGTGCAGTAGCTTTTGGTGGAGACAAAACGGTTTCAAGCGGAACATTTACTATTCAATTTCCTGCTAAAGCAGCAGCAACAGCTATAGTTAGAATAGCATAAGGAGAATCTCCTTATGTCGGTAACCCGAACATTTACAGTAACGGTTGTTAGCACCGACAGTGGAAATAAATATTTTATTGATGGCGTACAACAAGCTACAATAAATATTGCTGAGAATGGTACATACAAATTTGATCAATCTGATTCATCAAACAATAGCCACCCATTAAGATTTTCAACAACAAGTAACGGTACATGGGGTGGTGGTTCTGAATACACAACTGGTGTAACCACATATGGTACTCCTGGTTATGCAGGAGCTTATACACAAATTACAGTCGCTGAAAGCGCACCCACTCTTTATTACTATTGTACAAACCACTCTGGAATGGGTGGTCAGGCAAATACAGTTGATGATAACACTTGGGGAATGTGGGCATGGAGCACTAATGAATGGGGTGATCAAGGTCCTATAGAAATAACTTTAAGTGGGCAATCAGCAACTTCAAGTGTGGGAAGTGTTGAAGGTTCACCAAGTATTACTGTTTCACTAACAGCTCCGACAAATTTATCAACTTCAACTGGGTCTGTAGGTTTTGATTTAACTTCTATTGTATCTTTAACTGCACCATCAACATTAACATCTGCCGTTGGTGCGATAGAGGCAGAAAACGCAGAAGGTTGGGGTAGACAAGAATTTGGAAACTCTGGTTGGGGTGTTGATTATGCGGTTAGAATTGGAACAACAGGTGATACTCCTGCAGGATTAACATCTTCATTAGGTTCACTTACTGCAGAAGCATTTTTAGATGTTCCTATAACTGCTCCTTCAAATCAAGGTGCGTCTGCTGTTGGATCTATAAACACAGATGAATTTTTAAATGTATTAATAACAGCTCCAAGTCAAATGACTTCTCAAGTTGGAGACTTTGATAATGCCGGTACGTTAGTTGGTTGGGGTAGAAATGGTTGGGGTGAAGAACCTTATGGAGACTCATTTAATAAATTAGTTCAATTAACTGCATTACCAGTAGCAACAGCAAGTGTTGGATCTTTGTTACCTGCGGATGTTGTGGGATTAACCGGTGTATCTTCAACAGCAAGTGTTGGAGATATTTCTCCTGCAGATGTTATGGGACTAACTGGTGTATCTGCAACAACAGGTGTTGGAGAAATTGTAATTGGCGAAGGGGCTCCATTAACCGGTGTATCTGCAACAGCGAGTGTTGGAGATATTTCTCCTGCAGATGTCGAAGGGTTAACAGGGGTTGAAGCGACAGCAAGTGTTGGAAGTTTAGACGTAACCGAAGCACAAATAGTTATAATAGGTTCTGATGGTGTAACAACACCGGCTATTTTAAACTCTTCAGTTGGTGCTATTTCTCCTTCAGATGCTGTAGGATTAACCGGTGTATCTTCAACAGCAAGTGTTGGAGCTATTTCGCCTGCAGAAGTTGTAGGACTAACAGGGGTTGAAGCAACTGCAGAAGTAGGTACAACAGGCTTTGGAACATTAGCATACAAAGATATTGACATAACAGGGAATACATCTTATACAGATGTAACGCACGTAGCTTAGGAGAAAAAATTATGGCATCAACATACACAGATCTAGGTATAGAATTAATGGCAACCGGTGAAAATGCCGGTACTTGGGGAACAAAAACAAATTCAAATTTAAGCCTTATTGAGCAACTTACAGGCGGTCACTTATCAATATCCATTGCTGGTGGTGCACAAACTACAGCTTTAGATATAGATAACGGTGCTTTAACAGGTACTGCTCAACAAAGGGTATTAGACTTAACAGGAACAATTACAGGAAATCAAATTGTAACATTTCCTTTACTTACAGAAACTTTTTATTTTATAAAAAATAGCACATCAGGTGCTTATACAGTTCAATTAAAAGCCGCTTCAGGTTCAGGTGCAACTGTTACTTTTGCAACAACTGATAAAGGTTGGAAAATTATTTATCTTGATGGTGTTGCAACTAACACAGGTGTGTATGAGATTTCACCGGTAAACGCTACACTTACTGCGATAGGTGCTTTAACACCAACTGACAGTAATATAATTGTTGGTAATGGTTCAACATGGGTTGCAGAAACTGGGGCTACTGCTAGAACTTCTCTTGGTGTATCAATTGGAAGTGACGTACAAGCTTATGATGCACAATTAGCAGATGTTGCAGGTTTAGCTGTAACTGATGGAGGTTTTATTGTTGGAAATGGTTCTAATTTTGTTTTAGAAACTGGTGCTACTGCAAGAGCTTCTTTAGCATTAGACACAGGTAACGATGTACAATTTGATAGTTTTGGAGTTGGAACCGCAGCTTCAGGGACTACAGGAGAAATAAGAGCTACAAATGATGTAACTGCTTTTTATTCTTCAGACGTTGCACTTAAAGAAAATATTACAAATATACCAGACCCGATAGAGTCTTTAAAAAAATTAAACGGCGTTCTATTTGATTGGAAAAAAGAATATATTGATCAAAGAGGTGGTGAAGATGGATATTTTGTTAGAAAAAAAGATGTGGGTGTTATTGCACAAGAGGTAGAAAAAGTTTTACCAGAGGCTGTTGCTGAAAGACCCGATGGTATTAAAGCTGTCAAATACGACAGATTAACTTGTTTACTTATTGAGGCAGTGAAAAAACTTTCAGCGCAAGTAGAAGTTTTAAGTAAGAAGGAGAGTTAACATGCCTATCCCATCAACTAATACAGGATTATCAGATATTCAAACTGAATTCGGCGGATGTAATCCAATTGAACTTACCGAATATTATTCAAACGGACCTTTAGTTCCTTCAGCTGCACCTGCTCCAAATGGACCTATTCCTACAAGTGGTCAAATATCAATTGGACAATTTAGAGGAGCTGAAAATTTAAGTTTTATACAAGCTACAGGTGGAACTGTAACTACATGTGGAGATTACAAAATTCATACATTTACAGGCGGAGGTACTTTTTGTGTTTCTGCTATTGGATCTAATCCATCGTGCAATGCTGTTAGCTGGATGGTAGTCGCTGGTGGCGCGTCCGGTGGAGGCCGTTGGGGCGGAGGCGGAGGAGGCGGAGGATACCGTGAATCTCCAAACAATGCAGGTGGTTCATATTCTGTTTCACCAAAAGCTGGTGGATCTACAATACCAATTTCTTCTACAGGACCATACCCTGTAGGTGTAGGAGGTGGAGGAAGTCCATCTTCATTTGGACCAATTACATCTACTGGAGGAGGATCAGGTGCTGCATGTTCTCATGAATCACCAACAAACCCAGGTTCACCTGGGGGATCTGGAGGAGGAGCTCTTAATTCCTCAAAATCTGCTGCAGGATCAGGCAATACACCTCCAGTTAGTCCACCACAAGGTAACCCAGGTTCTGGTAGACAACCTTATTCTTCTTATGGAGGAGCAGCAGGTGGAGGGGCCGGTGGCTCAGCATCTTGCGGTAATGCTAGTAATGGTGGTCCAGCTACCACTTCATCAGTTTCAGGTTCTCCAACTTGTTACTCTGCAGGTGGAGGGGCTAGTTTTGCTCCAAGTAGAAATAGTGGCCCTTCAAATAGAGGACAAGGTGGCGGAGGCGGTAGAGGCAATCCTGGAAATAATTTTGGGGGAGGCTCTGGTATTGTAGTTTTAAGATATAAATTTCAAGCGAGTTAAAACAATATGGCACATTTTGCAAAAATATCAGAGGAAAACGAAGTACTACAAGTTATGGTAGTAAATGATCCAGATACTACAAATGAAGAAGGTGAAGAAGTTGAATCTATTGGACAAAATTTTTTACAAACACATTTTAGTTGGCCTGCACATTTGTGGATTAAATGTTCATACAATACCTTTGAAGGAAAACATCGTAATCCCGATACTTTAGAACCTTCTGCAGATCAATCAAAAGCCTTTAGGGGTAATTACCCACAAATAGGATATACTTGGGATTCAGAAAATGAAATTTTTTTAGCACCAAAAATATATGATTCATATGTAAAAAATGTAAGTGAAGCAAGATGGCAATCACCAATAGGTGATGCACCGGAATTAACTGCAGAACAACAAAGTCAGAATGATGCTCAAACCCATGCTTGGTATTATCAATGGAGAGAAGTACCTCAAGAGTGGGAATTACTTGACCTTAATACACAATAGATTATAAATTGTTCCAGAAATGGATAAAAAAGTTTTAAGCGAGTTAGCCTTATACTACGGTGATTTAAAAATGCCACAAGGCTTTGAAATAAATTCATATAAATTATGCGAAGACATATTTAAATATGTTTTTTTTAGAGATGAGTTTTCTTATTCTAAAGAATGGGAAAAATTAAATAATTATATTAGAGAGTTCTTTTTTTTAAAACATAAAATTAATTTAATAAATAAAGAATCTAAAGGTGGTATTTATTATCCCAACCAAACTTCAGAACCAATCTGTGATGTTGATCCAGTTGATTTAAGAAACTCACCTGATTTCACAATGCTTTATGGTGTCCACACTAAGGATTGTTATGTTAAATTTTACTATGAAGATAACAGAAGAAAAGGTAGGGATTGGACTATCGAGTTAAAAAAAAATAAATACATTATTTTTCCATCTACCAATAAATATATAGTTATTAATCATCAAAAAAAGTTATTAAATTTTGTACAAACAATTACGTACGAAGGCATATAAAATGGATACTGCCCCTGCTAAATTTTGGTATTTCAAATCAGTATTAACACCGAGGTTTTGTGATGAAGTTATTCGATTAGGTTTATCTCAAAAAGAAGAAATAGCAAGAACAGGTGGTTTTGATGATAAAAAATTAACCAAAGAACAATTAAGGTTTATGAAAAATACTAGAAACTGTAATGTTGTTTGGTTAAATGATAATTGGATTTATAAAGAAGTGCATCCATATGTTAGGGCAGCTAACAAAAATGCTGGTTGGAACTACAGTTGGGATTTTTCTGAATCGTGTCAGTTTACAAAATATAAATTAAATCAGTATTATGATTGGCATTGCGATAGCTGGGATAAACCTTATGAAAAAGAGGGACCTGAAAATGGAAAAGTAAGAAAATTATCTATGACCTGTCAACTAACAGATGGGTCAGAGTATGAAGGGGGAGAGTTAGAATTTGATTTTAGAAACTATGATCCCTCTTTAAGAGATGAATCTAAACATGTAGTTCAGGCAAAAGAAATTTTACCTAAAGGATCTATAATAATTTTTCCATCCAACACATGGCATAGAGTTAAACCGGTAACGTCAGGCACAAGATATAGTCTTGTATTATGGCATTTAGGATACCCATTTAAATAATATGAAAAATAAATATAAAGTAATTGATAATTTTTTAGAACAATCTTATTTCAATGAACTTGTTGATTTGTATGAAGCTAACGATTTTGGTTGGTTTGTTTGTAGAGAAATAACAAATAAAGGTGAAAAACTTGGTAACCTTTATTATCAGACACATACTTTATTTATAGATCATAAAATTCATTCTCCTCATTTTGGTAAATTTGAACCTTTATTAAAAAAATTAGGGGTTAAAGCTTTGTTAAGACTTAGAACAAATTTGTTTCCAGGTAAGGATAAAGTATCTGAACATGGGTGGCACATAGATTATCAATTTAAAAACAAGACAGCAGTATTTTATATAAATACAAATGATGGTTATACTAAATTTAAAGATGGTACAAAGATTGAAAGTGTTGCAAATAGGATGTTAATTTTTGATTCAAGCTACTGGCACAAAAGTACTGATTGTTCTAACCAATGGGCGAGACTAAGCCTTAATATAAATTATTTTTAATATGCAAGCTAGTAATTATTTTTCAACAACACTTTGGTTTGATTATAAACCTGAGTTTCTAACGTCTTTAAATAAAGCTTCTGATAAATATATAAAAGATGCGAAAAAATTTCAAAAAGAATATATAAAAAAACATGGTGATTTTGGTAGAAGTTTTCATTCACCAAATTTAATAGGAGACACTAAGTTTTTAGATTTTAAAAAATATATTGGTGAAAAGTCTTGGCAGTTTCTAGATGCACAAGGTTTTGATATGTCTCACTATCAAACTTTTTTTTCAGAATTGTGGGTACAAGAGTTTGCTAAAAAAGGTGGTGGTCACCATTCAGCGCATGTACATTGGAATCAACATGTTTCTGGATTTTATTTTTTAAAATGTAGTGAAAAGACTTCTCATCCAATTATGCATGAACCTAGAACGGGAGCAAGAGCTACTAAATTAAAAATGAAACCTGAAGAAGGGACGGTGTGGCCTGGCGCAGACATAGTAAACTTTAAACCTAAACCAGGAACTCTAATGATATTTCCAGGTTATATGGAACATGAGTTTTCTGTAGATTTAGGCTTAGAGCCTTTTAGGTTTATACATTGGAATATACAAGCGATACCAAAGGAGATGGCGAAAGGTACTTAATGTACAAAATTATAGATAATTTTTTAACTGATGATGAATATCTTCCTTTAAAAAAAGTTTTAGAATCAGATACCTTTCCTTGGTATTTTCAAAATAATTCTATAGCATATTTAAATAGAAAAAATATATTTCATTTAGCACATAGTTTTTATAAAGAGGATGATGGTGGATATATAACATCAAATAATTTTGATTTAATAAAACCATTAATAACTAAATTAAAAGTTAAAAGCTTGATTAGAGTTATGGCTATTTTAAAAACTCTTGATTCTAAAATAATAAAAGGTGATTACCACAAAGATCAGCCGTATGATTGCAATGTTGCTTTGTATTACATCAATACAACAAACGGTTACACTAAAATTGGTAAAGATAAAGTTGATTGCGTGCAAAACAGAATGGTTTTATTTAACAGTAGTGTTGAACATTATGCTACAAATTGCACAAACCACAAACAAAGAATATCTATAAATATAAATTACTTTTAATGAAAAACAATTTTATAGAAAAATATAAGATACCTCTAGAACATTGTGATGATTTACTTGAATATTATAGAACACATAATGAGCATAAAGGTTTTAGAAAAGATATAAATAATACAATAGATCTTTTGTTTTTTAACGAATCAAGACACCCAATTATAATTCAATTTTTTAAATATTTATCTGAGTGTGTAGTTAGCTATTCAAGAAAATATAACATTACAAATAGTCTTAAAACACAGTTTCAAAATAAGATTCAACATTATTCAACTAATGTTGGGTTTACAAATATTCACTATGAAAGATCCTATACAGATTGCCGTAGACAATTAGTATATATGCTTTATTTAAATACAATAAAGGATCAAGGAGGGACAAGATTTCCTCTACAGAATAAAGTTTTTAAAGCTATTAAAGGAAATCTTTTAATATGGCCTGCAGATTTTACTCACCCACATGCAGGTATAGTTTCACCAACAGAAGAAAAATACATTGTTACAGGATGGCTAAACATAGAACGTAATGGATAATAAAAAAATTGAAATCATAGGTTTGTTTCCAACACCAGTATATAGATCAAATTTAAATAGGGAATTTAACAAAAAAGAAAAACTTTTCTTTGAGGATAGCTTTAAAAATTTACGAGATAATACCGGAAACATTATGAGTTTAGACTCTTATATCTTAGAAAATAAAATATTAAGTAAATTAAAAAATGAATTGCATGTTATTTTAAAAGATTATTTTGATAAGATAGTACAACCAAGCGATAATGTTACCCCCCACATAACTCAATCCTGGTTAAATTTAACAGAAAAAAATCAATACCATCATCAACACACTCATTCAAACTCTATTGTTTCTGGTGTTATATATATCAAAGCATCTAAAGATGAGATAAACTTTCATTCGCAAAGGTACAATAATTTAAGTTTTAACAGAAAAGAATACAACGAATTTAACTCTGAACTTTGGTCATTACCTGTTAATACTGGAGATATTATTTTATTTCCTTCTTCACTATCTCATTCTGTGCCGGTAAAACAAACAGAAGATTTAAGAATTAGTTTATCTTTTAATACTTTCGTAAAGGGTGTTTTGGGAGATATTCACCACAAAACTGAACTCAAGATAAATGAATAATATAAAAATAAAAGATCTTAAATTAAGAATTAATAAATTTGTTGATAAACAAACTTGTGACAATTTTATAAAATTGTATGAAAATAACAGTACTCTCAGTGAGAAAGAAAGTAGTTATAAATACATTTCAAAAAAAAGAGAGGAAGATAATTTTAAATGTATATCTTTGTCTAAAATGTGTAATAAAAGCAAAGAACTAAATGATGCTTTTCTTTTAGCAGCAGATATAATAGGTGAGGTTGTTAGGCAATATGAATCATATATTCAAAAAAATGTTTTATCTACTTATGAAGCAAGGAGCATTTGTTACACAGAAAACATTAGGATATTAAAATATTCTAAAGGTCAGTGTATTAAAGACCACACTGATGTAGGTGGTACCTATAGAGGGTCTTGTACTATTAACTTAAACGAAAATTATGAAGGTGGTGAGTTTAGATTTTTTAACGGGCAAATAAAAGAAACCCTTAAAACAGGAGACTGTTTGTTTTTTCCTGCTGAACCTATTTGGATCCATGGTACAGAACCTATTACAAAAGGAACTAGATATTCAATCAATTGTTTTTTAGGAGAAAAAAATGTATAGACATACTTTTAGTTATTATTTAATAGAAGAGTATATAGAAATTAAAAAGGATGTTTTAAAAAAGATAAAACAGGTTTCTTTGAAAAAGGATAAACACAACCCTGAAATGAATTTAAATTCATATTACGAAGCAATGGATAATACAGATGAAAGTATAGTGTTTAAAGAATTTATTAATAAACAATTAAAAGATATTTTTGAAAAACATAATTTAAAATTAAAAAATTGTTGGGTTCAAAAGTATTTAAAAAATAGTTATCATTCTTTACATGTACATGACAGTGATGAAAAATCATTTGTATGGTTTATAGAAGGTAATGAAAAATCATCACCTACTGTATTCTATGATGTAGGTTTTCCTTATATAAATACAAATCAATCAATATCATTTAAATTTATTCCTGGAACACTTTTAATATTTCCTGGTTTTTTACCACACGAAGTTCGTCCAAATAAAAATAATAATAGATTAATAGTGAGTGGAAATGTCTTTTAAAAAAAATAAATATACAGTAATTAAAAAAGCTATATCAAATGATCTTGCAACTTTTATTGCAAATTACTTTAGTATACAAAAACAAGTATATGATACTTGCCGAAAATTTAAATATTTTTCACCATTTGAAACTATTATCGGAGAGTATGAAGATCCTGTAAATGGTCAAATACCTAATACATATTCTCATTATGCTAATATTGCTATGGAAACTTTATTGTTAAAATGTCAACCACAAATGGAAAAAGCCACGGGTTTAAAATTATACCCAGCTTACACTTATGCAAGAATTTATAAAAAAGGTGATGAACTTAAAAGACACAAGGATAGATTTAGTTGTGAGATATCTACTACTATGAATTTAGGTGGAGATGCGTGGCCTATATATTTAGAACCCTCAGGTAAGAAAGGTATGAAGGGTGTTAAAGTAGATTTAAATCCAGGTGATATGTTAGTTTACTCTGGTTGTGAATTAGAACATTGGAGAAAAAAATTTAATGGAGATGAATGTGTTCAAGTTTTTTTACATTATAATAATTCTAAAACACCGGGAGCTGAACAAAACATGTTTGATAAACGTCCACATTTAGGGTTACCTTCTTGGTTTAAAAAGTAATGTTTTTAACTTCTTTAAGTATTTCTAAAGAATTAATTAATGACATTAAAAAAGAAATATTATTATCTAAACAAAATTGGAAAAAAGATTTAAATAATGTTAAAGCTTTAACGTCTGGGTTTAATCCAGATTATATTTTTTTTGATTTTCTTAAAAACAAAATATCTAAAAAACTTTTACAATCTACAAAAATTAAATTTAAAGCGTCTTGTTGGTGGGCTAATTATTACGAGGTAGGTCAACATGCTAACCTACACCACCATGAACCTGAACAGATTAGTTCTATTATTTTTATACAGACTGACGAATCAAATCCCTTGTATTTTGATTTAAACCCTGGTTTTTTAAATGTAAAAGAAGAAGAAGGATTAATAATTTTATTTGATTCAAAACTATCACATGTAGTAAAACCATGTAAAAAGCCTAGAATATCTCTTGCTATAGATTTTATTGAAGACCTAACGCCTTGAAAAATTTTATAAACTATTTATCGGACTCTGTTTTAGCAACTCCAGAACAACGGAAAAAAGAAATTTGGGACGTAGAGGGTAGATTAAAAAACGGAAACCAGACTTTTAAATTTGATATTCGACCCTTAAAAGAGGTCGATAATAGAGCTGAAAAAACAGGTTACTTTAAATCAAAATCTGATAAGATGGTGTTTGAAACAATCAGTCAATGGATTATATTTGATACTGAAGAGTTAAATGAGTACGTTAAATCTATGGATAAGAGAGATTTTAACCTAGATGAATTGCTAGATAATTTATCTTGGAATTTAATAATTGATAAAGTAGAGTAGAATTATGCTACAAAAATTAGGATTTGCACCAGGATTTAACAAACAAGTCACAGAAACAGGAGCCGAAGGGCAATGGTTTGATGGTGATAATGTACGTTTTAGATATGGCACACCTGAAAAAATAGGTGGGTGGAGCCAGTTAGGCACGGATAAATTAACAGGTGCTGCAAGAGCAATACATCATTGGGAGAATAATGACTCTGTTAAATACTCAGCTATTGGAACTAATAAAATTTTATACGCTTTTTCAGGCGGAACTTACTACGATATACATCCTATACGAGCAACTTTAACAGGTTCGGATTTTACTACTACTGCTTCTTCGGTCACTGTAACTGTAACATGCACCGGGGCTCATGGATTATTGGAAGACGACATTGTTTTATTTGATAGCGTAACTGGTTTATCTGGTTCTACTTTTACAAATGCTACTTTTGAAGATCAAAAATTTATGGTGTCATCAGTTCCAAGTGCAACCACATTTACAATTACTATGGATACCGCAGAGGCAGGAACTCCCCTAACAAACGCTGGGTCAGCCTCTGTTCTTTGTTATTATAACGTCGGTCCATCTCAACAATTAGGTGGTTTCGGATGGGGGACTGCAAATTATGGTGGTCAAGCTAATGGTCCTGCAACCACAACATTAGCTTCAACTATTAATGACACAGTAACTGACATTCCTTTAACTAGTTCTGCTGCCTTTCCCTCTTCTGGAGAAATAAGAATTGGATCAGAAGACATTAGTTACACAGCTAACAACACAGGTACAAATACTTTAAGCGGAGGGGCTAGAGAAGTAAACGGCACAACAAAAGCAGCGCACAGTGGTGGGGCAACTGTTACAAATATTTCTGACTTTGTTGCGTGGGGAGATGCATCTGGTGCAGATTTTACTATCTCTCCAGGTCTATGGGTTTTAGATAACTTTGGTACTAAATTAATTGCACTTATTTACAATGGCCCTTGTTTTGAATGGGACGCAGGTCCATCAAATGCAACAAACAATAGAGCAACTCTTATACCTAATGCACCTACAAGATCTAGACACGTATTAGTATCTACTCCAGACAGACATCTAGTATTTTTTGGAACAGAAACAACTGTTGGTGATGACACTACACAAGATGATATGTTCATCAGATTTTCTGATCAAGAGAATATTGATCAAACAGATTCTTATACCGTAACTGCAAACAATACTGCAGGTACACAAAGACTAGCCGATGGATCAAGAATCATGGGAGCTATAAAAGGTAGAGACGCTATTTATGTTTGGACCGATACAGCATTGTTTTTAATGCAGTTTGTAGGTGCTCCATTTACTTTTTCTTTTCAACAGGTAGGCACTAACTGTGGACTAATTGGTAAAAACGCCTGTATTGAAGTAGACGGTAAGGCTTATTGGATGTCAGAAAACGGGTTCTTTACATACGATGGTCAATTACAATCTTTGCCTTGTTTGGTAGAAGACCATGTCTACACTACAGAAGGTGGACCAGGCCTCAACACTACAGCTAGAGATCTAATTAACTGTGGATTAAACAATTTATTTGGAGAGGTTAATTGGTTTTATTGTAGCTCTGGATCTAACGTAGTCAATAAAGTGGTTACATATAATTATTTAGATTCATCTTCTAAAAGACCTATATGGACCGTTGGCACACTAGCTAGAACTGCTTGGCAAGACTCAGCTGTATTTCCTCTGCCTCATGCAACATATTATACGACTAGTGATAATGACTCGTTTGATGTTACTGGAAATACTGACGGAACTACTATATACTATGAACACGAAACAGGAACTGATCAAGTCGATGCTGGAGGAGTAATAACCGCAGTTATAGGAACTATAACTTCAGGTGCTTTTGACATTACCCAACGTAGAAACAACACTGGTCAAACTGTAGGTATGCCAGATTTAAGAGGAGACGGTGAGTTCATTATGAGAATTAGTAGATTTATACCAGATTTTATTGAACAAACAGGAACAACTGCTGTTAATTTTAAAACAAGAATTTATCCAAACAGCACACCTGTTACAAATAATTTTACATGTACATCTTCGACTACAAAAAAAGATGTAAGAGTAAGAGCAAGAGAAATAGAATTACAAGTAGCAAACACAACTAGTGGAGAAAATTGGAAGCTAGGCACATTTAGATTAGACATACATCCGGGAGGTAGAAGATAATGAAGTACGAAGTACAAGGTGGTGTAAAAAATTATTTAGGAAAACAAAAAGAAGTTATGGCTCCTTTAAAATGGAAGTCTAGCCCAAACCATCCTGAAACAGAATTAGCATATATTACAAAAGCAGAAAAAGATTTACTTGTTAAAAAAGATTTACATGGTTCATTAAAAGGTGGTGCTAACAAAGGACCATCAGGTATCATGAGTTTAAATGGTTACGGTTCTATAGAAAATGGCAGAGATGTTGGTATGTCTGGTGCAGCAACTAGTGCTGCTGAATCAGGTCGAAACACATCTGATACATTAGCTGAAGGAGCATCAGCTCAAGACGTACAAGATTATAGAAGTGCTTTTATTGCATCAGGTGGTGGACAAAGAGTTAACCCAGGTTTTTTTGATAGTAGAAATACTGTCTCTCCTGAAGAATTAAGATTAGCTAGACAGTATAACCCTGAAGCTTTTGGAGCAACAAGAGGTGGAGGCATTATGGGTCTGATTAGAAGCGGTGGATTTATTGGAAATGCTATAAGAGGTTTGGGCCAAGCGTTTGGTTTAGGAAAAAAATATGACGAACCTACATATGATATGCGTGGTTTAGTTAGTGAGAATCCAGAATATTATAATGATCTTGATAATGAATTAATGTTATCAACTACAACTACACCAGAGAGTAATAAAACAAGCAAGGTACCAATAACTAAAAATTTTGTTAGACCATTAGACAATAGAATGACTCCAGGTGTAGTAGAAGGTCCTTACAGAAGTATGTATGATTATTTAGAGTACGACGATGGTTCTAATAGACCACAAAGAGATCCAATAACTTTTCAACCAAGCTATCCAAATATAAATATGGCAGATGGTATTGTAAATACTGATGCCTTTACTTCTAGTGATGGTCTAGGAATATACAGCGGTAGCTAATGGCTAAAATTGTAAATTCATTAACAAAGGCTAGACCGGAATATAGTCAAGAAAATCTACAATCTTTAGTTAGAGATTTAGATTCAGTAATAACAAAATTAAATACTTCTTTTCAAGAGGAAATTAAACAGGAGATAGAAGCTAAAAGTTTCTTTTTAGAATAATGACTGTATCAAACATATATAAATTTTTTGGAGTAGATAATGTTACGTCTACAGATGCACAAACTATGTTTGGAACTACTCTTGTAGCAGGGGTTGCAACACAGAACCCATTGATAAACGAAACATATATTATTAAATCTATTAAAGTTACTTCTGCAGGCACACCAACAGTGACTATAGCAAATAATAATATTACAACTATTAAAACAGCAGCTTTAACAGCTAATGTAACACAAGAATTATTAACACAGCCGTTAATAGTAGAAGGCAATACGGCCTTAAAAATAACTTCTAGCACCGCAGATTCTTTTGATATTGCTATTAGTTATTTAAACATTCAAAAGGAGAGATTAGACTAATGGAAATAAAACAGGCTAAAGTAGAAACTGTTTACAGACACAAGCAAACAGGTGAACTTTTTAAGGAAAGAAAAGACTGGGAAAGCAAGGGTTTTAAAAATGAAGACATGGCACAGGACGTAAAAGTTATCATGCCACCTCTTGATTTGTTGTCAAAAACCAAGTAAACATAGGAATTAAGGTAAATTTATGGCAATATCTAGAATGCAAGAACCCCAACAAATACAATCAGGAATAGGTTCCTTACAAGATCCTAGACAAGGTTATTTTTTAGGTAAACTTGTAAAGAAAGCTGGTCGTGCTGTAAAGAAAATTACTAAAAGTCCTTTAGGTAAGATGGCTATACTTGGCGGTCTTGGTATGTATGCCGGAGGTTTAGGTCCATTCTCAGGTGGTAAATTTGGTGCAGGTTTTTTAAGAGGAACAGGAGGTAATTTACTTTCTGGACTAAAAAGTAAAACAGGTTTTCTAGGTAATGTTGGAAACATGTTTAGACAAGGTGGAAAAAAAGAAAATGATTTTAGCATGGGTAGACTTTTAGCCGGTGGCCTGGGTGCTACAGCTATTGCAGCTCCATTTTTTATGGGTGGTGACGAAGAAGTAGAAGAAGTAGAAACTATGGATCCTGCTTTACAAACACAAAGAGCAAAAGATTATTACAGTCAAACAGGAACTAAGGGTGTTGGTTTAGATTTTATGCCACAGAAAAAATATGTAATGCAAAATTTTTACGCAGCTGACGGTGGTCGTGCTATGTTAAACATGGGCGGCGGTGCAGGAGATGCACAAGCAGAACAAATGTTAATGATGGAATATGTTAAGTACAAAAACAAAGGTGGTAATTTATCTTTTGAACAATTTGTTAAAGCAGTAATGCAGGCATCACAACAACCAGAAGGTGCGGATATGGAACAACCACAACCGGTTATGATGGCAGCTAATGGTGGGTTAATGACTCAAGTACCAGGGTACGGGAAAGAACCTGGCACAAATCAATTTGACTATCCTAGTGGTGGCGAAGAAATTAGAGTTGGTAAACAAGAAGGTGGAATCATGGAAGCAGAAGCTTCTGAAATGATTGACATGGGTGGCATGGAAAAAGATTATAGAAATACAGGTGGTTTTGTAGAGATGGGCGGCAAAGAAAGAGCTGACGATGTACCTGCTAGACTATCTAAAAATGAGTTTGTATTTACAGCAGATGCTGTTAGAAATGCAGGAGGCGGCGATATAGATAAAGGCGCTGAAGTTATGGAAAATTTAATGAATAATTTAGAACAGGGCGGTGAGATTTCTGAAGAGTCACAAGGTTTAGAAGGCGCACAAGCAATGTATGATCAACAACAAATGTTACAATCGAGGATAGTATAATGGCAGTATCAGATTTTTTAGAACCAGCAGTAAAAGATTATGCTGAACAGGCAAAAGCTACCTACTCCGCACCCATAGATACATCGCAATTTACGGGACGTGGTTTTGTAGCCGGTGAAGACCCTTTACAAACACAAGCAATTAATCTTGCGCAACAAGGTGTTGGATCATACCAACCTTTTTTAGCTGCAGCACAAACTGCACAGACAGCAGGGGCCGGGGCTCTGGGACAATCAGCAGCAACAATTGGTGGACTAGGTGCATTAACTGGACCACAAGCTTACCAACCTTTTATGTCTCCATATCAATCACAAGTTATTGACGCAACGTTATCAGAATTTGATAAACAAAGATTAGGTGGAGAACAAGCTATAAAAGATCAAGCTGTTGCTTCTGGTAACTTTGGTGGTGGTAGAGAAGGTGCAATGCTTGGTCAATATCAAGCTGACTCATTAGCAGATAGATCAGCACTACAAGCTTCAATGTTACAACAAGGATTTGGTCAAGCAAATCAATTAGCACAACAAAATTTTATGAACCAGGGATCTATTGCAAACGCACAACAAGGATTGGCTGGTGCGTACGGAAATCAAATGAATCAACAATTTGGTTTATCTGATTTTGGTAGAACTGGAATGGGTCAAGATGTTTCTGCACTAGGTTCTCTTGGTGCAATGAGACAAGGTCTAGGTCAAGCTCAATTATCTGCTGATCAACAAGCAGCACAGACTGCGGCGTACGAACCTTACGGAAGACTTTCACAATACGGTAATACATTAACTGGTTTAATGGGTGGTGTATCAGGACAACAATATCAAGACCCAAGAGCAGCTAATCCATTCCAAACAGCGCTAGGCACGGCTACAGGTCTTGCTGGTTTGTACGGAAAAATATTTAGGTAATTAATTATGAGACCATTAAATAGACCAATGTTTAGATACGGCGGCCCTATTAAAGAGGGTGTTATGTCGGGGATCAGGGAACCAAAAAAGAATGGTGGTCCTACAGGAACAGGTTTAGTTGGTGATCAAAGATATCCTAAAACAAATGGAAGAGAGCATCATGCAGTATTTATACCACCACTTGTGGCAGCAGGTGCAGGGATTGCAAGATTAGCACCTATTGCAATGAGAGGCGCTCGAGCTATTAGAAATTTATTTGCTAAACCAACAGCATTTCAAGGTCCAACTGGAGTAGTTACTCCAGGTAAATTAGTTGCTTCGCAAATGAAAAAACCACCTAGAATAGCTTCATCAGGTTCTTATCAAGGTGTTAAATTTACAAAAACTCCGACAACTGTAACAGGAGGAGCAACAGGAGGAGCACCTGTAACAGAAACAGCTTTAGCTCCTACTGGTTTTGGTAGTTACTTGGAAGGAACTATGACAGGTTCAGCACTTAAAGGTCTATATAAAGGAGCAACATCTGCAAAAGCTGCAGGACTCACACAAAAAGTAGGTAAAGGAATTTGGAAAGTTGCAAAAGATCCTTTAACAATAGTTTCTGCTGCATATTATTTTTATCCAGATGGAACACCTAAACCAGAAGAAGAATTGGAAGGTCCACCACCTCCAGGCGGTCTAGATAAATTATTAACAGATACAGGTCAAAATAAAGTTACAGGTGGAGGTTCAGAAATGTCTCCTAAAGAACTTCGTCAAAGTAAAATTGACAAATACAGAGACATCATGGACATTAAAGGTATGAATAAACAAGCTGCATATGATTCTTTGATTGCAGCCAGCCAAGCTATCAATGAGTCTGGAGATTTTAAAGGTGATATTAAATCAGGTAAATTAATTAATCAAATTATACAATCAACTAGTAAAGCATTTGACAAACCAGCTCAAACTAAAGATGCTATCGACACACTAATACTTAAAGGTGAAATTGAAAAAGATATTAAAGCGTCTGATCCAGCTAATAAAATCTTAAACGAATACAGATTGAAACAAATGCAGAAGATAGATAAAGATTTAGAAACAGGTTTTGCAGAAGCTAAGATAGCAGCATCTAAAAATTTATCTGGTCAGTCAGCAATTGACGCTGCAGCATCTGTTGCATCAAAAAACTTTAAAGGAAACTTACTTACAAAAACACAACTAACAGACGTAATGGAAGCAGCTAAAGGTTCCGGGGAAATATCAGAACAAGATATAATTATCTCTGCAACACAAGAAGTTATTAAAGGTAAAAATTTACCAGATGGTGATTACACTGTAGGTGATGTTTTAGTTACTATCACAGAAGGTCAAGTAACAAATATTAAGAGGTAACACATGGCCTCAAACTTTGATTATTCATCTTACTTTAACACAGCAGAAAAAAATAATAGTGTAGGTACAATAGAGTCTATGTTATCAGGCGTAGCTTCAGGTCTTATTGCTATACCAAAAGGTTTCTTTTCACTGGGTGCGAGTCTTATGGACTTAGGAGTTAACAGTGGCAAAGCTGCTGCTGTAGAAAAATGGTTTGATGATCTTACAGAATTTGATGAAAAAGCAGAAGCATCAGCTGCTGGTAAAATTACAGAAGCATTGGTTAACATTGGTATCCCTGGTGGTATCGCATTTAAAAGTGCATCAGGTTTGGCAAAAGCTTCTATGCTTGCAGCTAAAAATAATAAGTATGTAAAATTAGGAAATAAAAGTCTAGTTGGTGCAGCTGATGAGGCGTTAGAACTTACTGCTAAAGGTAAAGGTAGACAGTTTGTTGCTGGTGCATTAGGTGGTGGTGTAGCGGAAGGTGTGTTCGTAGGTGATGCAGAAGCTATTGGTACGTTTGGTGATCTGCTAGGTGGACCTACAGCAATAGATAGAAGTCAAACTGATCCAGATGCAACAAGAGAAATACTAAACAGAATTAAATTTGGTACAGAGGGTGCATTATTTACAGGTATTCTAAGTGGCACAGGTCAAGTTATTAAAAAAATAACAAACAGGAACAAGGGATTAGACACAGCTAACTCAGAATTAGACAGATGGATTGATACAGTTGCATCTAAATTTAGAGCACGTAGTGGTAAGACACAAGAATTTTTTGACATACAAAGACAATCTATTGGAGCGCAGGCAGCTGACGCAAACGTTGCAAGAAATTTATCAAGAGAGCTTGATGTAGATGTCGACAAACTATTCCCACCCATGCGTACTGTATTTAATAAACAAAATGCAAAAGAAAGAGCAAAATTTTTAGGTGACGTAAACGATGCATTATTATCTGGTGAAGCAAGACTTGGTGATGATGGTGTTGCAGCTTTTGGAGAAATAGATGCAGCAGCTAAACAAAGAGTTATAGATGGTATTAGAAAGTTTGCACCTAATGCACAAGCTGCCGAAGAATTAGAAAAATCTATTCTTGGTGGTCTGTCTGTTATGAGAAGCAAATGGTCTGAGTTGTTTTCTAAACTTGGTGGATCATTAGACGCTGCAGATATACAAACATTTAAACAATTATTTGGTGGTAAGTTTAAAAACTATCTTGGTTCTACATACGACATCTTTCAAGACAAAAGTATTCTACCATGGATGAGATACAAACCTGCAGCACAAGCAATTGAAAATGCAAAAGATTTATTTAAAGCTAGTGCAAGAGAAGCTGGTAAAGATATCTCAGACTTAGAAGCAGAGCAAATAGTAAACAATGTATTAAAAACTTCTGGTTTACCTAAAGGTTTAAGAATGGATAAACCTTCTGATGCATTATTTAATATACCTGACTTTTTTGTAAATAGAACAGCGTTAGATGATGCAGTCAAGAGAGGTGGAGTTGCTAGAATATCTATTAGAGATGTAGCGCAAGAGGCTGATAGAAAAGTATTTGATGATTTGTTTGGTAAACAAAAAAATCCTATGCAGACAATGATAGGTGGCATGGCCAAACTATCTTTAATTACAAGACGTAATTTATTTTACGATGATCTTATAAAAAAGAATGATGAAGTAGCAGAGGTGTGGAGAAATGCAACTGACAAACGATCAGTAGCACAACCTATGTTTGCTAGATCAGAAGCAGAAGCAAGAGCTTTTTTTGGTGATGACTTTCAAAGAATTGCAGTCATCGACCCTGCGCAAACTTTAAACGTAAACATTGCATCAGGTGCAAGTAATCCTTTTGGGGATGTTGCAAAGCCTATGTTTGCTAGAAAAGGTGTAGCAGAAGCTTTAGAGAAAACATCCTTGAATACACAGAGTCCTGGTATACTTGGTAGACTATATGAAAGTTTAGTATTGTATCCTAAAGCTACATCACAAATTGCTAAAACAATTCTATCACCAGTAACACATTTACGTAACTTTGTAAGTGCTGGAGCTTTTGCTGCAGCAAATGGTATATTACCAGCAACAGATTTAAGTGCAATCAAACAAGCGTATCAAGCATTACAAACACCGCTTAAAGGTACAAGACAACAAAACGATTTATATCAAGAGTTGTTAGAACTTGGTGTTGTAAACTCTAACGTAAGACTAGGGGATCTATCTAGACTGCTACAAGACGTAAACTTTGGTGAGACTATGACATCTGACAAAGGTATGAGACTGCTATTAAAGCCGTTATCAAAATTAAAATCTGTATCACAAGATCTGTATACAGCTGAAGATGACTTTTGGAAAATATATTCTTGGGCTGTAGAAAAATCTAGATTAGAAAAAGCATATGAAAAGATTGGTGTAGTCAGAGGACAGTATTTTAAACGTAACGGTGTTGACGTAAGATTAGATGAACAATTTTTAAAAGAAGAGGCAGCTGACATTGTAAGAAACAATATACCTAACTACGATTATGTATCTGACTTTGTACAAGGTTTAAGAAAACTACCTATTGGTAACTTCGTATCATTTCCAGCAGAGATTGCTAGAACAGGTACAAATATTGTAAGACGTGCGTTAAGAGAAATAAACGAGACTGTAACTTTAGCTGATGGCACAGTTGTTAAACCAATGGAAGCCATAGGATATACTAGATTATTTGGTTTTACGACTACAGTTGCGGCTATACCTATGGCTACAACAGCAGCATTCCAGGCCCTATACGACGTCACAGACGAGGAAAGAGAGGCAATCCGAAGGTTTGCAGCCCAATGGTCTAAAAACTCGACTCTACTACCTATAAAGCAAGAAGATGGCAGCTTTAAATACATAGATTTTAGTCATGCTAATGCATACGACACATTAATTAGACCGCTACAATCAGTAGTTAATGCTGTTCAAGATGGTAGAACCGATGAAAACGGTATTATGGATGACTTTGCAAGAGGTCTATTCACAGCTACATCAGAATTTGGTCAACCGTTTATATCAGAATCTATTTGGACTGAAGCTGCATTAGATATTATTGCAAGAGGTGGCAGAACTAGAGATGGAGCTCAAGTATATAGTGAGCAAGATACATTTGGCGATCGTAACAGTAAAATATTTGCACACTTAGTAAAAGCACAAATGCCTTTTTCATTAGATCAATTAAAAAGATTAGATCAATCTATAGAATCTGTTGACGTAATTACTAAAGGTAAGTTTGATAAATACGGGCAAGAGTTTGAGTTCGGTGATGAGTTTGGTGGACTATTCGGTTTCAGAGCAGTCAATGTAAATCCTGATCGAGCTATGAATTTTAAAGTCGCTGACTATCAAAAAGGTGTAAGGGATTCAAGATCATTGTTTACTAGAGTTGCTCTAAGAGGTGGACCTATTGAACCAACAGAAATTGTAGACGCATATATAAATGCTAACCGTGCATTGTTTGATGTAAAGAAAACTTTAAAAGGTGACATGGATGCTGCAAGATTATTAAATATTTCTGAAGAAGGTTTTTATGGATCATTAGATAGAATTTCTAATGTTGAAGTTAGTGCTATTGATGAAAATGTATTTAGACCTTACAGAATTTCAAAAGAAGTAAGAGATGCTTTCGAACAAAATGCTGCAAAAATAGGAATAGCAAATCCTTTTGATACTGCAGCTGATGTAATATCAGAATTAGAAGGAAGAATGGCTGATTTAAGTTTAACTTTATCAGAGTTCCCTGTGTTTGCAAATCCATTACAACCTATCATGCAAGACACACCACTAGGTCCTACAACACTTAACTTACCTAACATTAATGCAGAAGCTGTGTCAGCACAGGTACAAGGAAGTAATTATAACAGCTTGACAACCCAACAGAAATTAGATTTACTATTTGGTAGAGGATAATATGGCAAAAAAATCAGCATTACAAAAAATAGAATCTCATGAAAAGCTTTGCAGAATAATGCAAAAGCAAACGTTTGAACAAATAAAAGAAATGCAAGAACGTATTAAAAGATTAGAGTATTGGATAGTTGGCGGCATGGGAGCCGTCTTAATAGTATTACTTACAGACCTTGCATAATAAAATTATGGAACTTTCACGAAACTTTACGCTTCAAGAATTAATTAAATCAGACACTGCTGTCAGATTGGATATTAATAACAATCCTAACTCAGGTCAGATAGAAAAACTAAAAGCACTTTGTGAAAATATTTTACAGCCAGTACGTGACCACTTCGGCAGAGTAAAAGTAACTAGCGGGTTCCGTAGCGAACAGCTGTGCCTAAAGATCGGTAGCTCAGTCAACAGCCAACATGCAAAAGCTGAGGCGGCAGACTTCGAATGTATGGGAACTGACAATGCTGAATTGGCTGATTGGATTTATGCAAACCTAGAATTTGATCAATTGATACTCGAGTTCTACACGCCAGGCGAACCGAATTCGGGATGGATACACTGTAGTTACACTACAGACAAACCTAGAAAACAATTTTTATGGGCTTACAAATCAGAAGGTAAAACTAAATATAAACCTGTAATTGGAAAGGCTAGAGACTTAACATAATTGTGAAATTTAAAATAATAGATAATTTTTTACAAAAAAAAGTTTATCAAGAAATCTCAAACTATTTAACTTCAAATAAAGTTCCTTGGTATTTTATAGATAAGGATGTAATAGGGGACGAATACGGATCTACTAAAAATAAAAATGGTTATTATAGTTGCTGCTTTTATAATAAATTTGAACCTGATCACGAATCATTTTATAAATATATACCACCTATATTAGATAAATTAAAAGTTAGAGCCCTTATTCAAATAAGAGCAAATTTAATATTTAGAGATATTGATACTAAAGAATCTGCTTTTCATGCGGATTTTCCTTATAGTAATTCTACTACGGGTATTTTATTTTTTTCTACTTGTAATGCACAAACAATTTTAAAAATAGAAGATCAAGAAATAGCAGTAGACAGTGTTGAAAATAGAATGTTATTATTTCCTACAAATGTATTGCATAAGGCTATTTATCAAGACAATTTGCATAAAAGATATTTAATTAATTTTAATTTTTTTGGAGAACCGTGGCAATAACTAGATCCAATCTTTTAATTCTTCACCCATAATCTGACTAGCAATATTAACTTTCTTTTTAAGAGCTTTTACAATCCTAGCATCGACAGTATCTTCACAATATATATCTATGTAAGTCATAGGATACTTTTGACCAATACGATCAATACGTGCTTCTGATTGTTGTCTTTTCTCAAGGTCGTAACCGTTAGAATAATATATCATGGTACTAGCTGCAGTTAATGTAATACCATAACCACCTGTCTGTGTAGTACCTACAAAAAATCTAACCGGTGAGTTTGGATCTTGGAACTTTCTTATATTTTCTTGACGGTCACTCATAGGAGTAGGACCATAGTAATCTACAAAACTATTTTCGCCATATTTTTTAGTTATCTCCTGGATTATCCTATTAACATCTCGTTGCCAATGGGCCCATATAACTATCTTACCTTCTACTTCTTCTAATAGATTCATAAGCTCTGTTAGTCTATTAGAATCTAAATCTTTTATAGTGCCATCATCTGCAGTAAAATGACCACAAGTTATTTGTTGTAGTCGCATAAGTTGAGTCATGACAGTGGCAGTAGTCATCATCTTGCCGTCCATTTGTGCAAGCGCTAAATTTTTCATCTGTAAATATAATTTTTTCTGTTCTGGTGTTAGTGTAACCAAACGTTTAATAAATGTTTTTTCTGGTAGATCTAAACAATCGTCTTTTAACACACGATAAGAAAAAGGTTTTAATTTTTCTGATAACTCAGGTAAGTGTTGATAACCAGTTACAATTTGTACGGACCTTCCACCAAAGTTTGCTGTTTTCATAACGGCGTATCTAGTTCTAAATGTGTAATAAGATGTGTGACCTAGTAATTCTTTTTTAAGAAACTCACATTGTTTGTATAGGTCTAATGGTGACTTAGTTACAGGAGAACCTGTAAGAATTCTTTTGTATCCAGCATACTCACCTAGTGTACATATATGTTTTGTACGTTTTGCATCTGGGTTTTTTATTGTAGTAGATTCGTCAATAGCCATCATAGTTCTATGGCATCTTAAAAATTTTGCTGCAAACTCCACACCTTTTTTAGTAGAAAAAGCTTCTACATTCATAATTAAAACATGTAAGTCTTCTCCCGGTACAAAAAGTTTATCTAATTCTTTTTGTTGTTTTTGATTTATCATTGCTTGCCACAAAACAGATGTGTGTTCTATGTGATCTGGTAAGTGTGTTGGTATTTCCCCATCGTACCAGTTTTTGTAAACACCCTTAGGTGCAATAATTAAAACACCATTTATTTTTCCAGCATCATATAACATTGCAATGTTATCAATCAGTACTTTTGATTTACCAGTACCCATCTCCATGAAATAGGCAAAGTACGGCTTTTCCCAAGATAGCTCTAATGCTTTTAATTGATGAGCATACGGCTTAGTTTTAAATTTATATTTCATAATTATTTTCTTCTTTCTAGTTGACATACTATATAGAACATCCTATATGTGTTGTCAATGACAGAAAGAAAAAAAATAGTATATGTAATTCAAGAGTTACCAGGCACAAGACTAGGTGCTCCTAAAATAAATATTATGAGTGCAAAAGAATATGGTGAGTTTAATTTTTTACTACCAGAATTTTCACAAATTATTTTTTCTCCCGGACCATTAGTTTTTAAATTAAAAAAACTTTTAAAAGATTATACTCCAGAAGATTATTTATTACTAACAGGTGATCCTGCTATAATTGGAATTGCATGTTCTATTGTTTCTGATATTACAAACGGCAAATTTAATTTGTTAAAATGGGATAGACAAGAAAGAATGTATTACCCTATTAAAATAAACTTATACGAGAAAGGAGAAATCAATGTCGATTGACTTTGAACAAGAAAAAAGAGAAGAGTTGGATGGTGCTAATGATGCCAAAAAACTTTCTGAGCAAGTAGTAAAACTACAAGAACTAGAAGCAGAGCTTTTAGTTAAAGAACAAGAATATAAAGAGATGAAAAGAAAAGTAGAATTAGTATCAGCAGAGGTAATACCTACTATGATGCAAGAAATGAATATCTCTACATTAAAATTATCGGACGGGACTTCAGTAGAAGTTAAACCTGTCTATGGTGCTTCTATACCTGCAGATAAAAAGGAAGAAGCATATAACTGGCTTCGTGAGAACGGACTAGGTGACCTTATCAAGAACGAGGTAACCGTTGCTTTTGGACGTTCCGAAGATAACAAGGCACAGCAATACGCTGTCCTTGCGCAAGGTCAAGGGTATGAA
>Ga0208666_1000168_pt1 | contig 31401 bp, 36 predicted proteins | sample 5B_taG_FD_184078 | JGI IMG/M metagenome (GOLD analysis project Ga0208666, IMG submission 184078) | Marine viral communities from the Subarctic Pacific Ocean - 5B_ETSP_OMZ_AT15132_CsCl metaG (SPAdes) (version 2) | ecosystem: Environmental > Aquatic > Marine > Oceanic | place: Pacific Ocean...
TTTTATCATTATGGCAAATCAAAAAAGTAGACGTACAGCATACAGAGCGGGAGGCATAACTAAGACTTATGTTGACAGAGGTAGAGGAAATAAAGCTGTTTTAGGTGCTCTTATTGGTGCTGCTGCTAATGTATGGGGTGGATTTAAAACTGCTAAGATACAGCAAGACGCTGCTAACAAGAAGGAGGGAATGATAGCTGCTGAAAAACAAGAGCTGGCGGATAGAAGAGATCGTATAGAAGAATTTGGTCTACCTGATATTCCTGGGTTAAAACCTGATGTTAGTCCTACTTTAGATACAGAAACAGCTGCTATACCTGGTAGATTTAAACCTGTAGAAGACGTTAGTACAGAAGCTTTAGATAAGCAAAGAGAGTTACAGGCTCAAAAAATGTCTGAAGCTGTTAAGAGTGTTACTAAATCTGCTGGAACAAAAGGAGCCTTAGGATTAGGAAACTTACTTAGAGCTGGTAGAGAGGGTGATGTAGCTATTATGAAAGATCAGATGGGTGCTGATGAGAGAACAAGACAGCTTGAAAAGAATCAAGAACAAACAATAGCCAGTATGCAGCATAGTACTCAAATGAGTAAAGCTGGTCAAGAGTTTCAGGCTAATCAAGTGGTGTCACAAGCTACTTTGGCTGAATTATCAGCACAGGGTGCTAAAGAAGATGCTTTATTATCAGCAGAATTTGCTAATGTTGGAGAACAGGCACAGGCAGAAGCTGGAAAGATTGGTGCTGTAACAAACGCTATAAGCAGTATATCTAGTATGCTTCCATTTAGCGATGGAGGTAAGGTTGTTAAAAAGCAAAAAAGTTATGCTGGAGGGGGAATAGCAGAAAACCCTACAAGAGAAATGAAACAAGGCGGATATGCCGACACAAGTATTAAACCAATACAAACGAAAGATATGAGACAAGTACATTTAGATAGCTATTACGGAGCTAAGAAAAATCAAAAATTCGCTAAATCTGGAGCGATATTTAATATAAACCCTGGATCAGTAGAGGCTAATCAATATAATATGGGTGAAAACAGACTACCAGCTAATCAACCAGATGTTACTCCAGGAGAGTTTAGTCATGGGACAAACCCTATAGATATAGTTCAAGAAGGAGAGAAGATTGGAGAAATGACAGGTGGTGAGGTTATTATGCCTAATAAAAATGTAAATCAGTTTAAAGATATGTTAGCTGCTGGAAACAAAGATGGTGTATCAAAATTAATGAGCCAGCTATTAACTAAATGGGAGTCTGAAGCTCAAGAAGATTCTGATAAAAGTTTAAATAACGAGGGTGCCCCTAAAAAAGCTTTCTTAGGTAAGCTTGTTAAAAAAGTTGGATCAGGAATGAAAAAGTTTGGACAAACTAAAGTAGGTGGACTTTTAGGTAAACTTGGGGGAGGAGCTGCAAATATGATAGCTCAAAAACTAGCGGGAGGTGAAGAAACTCCTCAAGAAGCTATACAAGCTGCTGCTATGGATCCTTCTGCTATGGCTATGCAAGGTTCTCCAATGGATAAAGCTCAAATGGAAGCTATGATGGCTGCTAAAGCAGCTGGAGCTCCTGGAATGGGTGGAGGTTTTTCAGCGATGGGAATAGCTAATATGATGGGGCCGAAGCAGCCGATGAACCCAGAACAAATGGCGATGATGCAATCAAAATATGCTGGAATGCAAGATCCAAGTGGTATGGGAATGGGAGCAGCTATGCCAATGATGGGGAAAAAGGGAATGAGAATGATGGGAAAAAAGGGGATGAGAATGGTAGGACAAGATGGAATGAAACTTCAAGCTTACGCTGGAGGAGGAATGACAAGAATACCTTCTTCTAAAAAAACAAAATAAAAATTTAAGAAATGGGATTATTTTCTAGAGGACCACAAAACTACCCTGTACTTCCTAATTTAATGAAGGAAATGGGGCTTAATGAAAAGGCTAAAAAATCCAGTGCCCCTTCTAAAGCTAGACCAGGAGGGTCTAAGAAAGGAGGAGCTAAGATGAAGCCCTCTATACCTGGTTTCTCTAAAAAGGCCGCAGAGGCAGCAAAAAACGTCCCAGATAGATATAAACCTATATATAGGAAGCTATTCAACCAAATCAATGACATATATCTAAAACATGCTGATGAGTTAAACCCTAAGAATGGGCCAGATGATAATATACCTGGAGTATATAACCCAGGGTTAGCTGCTAAGGTATCTTTAATGGAGCAAAATCTAATACAATTCGTTAACTATACAAAGACTCAGAATGAGACTATGGACACTTTAATGGATAAGCTTGAGTCTACTGGTGATGATGGTAGAAATCTTTATAGCACTAAAGATATGATGAAAGTTCCTAAAAAGCTTACTAGAGAAATATGGGATAAGTATTATGACGCAGAGTCTGATGATCCAGAAGGATCAATTAAATTTTTATATGGAGATCAGCAGTTATCTATTAACCAAGAGGCTGTAAACGCTGGAGCTATAGGTTTTGACAAGTATATGGTTAATCCAAGTACAGGATCTTTAATAACAGAAGGAGGAGAGGACGCTATAGCTATGAAGCATGGTAAACCTATGTTCCATGATAAGACCATTTTTGAAATGGAGTATGAAAGAGAGTTTAGTCCTGATCAAGTTAGGTTTAATCCTGAAACTGTTACTATAGAGTTTGGTAGCTTAAATGCTGATGGAATGCCTGTTTGGAATGATTACGAAAAAGTATTACCAGACTATGGTGCCAACCCTAATTGGCTTGTAAAGGTTCCTGATAATCAGGCCGATATGATTCAGCAGATAGCTGCAGGCTTACAGGTTAAAAATTACATACAACCTCATCCTAATAATAAAAACTTAAAATATGTTCCTGATGAAAATAAGAAAAAAATAAGGGAGCAGGTTATGTACAACGTAAGACAGAGTTATTTTAATGATGGATCACAAGGACATGAAAAAGCTGTGTTGGCTAGAGAACAGTCTGTAAATCATATATTAGCATTAATGGGTATATCTCAACCTAATCCAAGTGCTATAGAAAATTACAAGAATAAAATATCTACTGGAGAGAAATTAAACCAGCAAGATTTCGAAATGTTAATAGGTAACGGTATACTTGGAAATAACGGTGTTTCAAATTTTGACGGAGCAAAGATAGATTCATGGGATCAGATAGCGGAAGAAATGATACTTAAAAGATTCCAAATGAATTACGATGATGTTCAATGGACTTATAGTGCCTCTTCTAATGCAGCTCCAGTAGCTAAGATGTCTCCAGGAAATACTTTATATATAGATAGATTTAATGGTTATGCTGAAGGTAAAACTAATAACTACAAATCAAAAGATGGTACAGGAGCGTATGATTACACTTCTGATTATTATCAAAGATTAATTAGAGACTTTAAAGCTAATAATATAAACTTTGGATCAAACTGGATAAGCCATGATGGTATAGATCCTAACCTATTATTAGGTCAAAGTGGTAACTTCTCTTCTTCTGGAATAGAAAATGTTGTTATAGATACTAGAACTGGTAAGCCAGCTAGAGGAACATGGGAGGGTGGTAAATTTAGAGCTTTAGACGCAGAGTCTGTAGAACACCTAAAAGCAGTCCCTATGTTTACTGGTCACTTTAAATTCAATGATGCTAACGCTATGAAGGGTGTTAAAGAATGGAGCCAAACAGGGGGGATTGATAAAAACATGGCTAATGTATTTTTAGATGATCTTAATAACCCCGCAAAAGGTATTATGGTTCACGCCCCTATATCTGGAACAGCTGCTCAGCATTATAACGAACTATATTCGAAAGATGAAGATGGAAATTTTACAACTAAAAAAAATCCTAACAATAATTTCTATAATATGTTTGAAAGAGCTGACTTCTATAATAAAGGAGATGGAACATTCTATTATGATGATCAAATAATGAAAATTGATAATGGATCAGGGTATATGTTCCCATATGCACCAGGTGGAACTGCTAATCAGACTACTCCTAGTGGATTAGATGATTCTCAAATTGAAAATATTCAAGGAGAGGCTGAAGAAATTATATCTCCAGATGAAAACAATAGTATGACTTTAGACTGGATGAATGACAATGATGGTCCAGAAGAGGTAGAAGTAGAAGAAGTGGAAACTGAAGATGATGACGATGATGATGATGAGGAAGAACTAGAAGAAGACAATTAAAATAATTAAATTAAATATATATGGTAGAAGAAAATAACGATATCATTAACAACGAAGAGGAAATCGAAACTCAAGAAGAAATTCAAGAGGAGAATACAGAGGAGGTTGTAGAAGATCCTATAGAAGAGCCTATAGAAGAGCCTACAGATAATTCTGTAAAGTACAATGAGGATACTGATTCTGTTAGAATGATTAGAGATTTTTATTCAACTTTTTCTGATAATAATCCTACAGATATGGAGGTGGATAGCATTGTTTCCCATTATAAGGGAGATAATGAATCTATAATAAGAGATTTGTATAAAAGTTTCAAGCCAGACGTTGACCTTAGTACAGATGATATAGAGTCTATAAAAGGTAATTATAGCTTAAAAAAAAAAGTTGGTTCGGAATCGGTCCCTTTTATATCAGGTTTGGAAGGTGCTCCTTTGGATGCATCAAGTCCGATTTCTGAGTGGAATTACGATCCTGTTTCATCAGTATTCTCTAAGAATAACAAACCTCAAACAATAGAAGGTGTTCCTAAAAACATCTTTAATGAGTTAATTACTAATAATAACGAAGAGTTTATAGATAAGTCTATAGGTTTAGATAATTTACCTAAGGAGGTTAAAGTTGAGTTAGATAAGTATAGAGATAAGTATATAAAAAACCCACTTAACACTTGGAGGGAGGTTATTAAGATGGATGAGGGTGAATCTATATTAGATAGTCTTACTCAGTATACAAATAAGGATACTCCTAAGGGAATATTCTCCATTCCAAATCATGATTATAGATTTACAAAAAGTGATGTTCATTCACCATTTAGACTTGTTGATAAGGATGGGTACATGAAATATAAAGAGCTATCTAGAAATATGGAGGCTCTTAAAGAACTAGACAGAATTAAAGCTTATGATCCAAAGTTAGAAGAAACAGTTGGAGATTGGAAAGCACAAAAAAGAAAGAAAAAAGAAGACAGAGCTAAGTTAAACGCAAATATAGATCTTCTTGAAAAAGAAATAAGTCAAAATGTTCAGGCTGCTTCTCAAAAGGTTTTTGAACATAGAATAGGTCCATATAAAATGTGGGACGAAAAAATGTCTCAATTAATGTTTGCTCCATATAATTCTGGTGAGGAAAAAGGTGTATGGTCAGGGATGGATGAGACAACATCTAGAATAATTCAACAAAATCTTATAGATAATTACATGCATGAAAATTTCAGCATGGAAGCAGATTTAGAAAGAATTGCTTTTTCTAGAGTTAATAACTCATCAATTAATCCAAACTCATCTACAGAGGATATACAAGATCAATTTCAAAACATACTAAAAGATTACTATGATAATACAGACATGAAGATAGGTATTATGGTAGAGAATTTCCATGATCCAAATGGTAAAAAGGGATTGGTTGACTACATGAATCTTCAAGCTAAAAAGGATAAAACTTTAGGCGAGATACAAAGCATGAATGAGAAGATTCAGGAGATTGAAAACAAATTAAAACAAAATGGGGAGCTTAATGACTCTGATCAAAAACAATTAATAGCTCTTAGAGATTCTAGAGAAAACTTAAATAATCTAATATCAAATATTGAGCTAGATAGAAAAAGTCTAAAAGAAAACAGAGGTTTTGGTGGTAATGAGCTTTATGATATGTCTGGAAGACTTGTAGACCCTAAAATAGAAAACAACAATGTTGTAGAGGATGCTTCTTTTTGGCAACAACAAAAAAATGAAAAAACAGCTAGTTATACTAGTTTATTAAGAGGAGGTAATCCTAGTGATTATCGTAAAATTAAAGACGAACAGTATAAATTATATTACAAGAAAAAATTCCTTGAGGATGCGTATTTAAATAAAACTCTAACTCTTCCTAGTGGACAGAAAATGACCTTAAAACAAATAGCTGAGGTTTATATGAAGAACGAAGATGACGCTGGAATATCTAAAGTAAAGCTTGAAGACTATCTTATGGAAGGTGGTAGAGGGGAATTTTTAGGTAGTGGTTATGGTCAAGACTTTAGAGATGAATATCAAGCTGCATTAAAAGATCTTGTTGAGGGTGATGACCCAACTTTAAATGTTGGTATAAGTATAACAAGAAATCTTCACCCAGATAAATTACAAACATTACGTAAATATCAAGAGTTTTTTGGGTTAGCAGGTGGTTATGGAACTTCTTCTTTTGCAGGAATGTTAGGTACTGCTGGTTATGATATGGTTACTGATTTTGTTAAAAAGGTTAAGAACCCTGAAGATATGGCTTTTATAGCTAGTACTATGATGAATTTTAGAGAGGATTACTATTCTACTCTAACAAGCTTAGAGGCTGTTACTGAAGCTACTACATGGAATGTTGATCCAGGACTTATAGGTTCTGAAAGATCATGGGGAGGAGCCTTTTTATCTAATTTTGCTGAAAGCACAGCTGAAAGTTTTGCTTCTTGGGGAATATTAGATTTAGCCTCAGGAATTAAAGTGAAACCAGAGATGGGTGCAATAGCTACTGAAAATGATTTGATTCAAAATTATTACCAGGCTTATTTAAAGTCTGGAGAGAAAATGCCTTTTACTAAAAAGCAGTTAGAAGAAGGTCCTTTAGATATATCTGAAATGGCTGGTATGGGTGCTGGTGCAAGTTTACCAATAATGCTAGAACTTGTAGGGACAAGAGGTATGGCTGGTGGAGGTCTTAAGCTTCTTAAATTAAAATCTCCTAGGTATATGGCTATGAGAAATTACTTAAGCCAAACTAAAGCTGGTAAGGTTGCTGTAGGTATGGGAGATGATATTGCTATAGGTATGGTTTCTTTTGGTATGACCACAGGGGATCAGGTAACATGGAAACATGGTCTTGGTGAAGGTTTTGTAGAGGGTGTTTTTAATAGGATATTTAAAACGGGTCCTATGATGGTTAAGATGGCTCAAATGTATAAAAAACATGGAATGACTGTTCCTATGGGAATGATAGGGGCTAGGGTTTCTGCTGGTGCGGGTGGTCAGTTTGTAGCTGAGTACTCAGGTGAGTTTTTAAACAACTTAGATAATACAGGTTTCAACTGGCAACAGACTATGAATAAAACATTTGGAGCCACTAAAGATGAAAGAGTTAGAAACCTTGGTGCAACAGCTATTGTTTCTCTTTTATTTTCAAGTGCTTTTAGTATGCCTAGTGCTTACACGATGTCAGCAGAACTTGGTAAAATGGTAGACGGAACAAGTGATCTTGTTAGTGAGGAAAATGGTGGACCTCTTAGCGAAGAAGCCATGAAAGAAGCTCAAGATATTCAAAATGCTATTGCTGAGTATATAAAATCTTCTCCTGGACAACAGCTATCTTTATGGAACAATATGACTCTTCAAGAGGTTTTAAAGGAAAATCCTGAATCTTATTCTTTTATAGAGAATATTATACTTCAATCAGACAACCTTGGGAATGTTGCTAATGCCCCTAACTACAGGGTTAATGGTAAAGACATATCAAAAGAACAAATGGCCGCACACATTATGGATCCTAATTTTGTGAGAAAAGTAAAAAAGGGAGATATTGACATGTCTATACATAATGATAGTGATATAGAAAACCTTATGTTACAAAACTTTACTAAAAACAAATATGAAGAATATATAGTTGCTAAAAATTTAGGTCCAGATAAAAAAGGTGGAAAGTATAATAAGCTAAAGGAAGGAGATATAGATTTTAGAAAATACGAAAGTGTTATTAACAAAGAGATGTCGGGCCAAGAGTTAAATACATTTGATCAAGCTATAAAAAAAGAATTTGAAGAGGGAGAGATGACTAGAGACGAGGCAAGATCAATAGTTGAAAAAATAAATATATCAAATCAGGTTAATTTAGAAAATCAACAAAAGTCTGAAGATGAGTATAATAATATATACATGCCTCCTAGTGAAGGTAGGCAATTAAATTTATTTGATGAAGAAGGGGTTAGAAGTGCTGCTAATGTTGTATCTCAGGTTCCTGCTGGATCTAGGTTATTTAATAATCCAAACCCTGAAACTACTGATATGTCGTCAGAGTATATAGCAAACAATGGACTTAATCTTGGTATTCAAGAATCAGAAGCTACTCCTGTAACATCTATTAATGTAGAAAACTCAAAAAGAATAGCAGATGCTTATGATGAAATGAAACATAACCCAGAGGCTCCTGATGTTAAAATTGCATATGAAGCTTTAGCTAAAGAAACTATAGATCAATATAAAAATGTAATAAATAGAGGTTATGATTTAGAAGTTTATAAAGGACAAGGAGAACCTTATACGAATAGTGATGAAATGATTAAAGACGTTAGAGATAATAAACATTTATATATATTCGGAACTGAGTCAGGTTATGGAGAATCTGGGATAACAGATGTTATGAGACAAGAAAACCCTCTTCTTCAACCTACAGAGTTTGTTGATGTTAAAGGAGAACCTTTAGTTGTTAACGATCTATTTAGATTTGTACACGACTTCTTTGGTCATACTGAAATGGGTAATGGTTTTGGTCCAATAGGGGAAGAGAATGCTTGGTTAAACCACTCTAGAATGTTTAGTGATCAAGCAAAGAAAGCTATGACAACAGAAACTAGAGGTCAAAATTCATGGGTTAATTTTAATAAAAACCTTAGAGGCTCAGATGGTAGGGTACCTAGTAAAGGTGACGCTAATTATGTTAAACCTCAAGATAGGCCTTTTGCAGAGCAAAAGATAGGATTACTACCTGATCATTTTGTTTTTCAACAACCTATGTCAAAAAGTATTTATGCTGAGGATGATGGACTAAACAAACCTTTTAAATATAATAGGTCAGAAAGAGTTTATAGAGGTGTTGTTAATGGTGTTAATGTTGATATGGTTAGAGTTCCTGGTGAAGGGTTTTTTATAGAGAAATCCACACAAGAACCTCTTGGTGTTAGTAAGGCTCAAGCTATAAAAGTTCTTCAAAATAAATATGCTGGAATTAAATCTGTTGGGTACTCAACAAACCCTGATAACACAACAACAAATACAGAAAACACAAAAGAGGTTTTAGATGTTGCTATGGGCAACTCTGAAGGAACAGTTGGAGATGTTGTTGTAGAGGCTCCACAGGACTTAGAGTCTTTATCTGACAGAATAGTTAGACAAACAGATGAGGATCTTGATAATATTGCAAGGTATGGTGATAGAATAAATAAATCTGTTACTATGGGTCTAGATCTTGCTACATATAAAAAATTCTTAAACACATACAAAGACAATATTAAAAATGGAGATAAAGTTTCTAAATCTTTTGATAATGCTTTAAGAAGTATAAACGCAAATCCTGAAACAGAAATGTTATTAAAAGGTAAGTATCTATATGCTAATGATGGTGTTATGACAGAGGCTAGAGGTCTTGTTAGAAATGGATTAGATGCTAAAGAATTTGAAAAGGTTATTAATAATAAATACGATAATTCATTTTCTAAGGATCAAATAAGTGAGATGTATTCTATAGCAGAGCAACAGGTAAACCCTGTTATAATAAACTCTAACTATACAGCTTCTCAAAACAACTCTATTAATTCTGCTCAAGAAAAAATTCAAACCATGTTTGAGGAGGGGTTAGCTCCTTTGGAAATTTCATTTAATAAAAATGGATACGTAAATTTTGATGGAGAGGGTAATGTTGTATTTAAAAAATATAATTGGAATTTTGATAAATCCCCTAAACTAGAAGGTCTTAAGTATGAAGATAAAGTTGATATGTCTGTTGATATGTTACTGCAAGATTATCAAAACTTAAAAGACTTAGAGGGAGTTCAAAAATCTATGGAGTGGTATGCTAGTGCTAGATCAAAGATAGAGGCAAGGTTTGGTTCTAACTCAGATTTATTTATTAAACTTCTTGCTGCTACATCTCCTAATAGAACACCTAAACATAACTTTCAAGATGCTTCTGAGGCATTACATATGTATAGTATTGGAGAGTATGATAATCTTTTAGATTCATATGGCAAGAAGGTTAATGATATAAATGACAGGCTACAAACTGGAGAGATAACTAAAGATGAAGCAATAACTTTAATAAAGAAAGCATCACATAATCCAGATAATAGAGTATTTAAATCTAACGGTAAAAACTTTGGAACTAGATCTGTTGATGGTATGGTTATTAGATCTTTATATGGTAATTGGTCTAACACTCAGCCAGGATCTAAAACTATACAGTTTGCTAATAATTTATCAGGAAGAGATAAGAATGCTACTATAGATGTTTGGGCTGCGAGAAATTTAAGGAAAATATTATACTCAGGAACAGATGCTCCATGGAGAATGAGAATAATGCAAGAAAGTGGAGTTAATAAAAAAGACTTTGATTTTGCACAAGCAGTATATACTCAAGCTGCTGATAAAATAGGTTTAACACCTTACCAACTACAAGCAGCTATGTGGAATGGGGAGAAACAATTATGGATTGAAAATGGTTGGACTAATAAGTCTGGTGCACCTTCTTATTTATCAGAAATAATACCTTCTGAACAACTTACAGATAGAGTTATGTTAGGAGCAAGTTCTTATATAGGTAAAGATGCTTCTAAAGAAACAATAGATAGAATAAGAATGGTTGGTGCTAGAGCTATGGAGAAAGCTAGAATAAATGGCTTAGGAGAAGATGCTGTTTATATTGCTGGTAGAGAAGCTATGAATGGAGAAGTTAGATTAGATCAGGCTGTTAATGATATATTTGAAGAGACTCAAAAGCTAGATCCTATAGCTGGAAGGCCAACACTAGGTGAAGGTATATATATGAATCAAGCGGAGCCAACTATAGAATCTGAAATAACCATAGATAAAGATGCGGATATATCAGGTCTGGTAGATAAAACTATTGAGATTGGTCACTACAGTGAACAGCACTCTGTTTTTGTTTCAAAAATAGTTCCTATAGAACATCCTAATGCTAGACCGTTTTATAGAGTAGAATTTACTAAACCAGGAGTTATTTCTAAAGAATATTTATCAGACAAACTAGATAAAACTATTGGTGGTGCTACTTTAACAAAAAATCAAAGAGGTGAGGTTACAGGTTTTTATAGTCAGTTTGTTCCAGAGTATAGTGGTTCAACTATAGAGTCTTTTGCGGATGACTCTAGAAATTATCAGAATCAATTTTCTAGCTTAATAGAAAGTATTAGAAAAGAAAAAGGACCTAAATCATTAAATCAAATAGAAAAAAATTACGTTAATACTAAAGTTTTTAATTATGCAGAATACACAAGACCAGATGGACAATATAGAACAATCAAAGAATCAGACAGAAGATTTGACACCACAATCGAAAAAGAACTCCAAAGGGCAGCAGAAATTGATGGTAGGAACTCTACCCAGGATATCATCGATAAGTCCACAGGAAATGAAAATAATGTCGGAAGCATTTGGAAAAACACAATAACAGATAGGTTTGCTAGAAAATTAGATCAGTTAGAGAAAGATTTAGATGAGTTAATGTTTGCTGATCCTCTTCTTATTGTACCTACTATAAAAGCTGGTATAAAAGTTGGTAAAGCTACTTTAAGGGCTACTAATAATATATTAAAAGCTATAGACGCTGTAACAAAATATGTTAGAGAAAATAAACCTAAGGGAGCTGTTTTTGGAAAGAAGCAACAGAATGAAATAAAGAATTATTTTTACGAGTTTGCTGCTGTAGAAGAAGAAGGTCTTTCTGTTGATGGAGAGTCAAACCTTTCAAGCGAGAAAGTTTTATCTAAAGAAGAATTGCATGAGCAAGAAAAGAATGAGGATATAGCTAAGGTTATAGATAGTACTCCACTTTTTAGAGAGTCTGGTAATATAGTATACACCAATGAGCAAGTTTTACAAGCTATGTATGAGAACCTTCAAATTCAAGAGAAGGCTAAAAACTCACCTATAAGAGGCAATCAGTTTGAAAGAATTAAGCACCTTTTAAATGAAGGTAATGTTCTTTATATGGAGGAAATGGCAGACGTTAAATTTAGAGTGAAGGATGCGTTAACTAGAATATCTAAAAGGATACCTGAACTAGATGAGGCTTCCACATTTGCTATAATGGAACTTATTAATTGGGGTCAAGCTTCTGGTGATGCTAAGATGATATCTGGAAGAGTTGATTTAGATTTATGGAAAGGTGGCAGGATGAGTAAAGAAGACATAGATAAAGTTGGTTATGTAAATACTCTTAAAAGAATTATACAGCTTGACACTGATTATGATGAAAAGAAATTAATGATAGATGGATTGTTAGATCAAGTTAATAGCATAGAGGCTCAGTCTATTGTGTCTAAAGGAGAATTGGAGGCTATGAAAAAACCTAAATCTAAGTACGCTCAAAGTCCTGAGTATCAGGGTAAGCAAGCTGAAATAGATCAGTTAGTTTCTTCAAGAGATGTTTTTATTAACGAGCTAAATAATATATACAACTTTAAATCAGAGGGTGCTAGAATGATACTTAAGCAAGCTGGTGGTGTTTGGGCTTTGTATAATAGAAATGGAGAAGAGATCCCTAAAGGATTAGCAAAGGAAGGACAAGAAGCTCCTTGGAGACTGCATCATACAAGGTATAATCCTGGAGCTGGAGTTATAGATCCTATAACAAAAGAGGCTGTTCCAACTCCAATGGAAATACCAGGCATAGATAAGGACCTTCAATTAAATAAAGAGATATCTGAAGGAATATTAAAAGGTATGAATACTGAGGGTAGCCCTATGTATATGAGTAACTTTAAGGATATAGATAATACAAGTGAAATGTATGCTGAGGAGAATAGAAAGATATTAGATATGTTATTAGAGGAGGGTCTTTTAAATGAAGAAGTTCATACAGAGATTAGACCTAAGTTTTATTCTAAAAGATCTTTTGCAGACAAAATATTAACTAGAGAGAATAATGCTATATCTAGAAGTGATAGGAAAGAAGGAAGACAAGAGTCTGACCATTTAGATGGATTTTTAAAAGGTTTAAAGGCTGGTGATGATGGTGTTCTATATATGAATCCTGTTAGATTACTTAGACAAAGTATAGCTGCTTCAAGTTATTTAAAGTTTGAGAATAGAGCTAGAAGAGCATTATATGAATTTATAAAAGACGGTGCAATAGCAGAAGGTGAATCTAGAGAGATAGCAGACAATATTGGAGCTGATCAAAAAAATATTCCAAGCATAAGAGATATTATTGGATATATACCTGTAGAAGGTGAAGGTTTAGATATGGACAAGTATGTTGAGATGAGCTATATGGATCAGGGAGAAAGGGTTAATTTCGTTGTTACTCAAGACACTTATAATAGTTTCTTTGGAACTAAAAAATCTGAGGCTCCCCATGCAATATTTCAATATACCACAATGCCTGTAAATAGGGTTTTAAGAAGATTTGCTACTGGTAATTTAAATCCAGCATTCTGGATAACTAATACAAACTTAGATTTTCAAAACTTAACAATGTTTACTGAGGCCTATAAAGCTAAGGGTATTAAGAGTTTGATACCTGGACTTAGTCAAGGTCAAGGAACTATTGATTTTGCTAACGCTATAAAAGATGCTTGGAGTAAAAGTGAAGAGTATCAAAAGGCTGTTAGTCAAGGTATGTCTCTTGAGTGGCTATCTGATTATGGAGCAAGTAAAGATTTAGAAACTTTAAGGTCTAGGGGTAGAAACTGGATGAGTAGAGAGGAATTTCAATCTGATAAAACTATATTTTCTAAAGAAGGTGCTGTTAGTATTGGAACTTGGCTTGAGGCTGTGAACTTTTTAAATCAGACTAGTGAGATAGCTGGTAGGTTAGCTGCTAGGAGAAGATGGATAAAGAATTATACTAGAGATTATGTTGAGAAGTGGGGTAAAGAACCAGAAGGATGGGATCTAGAAAAGATAGAAAGAATGGCTACAGGTCAGGCTGTAAAGAACGCTAACTTTAATCAAGCTGGTAGAAGCGGTAAATTTATAGATCAAACTTTTGTTCCTTACTTTAACGCTTTTATGCAGATACACTCTAGAGGAGTTGATTATATAAAAAATAATCCTGTAGACTTTGGAAAGACCGTATTAAAAGCATCATCTATTCTAGCGGGTCTAGCGGCATATAATATGACTAGGTATAGAGTTAAAGACGAGGAGAAAGAAGAGCAATTAAAAGCTAGTCTAACAGAGGCTCAAAAGAATGAGGATGATGTATTAATTAAAAAGTTAAAGAAACAGATAGATAATAATAGATTATATTACTACGATTATTTAACTGATTACGAAAAGGATAATAATATGAATATCATATTCCCAGAGTGGTTTGATGATGATCAAGGAAATCCTTTTATTCTAAAAGTTAGATTAGATGGTAGATTAAATGTTCTTAGAGTTCCTTTTGAGGAGTCTGTTTATTATGCTACTAGAGGTAAAAAACCTAGATTAGGTACAGATGATCCTATGGCTTATCTTCCTTGGGGAGAAGGTTCTGAAAAAACTAGATGGGGTAGAGCTCTTAAGAAGGCGTTACCTTTAGAAGGTTGGGATCCAACAGCACTAATAGGAACTGGTCCTTTAGGTACTGCTTATCAAAAGATTAAAAATAACTATGATCCATTTAGACAACAGAAAGTTTGGAGGGGTCCACAGAGAATAGAGGGTTATAATCAGTTTTATGAATTAAACAATGTAGAGGATAAATTCCTCAAAGATTTAAGTAGAAAATTAACTAGTGAGAATAAAATGGGAAACTTAACTGGAGGTTTTCCTGTGGAGCAGTGGAAGAGTGGGGCAAGCTCTATAGTTACAAACTTAGATAGAAATATTTGGTATCAAATGTTTAATACTATGTATGTAGCTGGAGATGATGTTATTAACGCAAACCCTGAGGTAGGTAAGAATCTTATAGAAGGTCTTAGCGGTACATTAGGTGCTCCATTTGAAAGATTTCATATGAGGTTAGATACAGATCAACCATGGAGATCTCCTAAGAGTCAGTTTGATTTACAGGCAGAAGAAGCTATGAATATAGAGGCTAACGACTTAGCAAGCTTTAAACTAGCTAAACAAGAGGCTTTTAAAAACCTGGGAGTTGAGTTTGATGATAGTGGAATACTTGTTTGGAAAAAAGATAATGATGAAGGAATGGACGCTGGAACAGCTTTAGGTTTTGATGACATTGAAGATCTTCAAGAGGATTTTGTTGATGAAGTTTATGATATAAAAGCTAGAAGATCTCCTTCTGAATATGGAGAGTGGCAGCCAAACATGAGGGAGTCTGATAAAGATAAAGTTAGAGAATACTTCAAGAATGGCATAATGGATCAGATGGTTTCTGATAAAGTTAGAGATATGAAGTGGAGAGCTAGGTATTACCCTATATCTCAAGCAGAGGCATTTTTCTCTGAGTCTTATTATTTATTTAACAACAATCCTGAAATGTACGATGAGCTTATAAAAGACGCTACAGAGGGTGGTTTGTTTGAGAATAAAGAGTTTAGAGAAAGATACCAGTATCTTGTATATATAAATGAAAGTATTATTCCTCTGGGCAAAGGAGATGAAAAACTTCTCAATATGTTAAAAGAATAAATTAAAATTATTATATTTGTTTAATGAAAAAAGATGTATCAAATATATTATATGTAATTATAATGCTTGTAGTGTTTGGAGTCTCTGCCGCTTTTGGTCAGGGGGATTTTTTTAAATACTCTACTTTTTACACATCAATGACAATGAATACCTCTTTTTCTGAGAGAGGAGATTATATAGCTATTGATAAAGGTTATGAAGATGTAACAACTATTCATCCTTATGATTATAATTTAACAATAGGTTTACGTAAAATAGCAAGATTTGATTATGAGTACAAAGTTAAAACATGGTATTATGGCACTGAAAAGGCTGTTGCAGATAATGTTACTATTGGTAATGCTACTGGTTGGGAGTATTTACTTAATTATTCATTTATACGTAATCGTGGGGATAAATATACTGAGCAAAATTTCTGGCTTAGATACCTGGGAGATAAATGCGTAACAAAAGTACAATACAAAGATAACCAGAGGGTTAACTTAAGATACAATTCATTTGACACAAGATTTAGAATTAACAAAGGGAATTGGGACTTTACAATAGGTGGAGTCTTTCGTATGCATCCAGTATATGGTGTAACTCCCATAGAAGATTTCTGGATACCTGGCGAGTCTACTTTTCAACAGTTGGCTCAAGACTTTGGGTATGCACCAGAACAGTGGGTTCAAGGTTTTTACGTGAATCAAAACTGGTACGATGTTAGTGGTGGGGACTCTGTTTTAGTTGCTACCTCAAACGATGAGTTCTTCAACCACTACTTCGGAGATGCAGTAGCAAGATATAATGAAAGAGAATTAGAAAAACTTGGAATGCAAAAAGAATTAAGTGCTGTTATAGGAATAGCATATTATAAATATACCCCTAAATTCTGGTTGCATATGTGGGCTAATTGCATGCCTTTCCACTATGGTATGGATGAATACTCATTTGAATATGGTGTAGAAGAGTGGGATAATATAGAGTGGGATGCTGGAATGGTATTTGGATCTCGTATTACAAAACACTTAGGTATGTTTGTAGAGGGAACACACATGCGTTACTGGATGAAGCCAGTGTACGAGGTTAAGTTTGGTTTTAACTATTTAATATTTTAATTATGAGATTTATTATACTGTTGTTAATATTATGTTCAGGATGCTCAATGCTATTTAATGCAGATAAATACAATCCTAATCCTATTCCAGAGCCAGTAGTTGAAACACTGCAAGACTCAATTAGAGTTGACACTATACGATTAACAAACGGTATTGATCATATTATAATGTTAGATACAGTAAAAATAAAATAGACATGAAAAAATTATTAATAATATTATTTGTATTTATAAGCTCGTTTTCTTTTTCTCAAGGTTATGATTTTCAAGCTATTTGTTTAGCTTGTGCTGAAGCAGAGGGTTATTACTGTGGAGATGATCCAGCAAACTGGACTCAATATGCTCCTAATGGATGTGTACAAACATCTTGGTTAAATGATGGATGGGAAGATTGTATTGATGCAAGTGATGAGAACGGTGCTGTTCCTACGACACCAGAAGATTGTGCTCCACCTGTAGAGCCATGTGACACTGTATATGTAGATATCCCTGTAATAGAATATATCACAGAATATATATATGAAATTGACACTATTGTAGAAGAGGTAGAGGTTCCTTTCTTTGTTTATGAAACAATAATACAGTTTGATACTATTGTAGAGACAGAGTATATAACAAATATTGTTATTGATACAATTATTGATTTACAGTTGGACACTATATATAACACAGAGTATATAACTCAAATAGTAGTTGACACAGTTATAGAAGAGGTAGAGGTTCTTGTTCCAGAATATATATATATAACCGACACAGTATATGCAGAGGTGTTAGACACTATGTTTATAGACGTTATAGAATATGTTGACGTGGTTGTATACGACACAATAGTGGAAACAGAAATAGAGTATGTGGAGTTTTTTGTAACGGATACTATTATCCAATACGACACAATAATAAACACAGAATATATTGAGATAGTTGTTGTTGATACTATTATAGAGTATGTAGAAATAATAAACACAGAATATATTGATTGTGATTCTGGACTACCATGTAACAGTGGTATGGAAGAAATATTAGATAAATCTAATCAAACAGGTCTTATGTATAATATGTTAGGGCAACCAATAAAGCGTCCTGAAAGTATTTATATAGAAGATGGTAAAATAAAATATATAATAAATTAATTATGAGTAATGGAATAAAACCAGATAAGAAGCCTAAGAATATGAAAGCCACCTTTAAAAAGGTAACAAAGCCTACTAGATCTAAAAGTGGATTATTAAAAAAATTTTTAAAAACAGCTAACACACAATCTTTAAATATGATTTTTCCTGGTTTAGGAAGTTTTATAGCAAATAGAAAAGATAAAAAGGTTCTTAAAAGAAACAGTAAAGGTGAGGTGATAGTAAGAAAGTAGAATGAATATATTTAAAGATAATAATGATTGGAATGAAAAGGCTATAATAGGATTTGTAGCTTTCCTAATAATGTGTGTAATAATGGTTGCCGACTTAATGACGGGTTGGTATGGCTATGACTTAGTTATAAATGAGTTTGTATACGACAGTTTTGTGTGGGTTGTGCTTGGATGTTTTGGTATTAGTGGAGTAGAAAAATTTGCAAAAAAATAAATTATGACAAAGAAAAGTAAATATCACACAACAAAAGATGGACGTAGAGTTAAAAAGGGTCTATGGTATTATATAAATAAAAGAAAAAAGTCTAATACATCTAGGCCAGGCAAAGGAACAGTTTCTGATGATGCAATCAAAAAAAGCAAAGCTAAAAAAGGTGCTAAGATAAATAAAAAACTAACCGACAGACAGTTAAAAACTTTAGAGAGACATAAAGAACATCATACTAAAAAGCATATGGATATGATGATAAAATTAATGCAACAAGGCAAAACATTTACTGAGGCTCATAATATAGCTATGGATAAAGTAGGTAAATGATATGGCTAGGGTTAAAAAGACAGCGGCATGGACTAGGAAGGAAGGTAAAAGCCCTAGTGGAGGATTAAATAAAAAAGGAGTTGCGTCTTACAGAAGAGCTAATCCAGGGTCAAAATTAAAAATGGCTGTAACTGGAAAGGTAAAAAAAGGAAGTAAATCAGCCAAGAGACGTAAGTCTTTTTGTGCTAGAATGAGTGGAATGAAAGGTCCACTAAAAGATAGTAAAGGAAGGCCAACAAGAAAGGCTTTAGCGTTAAGAAAATGGAAATGTAGAATAAACAAAAAAAAGAAATGAAAAAAGAAATTTCAGAAGAATCAAAGTTTGAGCTTAGTATTAAAACTATAGGTGGTATGGCTTTTATGATATTTAGTCTTGTGAGTATGTGGTTTATGTTGCAGGCAGATATAGCTGAAGCTAAAGAATTACCTATTCCACCAGAGCCAGAGGTTACTAAAATGGAATTTGAAATGAAGGATAAAATGGTGAGACAAACCATAATGACAACGCAGGAGGATGTTAAAGAGATAAAGGAAGACATAAAGTATCTCAGAGAGAAAATAGACGAATTAAAATGAAATATTTGGATTTAAAATTATTAATAACATTTATTTTGTTATTATATGCTTTAACAGCAACCTCTCAAGATTTTATTAGTGAGGATAATTTTAATCAAAAGATAGCTAAAGATATAGTAGCTGTAGAGTTTTGGGTTGACTGGAACGCTTCTAATGAGTTTACTGATCTTTCTAGTTTAAATGATTGCTCTAAATATAGAGTTGATATAGGAAAATATCCTAAACTCCAAGATAAGTATAGTGTAATATCTATACCTACAGTTATAATATTTGAGAGTGGAGAAGAAAAAGAAAGGTTTCAGGCTAATATAATGTTTGAACTTGATGCTAACAAAAAGGATGTGCAGAAAAGTATTGATCAATTAATGATCGCAAAATTTAATTAAATGTATACATATAAAGCAAAGTTAGACAGAGTGGTTGACGGAGATACCATAGATGTTAATATAGATTTGGGTTTTGATATAAGTGTTCACAAAAGAGTAAGGTTAGCTGGTATAAATGCACCTGAGTCTAGAACAAAAGACCTAGAGGAAAAGAAAAAAGGTTTAGCTTCAAAGGCTAGATTAATAGAATTACTAGACAAGGGAGATCTTGTTGTAGAGAGTAAGGAGTTAGGAAAGTATGGAAGAGTTATAGGTGATTTAACTATTTATCCAGATAATTTAGACCTACCTATAAATATTAATGAAACATTAGTAAAAGAAGGTCATGCTGTAGAGTATGACGGAGGTAAAAGATGAAGATAAAAAAAAGATATATGATAGCGGAAGAAGGGGGATCAACCCCTTTTAACTTATCCAATATGGGTAAGGTGATATCTAATATATCTAATTGGAAAGAAAATTTATCTGAAAACTTATATCCTAGATCATACACTGGTCCTTCTGGTGGATCTCCTGGAATGAGGGGTACTCTTACTAGAATATTTAATGCTGCTGTTTTAGATCAGGCAGAAGAAGGAGCAAATTATGAGGGGTCAAATCTTATAGGTCGAGAAAGACAAGATCTTTTAAATATGGTAATGGGACAGGATCAAAAATTTAATACTATAAATGAATCACAATATAGACCTACTGAAACAAAAACAGATGATAGTGATGTGACCTATTATACTTCTAAACAAACTGAAGATGGAATAAAAAAAATATTAAAAAAAAATAAGTGGAGGACAAAATATGGTTCTGATAATTTAATCAAAGCTATAAAAGATAATTATGATTATAGTGAGTCACTAGGTTATTTAACAATAGATTCTGGTAAAGATGACAAAGGAGAATATATAAGTTATTATGATAAGTGGAACTTAAACCCAACAGATATTCATGAATTAGATTCTACTATAGATAAAACTTTAGGTTTAAATTCTCCTGAACTGTATGGTAGAGTTTATTTAGATGAATTGAAAGAAAAAGAAAAAGATTCTAAAAATATAACTAAAAAGAAAGATAAAAGTGTAAAAATAAATAAAAAGGAAAAAGATGAAGGTTAAAAAAGAATACGTTCCACAAACTCAAAAAACTGATAAAGAGGTGGAAGAAAAAGCTTATGGTAAAACCAGCAAGCCTCAAACCTTACAGACAGATAAAGAGTTGACTGATAAAGCTTACGGTAAATTTAAAGGTCCTCAGACTCAATTAACAAGAGAGGAGATGAATAAGTTAGCTTACGGATCAAAAGGTGGACCACAAACTCAAATGAGTCAAGATCAAATGAGTAGAGTTGCCTACGGAAAAACGGGTAAGCCTCAGACTCAAATGAGTAAAGGTGAGATGGCTAAAGTTGCTTATGGTGAATCTGGTAAACCACAGTCTCAAATGAGGATTTTAGGTCAGTTTATAGATTCTTTATCAAAAGGAGGTGATAATTGGAAGGTAGACTATTTTAATATAACTGGAAAAGATGCAGATGCTGAAGGAATAACAAAAGAGCAAGCTTTAATAATAATAAACAATCAATTACAGGGTGATCATGATAATGATGGTGTCCCTAACTCTATTGACCCAGACTTTAAAGGGGTTAATATGAGATCTACAACAACTAATAAATAATAACTAAAAATATATAATATGAACTGGATTAATTCTTGGAAAGCAGGAAACAAAAAAGATAAATACGAGTTAACATTTAGAATAAGTACACTTACTATATTTGAATTAATGTTCTGTCCTTGTTTAGTTTGTGAAAACAAAAAGGGTAGTTGCAAAAGATTTAGATTTATGATTATGAACTTTGGATTTGAAATTTAAAATTTAAAATATGCCTAGATTAAATAAAAATAACGGACAAACAGGAACTCAGGTTAATAAAGAAGATAATAAAATTGACTTAGATCGATTTAAAAGAGCCATCAACATTGTTGAAAACTCTGGGGATATGGACTATAGTAAATTAAATGAATCTGGAAGTAACGCTATTGGTCCTTATCAAATAATATATGGTGACGTTCATAAAAAGAATTTAAAGGATATGTATGGCGTAGAAAGCAAGGAGGAGTTTATAAATAGCCCTGATATTCAAGAAAATTATATGAATTGGTTATCTACAGAATCTTATCCAAGGATGTTAAAATCCTTAAAGAAACAGTATGGTCCAGGAGGAGATAACTTAACAAACAATGCTATTTCAGACTTTTCTAAATCTGGTATATTAGGTGACTTTAGTGACTATGATCTTATGGCTCTAGAGCACTTTCTTGGTCATGAAGATACTAGGAAATATTTTGCCTCTATAAGAGAAGGTAGGGAAGATCAATTTAAAGTTCCAGGTAAGAATATGGGTGTTAGGGAATACCTAGATAAATTTCAAGGCTTTTTCAACAAAGACAGTAAAGACAGTGAGGACGAAGAAAGTGATGACGAAGACAGTGATAAGAAAGGTGGTATAGCTGGTCCAGTTGAAAGGCCTATGAGATTTATTGATGGTGATTCAGAGGGAAATCCTTTGGAGGATCTTGGGAAAACTGAAAAAAAATAATTATATTTGTAAAAAAGTAAAAACATGGCTACATTATCTACATCATTAACACTAACCAGTACAGATGCTACTTCTGATTCTTTAAACTTTACAGTCACAGACGCTTTAACTGTTGTGTCACCTATAGTTAATATATCAAAAATAACAGCCACAGTTACAGGGGGTGATACTATTATAGTTCCAAACTTAGACTCTCCTAGATACGTTTATCTAAAGCACACTGGGTTAAATTCTGCTGGTTCAAGTTCTGGTTCTGACAAAGTACACGTGGAAACAGCTGATGGAACAACGATAATGGAATTAAAAACAGGTGAGTTTGCTTTTTTTCCTTTCTACGCAGAGGGAGCTGGTAAACTACAACTTGAAGCTTCGGCTAACACAGTGCAAGTTGAGTACGCTTATTTTACTAGAGGGTAATGAATCTTTTAGTAATTAGGTTTAGTAACGGATTAGATTCAACAAACGGATTATTATTTGATGATAGTGATAAAATGCTTGGGAGACAATTCTTGGCTTATACTTTGGAAGACGAAAAACGAGAAACTAAAGTTGCTGGAGAAACTAGAATCCCCGAAGGAACGTATAAAATTAAACTAAGAAAAGAAGGTGGCTTCCATAAAAAATATTCTAAAAGATTTTCTGATATTCACAAAGGTATGCTTCATATTGTTGATGTTCCTGGTTTCGAGTATATTCTTATTCATTGTGGTAACACTGATGAACATACTGCTGGGTGCCTCTTGCTCGGAAACTCACAAGAAAACAATCAAATCAAGAAGGACGGTTTTATAGGTGGATCAACAAATGCTTATAAATCTGTTTACCCATCAATAGCGGAAGCTATAGAAGAAGGTGAGGAGGTATATATAACATATATAGATATATCAGTTGGGGATATCCCAGTGTCTTGTTAATAAAAACTACAATTTTTTTTTGGTAATTGATATAGAATTACTATATTTACTTCTCACGAAGACTCAATTCTTTTTGTTTTCATAGTTTTAGTTCGATAGACCCACCGTTTCGGTGGGTTTATTGTCTTCAAAACATTCAGTTTGTTCTAAAACTTTAGATTTAGATATTATAATATCTAAGAAGTATTTATAGTGTTTTTCGTAATCTAACTTAGCTTCTGGTGTTAACCTTCTACCAACATAATGTTCATAGACATCTTCCCATGGTGAGAACCCTATATCCTCATATTTCTTTTCTATTTTCTTATGTGCTAGAACCATAGCTAAAGTGTCTGGGTTTAATATAACTTTCATAATCTTGATTTTATTGAGTTAATTTTACCTTGAAGCTCTTTTACTTTAGCCTCAAATTTAGATCTCTTTATTCTTTTTCTAAGAATATTTAACATTGTAAGCTTATCTCTCCAAGCTTTTTTCTTAGCGTTTTTCTTCCCCATTGTCAGTGGCTGTTGGTGTGAATATTCCGTTTGCTAAATCTACTGAGCCTTCTCCATATTTTTTATTAAGCTTATCTAACATCTTTTTTTCTTTAGTCATGTTGCCTTTAAATCTAGCCTCCATATCAGACTCCATTTTTTCAACCTCCATAAGTCTAGCTTTTAACATTATAAGATCTAATTTAACCTTACCAAATTCTACAGTTAATCTGCTATTCTCTTCCTTTATACCTTGGATTTCGTTTAACTCTTTTTCTTCTAATTTAATTGTCTTTTCCATTTTTTTTAATTTTATTATTAGTTCTTATTTTTTCAATCGAGCGACCAGCGAAGTAGGCCGAGTAAACGACCATGAGCAAAGTCTGATACACAGGAACATATACAGGATTCATTTGGAATCCTCCTACATTACCATCAAAGAAAGACATAACTACCAGCATTATAGTTAAGAAGGCCATTGTTAATGGTCTTATATTAGCTGGCAACCATCCCGCTTTTGCGTCTGCCTCCCATCTTCTAGTTACTTGTTCTTGTGCATTTGCTAAAGAGTTTTGAACTAACTCTTTCATTTTTAATTTGAGGTTTAGCTTTTCCTCCTTTGTAGTTACACACTCATCAATAATACTTGAAGCATTACCAATAAGAGATTTAAATATTCCTTGTAGCATTTCTCTTTACTTTTCTTGTTTGTTTAACTTTCAACCTTTCCACAACTTCCATTATCTGTTTTTGTGTTCCAGGCATGTAAAGATCGTAAATTTTTTTCTCTTTTACAAGTCTATTCTTGAATATCTTCCACCTAAGGTTAAATGCCTCTGTTCTAAGACCCTTACACTCTATGATCCAACCTTGCTCTAGATTGACAAAATCAGGCAAATACGTGGCCTGTGATATATTGCTAGAAGCTTTTATAAATACGTTTTTACCCTTACTCTTTTTCTTTTCAATACATTCACCTGGGTATATAAATTTATCGATAATAGTGAATCTAACCTCTTCATATTGGAAAGGGATGCCCGCCACTCTTAAACACTGGTACGTGAACTTTTCTAGCTTAGACTTAAATTTAATACCGTTAAATGTGGTGGCGGTAGCATTCCTTACCTTTTTGTTATACTTTTTTTTTCTTCTCATAACTTTTTTAGATTCCAAAACTCTACAGTTTTAACATATTTATTATCTACTATTTCATACAACAAAGACAAACCTCTTATGCGATAATTTATAATAATCTTACAGTGTTCTCCAGTATATGTATCGTAACCGTTATGAACACCTACATACTTTAATTTTTGGTCATGACAATAATCATTTTCTTCAAAACAAAAACTCATACCATCAGGTCTAACCTCAATTACTGTTGTATAAGGCTCTGAAATAAATTCATTGTACAATAAATTATTTTCAACATCTGCGTTACCGTATTTATTTGAGACATAAATACCATAATCTAATCTCTGTGCGTATAGCTGGAACGACAGCATTACCGCAATAAAAAACACTCCTCTCATAATTAATAAATTTGGTTAATATATATCGTTACTTAAACCCAGATCTAATGAGTCTAATACTTCTTCTATAGTTATCTCTATTTCTTTACTACTTTTTTTCTTTATCTTAAACTCTATCTTTTCCATAGATCTTTTACAATTCTTTAAACCTTCTATTGTGTTTTCTGTAAAACATAAGTCTCCAATAGTTATATGGTTTTTATTCTTACTTACCATCCTTTTTCCTATCTTATTGTAATTAACATTTTGATAGTAGCATTTTAATATTAATAAATATATTGTTTTTCTCATGTTCTTCTCCAAAGGCTATGTGTTTGACTTATTTTATCTAACGGACAGTTCATATGGTAATCCAAATACCTTCCAGATCTTCTGTCATATTTTAAAGCTTCTTCTCCTGGTACACCTACTAACTTTTGAAACTTAACTTTTTGTACACTAAAAGAAACAGATGTATTATTTATATCCATAGAGTTATCTCTGTGTATACATATAACATTATCAGCTTTATTAAACCAGTTTTGACTACCACTAATATCATAAGCTGTTGGTTTTTTATACCCACCCTGATCATCTCTATCCATCTTTCTTGGGTGTGCTACAATAATAAACTTAAGATCATTAACCTGTTCAAATCTCCTTATCTGAGTCAGACACTCTCCTATGTATGTTGTTTCATCTTTACCCTGAAACTTATGGTCTAGCTGATTAAAAGGATCAAGTAAACATCCCTTTATTCCATGTCTTAATACTAAGTGTTTAAATTTAGACAGTATATTATCTAGACTAAAATCATCTTCAGGATAGATAGCGAAAAAATGTTTATTTAAAAACTCAATAGCTTCATGATATTCATGTATTGACATCCTATCTTTTACATCTACATCTGATGTGTTTCCTATATACATCTCTGCAAGAGTGTCAAACAGGTCTCCAACTGGGTAGTTCTCTGGGCTAAAAATACCCCACTTCCAGCCATAAAGAACAGATGAGTTAAGCATAATTTGCATAGCCATCATTGTTTTACCTGAGCCTGGAATACCTGTCCACACATCTAGCTCGGATGTTCTAAGTGTATAGTGATTATCTAATACTTGATATCCTGTAGTTAATCCTTTCTTTTTACCATTATTAAATACACCTATCATATAATCTTGTTCAGATCTTACTGTAAATATACCGTCAACTGGATAAGGTTCAGCATCTTTTAGTATGGTTTCTAAAGCTATCTTACCATGTTCCATTAACATTTGGTTAGCATCTTTAACATCCTCTGGTAGTTTAACTATATAGCACCTCTCTCTACCTATTCTTCTACTAAGTTCTTCAAGTAATACTCTACCATTAGTGTCATTATCTGAACATATATATACCTTTTCTTTATTTTCAAAATATTCCCAACAGTTATCTAGATAAGAAAATTTATTGTCATAATTCTTAGTACCTGGATTAGGTGCTCCATCAGGAACAGATACACAGTTCTCTATACCCACCTCATCTAAAGATAGCTTGTCCATTTCTCCCTCTACTATGTACACTTCATCGTGGTCCTTTATATCATCTAAACCGTAGAATATTTTCTCAGCATCTTTAAATTGTTTAAAATTCTTTTCCCCATCTCTATACTTTACATTAACTAATTCTTCATCTCTAAAGTAGTTAAAGCAAATAGTGTTTCTATGTTCTGATACTTGAGGCATATATTCTTTAGCTTGAGTTACTTTGTTTTTTATTAATATTCTCTGAGATATTCCCCTAGATTTAAACCAGTCCACCATTTCATCTGATAAATCAGTTGAGTTAGTCATTTCTGGTCTAGAGTACTCTATCTCTTTTTCTTTCTTATATGTTTTATACTGGTTTATGATACCACTATCTCCGCAGTGATGACATATATAAGCACCAGTTTCACCATTTATAGCTAGACATTTCTCTTTAGATTTTTTTCTATCTGTAGAACAATTATGGCAGACATGCCTAACTTCTCCTGATGTTTTATTTATTTTTATTCTATCATTATTAAGACTCATTATTTAAATAGATCATTTACATTAAATTCTTGTTTTAGTTTATCTTCTTGTTTTTCTTTTTCATCCTTCCAGTACTCTCCATTGAGCCATGTTAAAGGATTCTTTCTAAATTTTGGATCAGGAGTCTCTTTAGTGTAGGGGACAACAGAGTTTATAATTTTCTGCATGGTCTTCATATTATACTTAAGAAACTTGTCTTGGCATTTCTGCATACCAGTCTTTTTATTGTACAGATCCCAAAATGTTTTAAACATAGCAAGTTTTATTTCTTTATCCTCGTTTGTTTCTATAGGCGATGACATCACTATCATCAAATCTTTAGACTTAAAATGTTTATTTAGGTTGCGAAATATTTGGCTACATTCATCTTCCGTATCATATATAATATCTAAAGGTTTATCGTTGTTCTTCCTAATAATATATAGTATTCTTCCCTCACAAGAAAAACCTGCGATTGAATTACTGTCAATAGATGTATGTTTAGATATTTTTAAATACATAGTTTAGTTTTTTTATATAGAGGGGATGCACCCCCGTACTCCCCCTCCATAAGTGTTAAATTAAAATGGTAAAGCTTCCTCTTTCTTCTCCTTAGAGTTGTTTTGAGGTTCAGGCTTAAACGTATTTATTTTAACATAATGTGTCTTGCCATACTCGTTAGCACCATCTCTGTTTGCTCCCATAGTAAGGTTAATATATTTCTTGCCATTATACTCATACACATGATCTTTTAATTTAGCTAGGTCAATAGTAAAGTTAACAAGTGATCTTCCTTCATCGAAGACCTTTTCTGTACCGCTCCCGCAGTAAATGTTCTCATTATTCATAATAATAAAATTAGTTAGTTAATTAATAAACTTCTCTAAAGCTTCCATTCTACTTTCTATAGTTAGAATTTTATAATGAAAAGACTTTAAAGTTCCTTCGGTGTTTCCGAAGTCAATACCAGTATCGTGTGGATCGTCTATAGTTAAACCATCTACAACTACTTGATATTTTTCTTTGTAAGATTCATCCCACTTAAGATCTACAGTGTGCATATTTAAAGCATGCATTACAGAAGTGTGATTCTTATATCCTATTCGTTCAGCTATTTCTTCTAGCCTATAATCTAGCTTAGTATACATCATGTAGCATAACACATTTCTTGGTTGCACAAACCTTCTTTTCCTTCCACCACTAGCCATCATCTGGTTAGGTGTAACTTTAAATGTTTGACTTATTAAAAGAAGTGCGTTACTAAATGACTTATCCCTAAAGCTATTCTTCAATGTTAAATAATTCTCCAAAAGTGTACTCATAATCTTTATTCTTTAAATGTTTTAGTATGTTTTTTCCGTCTCCAACAGAGAACAGGTCAGGGTTTTTAAGATATTTTCTGACTGTAGGTATAGATAATCCTGTTATATCCCCAACCTTGTTCTTTGTTACTTTACTTTGTTTTAATGTTTTAAATAATTTACTCATAGTTTTAAATTTTATAATGTTCCTAAATAAGTGTGTTCGTATGGATCTTGTACTTTATCTATAAAGTAGTGCTTGTAGGTGTTTAATAGTTGTGCATACTTTTGTCTCCCTTCAGATATAAACTCCTCCCCTGAATAATATATCCCTATATTATATGGTGCATTTTTCTCTATTACTATAAAAATAAAATCATCTGCCTTGAATCCGTCTGAATAAAATGCCGACTGTCTATCGTATCCATATTTATAAGAAGATCCTCTAAAATCATTCATACTAGCACCTTGAGTTGTCTTTATATCTACAAGTATTCTCTTATCTTTATTCCAGTAATCAGCTTTACATTTACATTCAATACCAGTATCTTTATCTTTCCATACAGATACCTGTTCAGCTACTCCACCTGATAAAAGATCCACAGCTTCATGACAAGAGAATAATCTATTCCTCATCCCTATTAGAGACTTATGCTCCACACTAGTTAATATAATGTTGTCTTCATTCTCTTTTACAAACTCCTCATATTCCTCTCTTCCTGCCTTAGTTCTCTTGTTTACATCAGGCTCTTGTATAACATATTGATCAAACTTTTCTGGCTCAAGCATACACATATGAAATGCCCTGCCAAAATTCAATGCTTTAGTCTGAGGTCTCAAGCTAGGAAAGTCTCTGTAATGCTGGTATGTAGCTGGACTCCTTTTAATTAATCCTAGTTGCGAGTTAGTTATAAATTTAAAGTCACTGTAGTATGCCTCATCTGAAGCAAACTCCTTTATATACTTACTATACATACTATGATAATTGAGTGTTAATAGTTCTCTCTTGAGCCGAGGTCATTATGTAGTTGCCCATTCTCTCCTTAACAAGATCTCCTTTACCATCTGCTATAGCTTTAAGCATTTCTTCAAACACTTTAGCTGACATCTTCTTCTTGTCAGGAGATTGTTTTTTAATAGCTGTTTCTACCTCATCAGCAGATGCTACTCCTGAGTCAATACCTATACCAAAGTTTGCTAATGCTCTACCCCATGCAGAAGTTTCACAATTCTCCACATAGCTTGTTTTATTAATATAGCTAGATGACTTTTCTTCGTGTGCGTGTCCCGTAGCTTTAGTTACCCAATCAGGATCTATAATAGATGCCTTAACAACTACCATTTCAGAATCAATATGTGTAATTTCAGATGTTAATGTAAAGTTTGGATAGTTATTTCTAAAGTATTTAAGTCTTTCGTTGACTTCTACATACTCTCTTCCTTTTATCTTTATTGTTTTTAGTTTATTCATTTCAATTTAATTTAAATAGTTAGTAATAATTCTACACAAGATTAGTAAATAATTTTCACCAATCCTAATTTTTGTGAATCTTTTTTTCACAAAAAGTCCTTAACCCGATCATAATATCTCTTATAAGTAGATAAATATAAACAGATGATATAATTAATATAGGTAGTGCAAACATAATGAACGCAGGTATCCATAGTAAGTCTTCTAAATACCTCATAGTTATATACTTTCTTCTGCGTTATCAGAGTACTCACATGCCTCATTATATATGTTTGGATCTACTTGATTGACATAGTCAACAAAGTGATCATACCATTGTATAATCTTATCCTTATCTTTCATAAGACTTAATTTCTTTTCTTTCATTTCATTCTCATTTGGTTGAGAGTTTGCATATTCTAAATCGTTTCTTGTCTCCATAATTTTATTTATTTAATTTTAATTCTCTATATTTTTTTGCAACATCTTCCAGATTGTCTAATTCAGTATTGCTATATACACCTAACAGATTGTTAGTTAGTGTTTCATACTCATCATACATCTCATTATAAAAATCTTGTGCCTCATCTGTAAAAATCATTCTAATATCGTTATCTAAATCACTTTTAAGTTCTCTGTATGTTTCAGCACCATAATTCATCTCTGTAATTTGTGTTGCTAATTCATCTATGTATTCCATAAATGTTGAATTTTCTATATATATCTTGCTCATAATTTTAGTTTTTTAAGTTATTAATATATTCTTGTGCATCTTCTTTTGTTCTAAATAATTTTCTGGTAGGTTTTATATTGTATATCTCCTCGCTAACATCATCCCAACAACTCCATAAGATCTGGTATTCATCTAGGTTATACACCTTATCCTTGTGCTTGATCACAATATAGTAATCATCCCCTTCTTTAAATGGGTATCTTTCCATAACTAATCTTCTTTTTCTTTAAGTCCCATATCTTCAGCAAAGTATCTTATACTTTCCCATACTTGATTTGCAGTTCCGTCATTGTCTAATGCTTGATCTAATATATCCATAGCTTCTGCATCAGTACATTCATAATAAGATTGTACATCTTCAATGTGGTACATAGAGTATATGTAATATCCATTTTCTCTTAATAGTTCTTTTGCATCTGCGATCTTATCGTTAATTGCTATTGTATCTTCAGGTAATTGTTTCATAGTTTTATTTATTTAGTTTGTTATTAATTCTTTCCTGTATGATCTGCCTATCTTGATCTGTTGGTTTGTAGTCATTCATTAGTTCAATAGGCACGTTATCCCAAGCACTATCATAATTCTGTACATTAAACCCTCTACCTATACACTCGTTATATAATTTTACATACCTATTCTTTAAGTAGAGTAATTTATTATAGAAGAATTTAACGTGTCCCGTACCTAATTTAAATCTATC
>Ga0208666_1000169_pt1 | contig 31400 bp, 30 predicted proteins | sample 5B_taG_FD_184078 | JGI IMG/M metagenome (GOLD analysis project Ga0208666, IMG submission 184078) | Marine viral communities from the Subarctic Pacific Ocean - 5B_ETSP_OMZ_AT15132_CsCl metaG (SPAdes) (version 2) | ecosystem: Environmental > Aquatic > Marine > Oceanic | place: Pacific Ocean...
CTAGAGGAACTAGCCAAGATGTAGCTTGTGGAATAATAGGTAGTCCTGTAGATGAAATAACAGTTAGCTTACTACACTCAGGTCAAACTATATTACCTACTTTTAGAACATTAACGTCAGGTATAGCAGCAAACGGTGCTTTAACAACTAACGATGTATCTTTAGATTACACCTATACTGCTCAACTTTCAGGTCAAATGACACCTTCTATAGATGTAGGAGATATTTTAACTACTACAGAAATTACCTCTTCTTTATTTGAGGGGAACTTTGAATTAATGAGAGTTTTAGAACACAATATATCAACTCAAAAAATAATATTACAAAGAAGGTACTTTAGCGGATCTAATCCTCAATTAGGAGGTTCAGGTACTATATCCGATGGTACTGAATTTTTTAAGGTTGATAAAGTAGATGTAGTACAAGTAGACGAATTTGATACAAAATTAGATAGCGTAGGTTCGTCTATAGTATTTGTAAGAAATGGAAATTACCTAATTCATACAGATGAATTTGGAACTGTTTTTAGTTCTTCAATATGTCCACCGCCTCTATTATTAGGTATAGATGATGATACTCCGGGAGGTAATGATTAAAACTATAAAACAAGATATTTATATAATATATAATAAATAAGATATGGGATACTTAGATAATTCAATAGTAACAGTTGATGCAATATTAACTAAAAAAGGTAGAGAACTGCTCGCAAGAGGAGATGGTTCTTTCAAAATTACTCAATTTGCACTTTCAGATGATGAGATAGATTATACTTTATATAATCCTAACCATCCTTTAGGTTCGCAGTACTACGGTCAAGCTATAGAAAACTTACCTCTGTTAGAAGCCTTTCCAGATGAAACTCAAATAATGAAATATAAACTGACTACCTTACCTAGAGGTACTGCTAAACTTCCTGTATTAGATGTAGGCTTTACTTCAATAAGATTAAAACAAGGAGCTGCTCTTGCTATTACTCCTCAAACTCTTAATTACTTAGGTTCTTCTCAAACTTTCGAAACAGGAGGGTATGTAGCTACAATAGCAGATGCTAGGGTATTATCTACATATAACGGTGTAGGAATTAATACTCCCGAGGCTGAAAGATTAAATTCTACTACAACTTTAGGTACAAATGTATCTAAAACAGTTATAGGAACGTCTATCAACCTAACCGGAACAACAGTAAATACTTTATTTGCTGGTCAAACAACTTTACAAACAACCATAACAATCATAGGTAGAGATTCTGGAGCCAGAGTAACAGTACCGGTAACTATTGTTAGAGTAAATAATTAATAAGATATGTCATTTAAAAGATTAGATCCTGAAGATATTTCAATAAGCGCAGAATCAGTTGTCTCCCCAGCATGGAGTACAGGAGCAGTGGAGTTAAAAACAGAATCCCCTTTTGGATTTTTTACCAGTGCAGGACAGATAGCTAGTAATACAGGTAATTTCTATACCGAAGTTTCTCATAAAGCAACTGATAATAGTACAAGTAGAGTACAGTTCGCTATAGCATATGGACACAAGACTGGTTTAGGAACACCTCCTTATAATACGAACGTAGCAGGTAAATCACCTTCTTCTACAATATACGGACAGTATAGAAATTTAGTATTCGGTGATGAAGAAGTAGATTTTACTTTTCAAGGAGGCACCTCAGACGATATCTATGTTATTTCTATTGATAGAGCAAGATATAAAGAAAAACTTTTCCCAGGTACTTTTAACATTAAACTAACTAGTGGTTCGGGAGCTAATAAAATTACTCTAGATTTAACAGATAATAGTAACGATGTATCAACTACTTCTTTCGTAGATGCAGGTAGAGTATTTGATATAATTAGCGGGTCTGATGGAACAGGAGCAAACGTTCCTGGAGGTACAGGTTTAGTAGATGGAGCTAGTTACGGTAAATTTTTACCTGACGTAGGTGTTATTATTTTTAACGGAGCTTTAATTAATGCTTCTCAAGCTAATAAAGGATTAGATATTAAGACTTCTACTAGTGTAGCATCTTCGGCAACTAAAAATACTAATATTTTCTTCGATGCAGTTAAAGCTGGTGATTCATTTAAGTTACAATCTGAAGAAACTATATCTTCAAATTTTGTATTCGTTAGGGTAAGAAATAGCGAGTTTAATTATTCTACTAATCCTTCAAATGTTACGTCATCTGGAGAGCTTAGACATAACGTAATGATAAATACACCTCAAGCATATATTACAACAGTAGGTCTTTACAATGATGATAACGATTTATTAGGTGTTGCTAAATTATCTAGACCTTTATTAAAAGATTTTACAAAAGAAGCATTAGTAAGAATTAAGCTTGACTATTAATGAATGAGTGCTTACAAAAAATTAAATCAACAAGATGCATATATATCGACTTATACCTCACGTAAATCGTGGATAGTAAGTGGAAGTCAATATAGAGAGCTTGGTATAAATAATATCAAAGGAATGGTAGGTTATGAAAACCTATTAGAATTTGATTCGGATACTACTATAGCAGGTAATCAAGCTACAACTTCAAGTACTGCATTTAACAGCCAACTTATTTACGATAGTATACATCATCTATACTATAATGAATTTCAACAAGGTATTTTAACGACATCGAGTTCTTACGAAAGCTATTTACAATCATCTTTTGAAGTCAGCGGTTCTCGTTACTTAAATAATAGGGTAGCAATTTTTTCTTTACCAAAAGAAATGTACGGTACTCATATAGAACCTTTTTCTGTATCTATTACTCCTGATCTTTTTAACAGCGGTAGTGAAGGTACTGGTAGTTTAGACAACTATATGGATAACAACTACTCAACTGATTTAGGAGTCGATTCTATTGACGTCGCAAATAACCTATATATAGAAAATGTAGAGTATTTATTCGGCAGCTCAAATCCTAACTGTACCTTAACTGAATTAGATTATTTAGCAGATGAAGATTCATATGTAGATGAAAGCACCAAAGAGTACATAGTTCATTCTACCTCAGCAAGATCTTGTAATGATATAGTTGACGATGGTGAAGGTAGACTTTACTTTAAATTTTCAGAACCGAGAAAATATGTAGGTAATGTTATATATACCCACGGACAGTTAATAATTACAGACGAAATAGTAGCTATGTACTATAACAGTTACTTTAACGCAGTACTTAAGTGGAAATCAAATTTACCTATTTTTACTCATAATTATCACTGTAAATTTAAAACTAATGAATTTAACTACTCTTTGAATAAGACTATATTACAAAATTCTGACGGATTAGCTAAAAGCTTTGTAACCGGTTCTTTTTTCCAGCCTTATTTTACAACTGTAGGTTTATACAATGATAGTAATGAATTAATTGCAGTAGGAAAATTAGGAAGACCTACTCCTAAATCTACCGATACCGACATGTCAGTAATTTTAAAGTTAGATATGAATTTTGGTTCAGATAGACTTTTAGGTGGTAGAATTGCTGCCGCTGTAACTGGTTCTGAAAATCCTAATCCATATACTGTATCAGGCCCTCCTTGTAGTATGTTCTTTACTTTTAGAAATTATTATAGAAAAAACGGTCATGGTACTACCTGGAGTAATGAACCTAAATCTGGAGACAAAAAATACTTAGATACAGGAGGTTATGAATTATTTAGAAAAAGAACGTTAGCTACAGCCATACCTAAAAATAATAATATTGAACCAGGAACGGTAGGTAATTTTAGAAAAATTCATCAAAATATTACCAATGAACTTCCTGCCCAGTTTAGAGAGCATTCTAATAGTCCAATAAATAGAGAAAGTGAAGTACCAAGATGTTATGTAGATGTTAAAGTAGATATTACGTACGACGGTAACAACTCTCTTTTATATACATTTAGTTATTTCCGTACATCAAGTAGTATCCCAGCTAACACAACTTATTCTCCCAATCCAAATCAACCTTTAGATAGATCAATAGCTTTCTTTAGAGATAAGATAATGAGCTATTTATTAGAAAGCAATCCAAGTTGCGATTTTGATTTTGAGTACCCAAGTGCTAGCGATGATACAGTTATTGCAAATAGTAGTAACAGTCAAACTAGTAAATATTAATTAAAAAATAAAAATATAAGAAAAAAATAAGTCCTCATTAAACTGGGTGAATTGCTGGAAACTCCTTAGAGCTTTAACTACCGAAGCGTAACAATGTTAAAGATTGGACAATCAGCAGCCAAGCTATAAGCCATCTTATAGAAGGTTCAGAGACTACTGGAGAGAAAAAGGGTTCTCTTAATAACCAGAATTAGCGCCCAGCAGAATTTATTCTGATGATATAGTCCGATCTTTATGGAAACATAAAGTTAACATAATGTTGGTTGATGTATACCGGGGTCATCGGGCTCCTTGTCGGCCGAGGATTAACATAAAAATTTTAAAAAAAATAAAATGAGTATAGTTCTTAGAGTAAACAAAGGCTCAGCCTTGACCTACCACGAAATGGATAGAAACCAATCTTCGTTTTTCTATTCTAGTTCTTTGGATCCTACAGGTACTAAAATGAGATTATTCTATACCGGTAGTTCTGCATTAAATGAAAGCGGTTTAGATTTTGCTCCTGATAGGTATCAAGAAATCCCATTTCCAACAGCCCCAGAAATAAATATACCGGAAGCAGTAGCAGCTGGTTCTAACTCACAGATTCAGTTTAACGATGACGGTTCCTTTGGAGCTGATACTCTTTTTACTTTTAATAAAGATAAAAATGCAATGGGCATCGGGGGTAATCCTGATAACGGCTATAAGATAACAGTAACAGCTGAACAAAGCCGACCTGCAAATATAGGACTAAGAGGTTTAAGCACAGTTGAATCTGCACAAAAAGCTAACTTAGAGTTTATTGAAGATTCCAATGTATTAGGTTCTATAGGTAGAACTAATATTAATGATCAACATATATACTTTGGTCATACTTTTAAATTAAACGGAGGTACCGAGTTTGGTAAAATAAATATATCAATTACTGATGATCAAATCCTATCTACCTCAGATGCAATAGTAGGTACTTTTACTAAATTAAATAATGGAGATAAAACATTTGGCGTAGGAACTCAAAGTCCTAACAGAAATATATCAGTAGCTGGAACACCCGGTTTAGGAATATCTGTAGCGGGTATAGCAGAAAATGAAAGTTACTTACAGCCTCTTTATGGAGACATTCTAAATGCTACTGACTCAGTAGGATCTTTCTTTATACCTGCTTCATCAAACCCAGCAGGCCTTTTAATTTCTTCACCTAACGGCAACGAAGGAGGAAATGTAGTATTAAATGTTAATACAGATACTAGCAAAAAAGAAGCATTTAATATAGTTAGTACTCAACAATCAGATTTTTCTACTGATAGAGTAACTGACAATACAGCTTGTATGTTAGCATCTTTTAGAGTAGATGGTAAACACGGAATTAATACTCAAAGAGGATCAGTTACTGGATTAAATATTGTAGGTAACGTATCGAGTTCAGGATATGTTTCTATAGGAACTGTACCGGACGAAGAAACCGTAGGCGATGTAACCGTTATCGGTGTAGATGCTGTAGGTAAAGTACATAAGTCTAAGGCAGCACCAGTACCGATCGGAGGTATTATAATGTGGTCAGGAGCAGTTGATGCTCTACCTGCAGGTTTTTATTTATGTGACGGTGATAACGGTACTCCTGATTTAAGAGACCGATTTATAGCAGGAGCTAGTAATACTTCAGGTGCCCCTACAACAACAGTATCAGGATCAAGCGCAGTAACATCAGCATCACCAACATTTACTCCAAGCGGTATTTTAACTATAACCAAGCTTACTAAAGAAAATATTCCTCCTCACCATCACTTCTTTGTAGGAGATGATAATCTATACAATGGTATGAGTCCTGCAAACAGCAGTGGTGGTACTAATTCCTATGACAATGTCGGCGGAACTGGAGCAACCGGTACTCAATCTGGCTTGAGACAAATATTTGGGTATGATGCTGATAGCTCTAATAGTAGCGGGGATAAAAGAAGACTATTTAGAACAAGTGATAATAATGCAAGTAGTTTAGGAACTAGCGACGCAGTAATGACTATAGCTACAACTGTTGCACCATCTGGTTCTCTAACTATGAATGCAGCAACTGTGATACCACCGTATTATGCATTAGCATTTATAATGTATAAAGGATAATAAAGAATTAAAAAAAGATATTTATAATAAAAATATAAAATGGCGATACCAGGATTAACTTATAGACTCGTAAAAGGTAGTGCTCTGACCCATCAAGAGATGGACAATAATTTCAGATCTCTAATCTATTCAAGTTCTATAGAAGACGGTGGAGATACTCTTCATTTACATTTCGACACTTTAACCGGAACTGATAAGCATATTATCCCTCTAAGTGGAGGTTCAGGAGGTTTAACCATATCTGGTAATAGCAATAATAGGGTAGTTACGGCAACAGGAACATCCGGTCTTATACAGGGAGAAAGTAATTTTACTTTTGACGGTGATGTACTAACAGTAACCGGTAGGTTAGTCTTAGGTGACAGTGATGATAATACCTTAGTTGGTTCTCTAGCAGGCTCTTCACCTGGATCAGCTGAATGCAACGTATTAATAGGTAAATCAGTAGCAACTAATATAGCCGGTAATAATAACGTAGGTATAGGAGGAAGCTCTTTAGTAGCAGGTGTTAGTATAAGTAATAACGTATCTCTTGGACATTCTACCTTATCTACTATGACTACAGGTATTAAAAATGTAGCAGTAGGAGATACAGCAGGTCAAAACAATACCAATGGTAATTGTAATATCTACATAGGATACGGAGCAGGACCTAGCTCAACTACTACGCAGTCTAAAAAATTATACATAAATAACCAAGCAACAGATACTCCTTTAATATTAGGAGATTTTCAAACTGGTCAGGTAACTATTAATTCTCAAGTATCTGCTTCAATATTTAGCGGTTCATTCGTAGGAGATGGAAGCGGTATAACAGGAGTAACTACATCAGCTGAATGGGATGGGACTTTAGATGGCAATGCGCAGATAAGCGGTTCTCTCATAGTATCCGGATCATCAATTAATGTTGATTTCATAAATACAACTGCTATATCAGGTTCAATCTTTTCCGGTTCATTTGTTGGAAACGGATCAGGCCTAACAGGCATTACAGCTACTGGATTTCCTTTTTCAGGTTCAGCTGAAATAACCGGCAGCTTAAGAGTACAAGGCCCTACTGTAATTACAGGTTCCACATTAATTACCGGTTCATTAGAAGTATCTGGGAGTACTTTCCCATCTGGCTCTTCTATTAATTTAATAGGTAAAACTATCATAGATGGTGATATAGAAATTTTTAATCCTTCTAATAACACCATAGCTATAGGTAAAGATATACTCCTCGGTCAAGGTGACTGTCCAACTAATGTTAGTAGTACTACAAATAGTGTATTTATAGGACATGGCGCAGCTACACATACTATTACGGGGGATCAAGTAGTTATAGGTAAGTCGGCAGCTACATGTGGAATTCAAAGAGGTGTAGCAGTAGGGTATCAAGCTAGTAGAGTTGCAAGAGGTAGAGGTGGAGTAGCAATAGGGTATAGAGCTTTAGGCTCTTTTAATCCTGCATTAGGATGTAATAATATAGCTATAGGATGCAAAGCAATGTCTGGAAATCCTCACCACGGTAATAATAATGTAGGTATAGGTGAATGTAGCTTATACGTAAATCAATGCGGAAGAGATAATACAGCTGTAGGTGGATGTAGTTTACGTTGTTCAATAGGGATAAACTCCTCGGACGGTGTTGGAAATACTGCTTTAGGATTTGGTGCAGGAGCTGAAGCTAAATTTGGTAATTGCAATGTGTACATAGGAAGATGTGCTGGACCTAGTGTTGCTTTTGACAACATGCCCAATACTGAATCTAATAAATTATATATTAGTAACGATAGAGGTTACCCACTTATAGGAGGTTCCTTCGCTAAATCAAAACCTTTTGTTACTATAAGCGGTTCGTTACACGTAAGTCACTCAGTTGAAGCACGCTCTTTCACAGGGTCATTCCAAGGAGATGGTTCAGGTATAACAGGTATTACAGTTTCTGCTTTTCCTCTTAATGGAGATGCAGTAATAACAGGTTCCTTATTAGTTTCTGGATCTAATCAAAATATAGACTTTACTTTAGCTGAAGCAGGAGTAAGTGGATCGTTTAGCGGTTCATACGTAGGTAACGGCTCAGGGCTTACAGGAGTTACTTCAGAATGGGACGGTTCAAGAAACGGTAATTCAAGCATAACAGGATCATTGATAGTATCTGGAGCCTTAGACGTATCTAGTACAGTAACATTAGGTTCATCTGGATATCCAGGAGGACCAGGAGTTGAAATGATACATTTTCATTCTGCAAGTTTATCCGGTATTCATAATATACAGAGTTTTGCTATATCTTCAACCGGTTATACTGGTTTTAAAGCAGACTATTCTCTATTCGATAACGATGAAGATGAGAAAAAAATAGGTACACTATTAGGTGCTTGGGATCAAGCAGGAGGAGAAACTCTGAACGATTCTCATACAATTGCAACAGGAAATATAGTAGGTACATCATTTAGTATAGATTCAGACGGATCAACAGCAATATTAAAACTTAACGCTGGTAGCGGTACATATCACATTAATATGTTAATTACAGCATTTAAACGACAAGTATAAATTTTTAAAGCATGGCTAACGAACATATCATAAATAATAATATAGTAATAAGCGGAAGCATATCCTCATCAGTAGGATTTTTCGGAGATGGGTCAGGTCTTACAAGTATTACTTCTACTGCTGAATGGGATGGTAGTAGAAATGGAAATGCTAGTATTACTGGTTCGTTTGTAGTATCAGGCTCGAATGTAAGTGTAGACTTTTCTAACGCAGTTGCTGTAACTGGTTCATTTAGCGGTTCGATGGAAGGAAACGGATCAGGTTTAACTAATCTAAATATTAATGGAGCTCAAGCTTCAGGAAGTATACTTTCAGGATCATTTTCAGGTTCATATATAGGAGATGGTAGCGGGCTTACAGGTTTAAGTAATTTCCCTTTTGCAGGGACTGCAGTCATTTCAGGCTCTTTGATAGTTAGCGGTGGTTTAGTAGATTTAACTAATTCAACAGCAATTTCAGGATCGTCTTTCAGCGGTTCTTTCTCGGGTGATGGATCTGGATTAACAGGTATTACTGCAGGAGAATGGGATGGTAGTAGGAATGGAGATTCAAGTATAACAGGATCATTAGTAGTTTCTGGTTCTAGTCCTTCTATTTCGTTACTAGGAGAAACTACCATAGATAAAAATATTTTAATATCTAATAGAGGTCAATTATTAGATATATCAATAGGAAGCGGTTCGTTACCTAATTCAACCGTTTCTAGAAATACCTTAACTATCGGAGTAGCAGCAGGAGCTAGTTTAATTTCTGGATCTGAGAATGTATACTTAGGTAATAACGCAGGTAAAAAAGGAGTAGGTACTAACGAAGATGTAGCTGTAGGAACAAATGCCTTGTGTAACAACACTGGATTAGAAATAGGAGATTCTATTTGTAGCGGTAACACAGCGGTAGGGCATAATGCTATGAAAGTAGCTAATAATGCTAGACAAAACGTTGCATTAGGTTATCAAGCTCTATATGCAGGATCCCCAACCGCACAAGTTGCTATTGGTTATGATGCAGCAAGAATGGGTGCTGGTATTTACGGAGTATTTATTGGTTACCAAGCAGGAATTACTAATCAGGGTAGTTATAATGTTGTAGTAGGATCTAAAGCTCTTACAGGAACTTCTAATAACTCGGTAGCTATCGGTAGATGTGCATTAGGATTTAAAACAGGCGTTTCTAATAACGTAGCTGTAGGTCATTTTGCAGGAAGGAAAGCAGATACTAATTCACGATGTAACGTATATATAGGGCATTGTGCTGGACCTGCAACATTAACTCAAGAAGATCATCAGCTATATATAGGAAATGCTGCTAGTGATAACTCAGGTTCACTAATAAGAGGAGATTTTAGAACCGGTCAATTAACGGTACACAGTCAAGTATCTGCTTCGTTATTTAGCGGTTCATTCGTAGGAGATGGTTCTGGACTATCAGGAATATCAGGTGCTGGATTTCCATTTAATGGAGACGCTGTTATTACAGGTTCATTACTAGTTACTCAAAGTAATGCAGCATCTACATCAGTAACTATAGAAGGAGGCCATGTAATATTAACTCAAGTATCTTCTTCTTTAGATTTTGCAGGTGATACAGAAGCAGCAGCCGGAGGTGTACCTTTAGGAGGTATATATAGATCAGGTAACGTATTAGCAATCAGAATTCAATAAATTATGGCATTAAATTTAAATAGCAGTTTAATATTATCAGGATCACTTGAAATAACAGGTTCATTTGAAACTAGTGGTTCTTCAACTTTCAACGGTACCTTTATAGGAGACGGTTCATCGTTAACTAGAGTAACCGGTTCATGGGATGGAAATTTTAGCGGTAGCGCTGTAATGACCGGTTCTGTAGATATGACAGGATCTATATCAGCTACTTCTTTTTCAGGAGATGGTTCTTCTTTGACAGGAGTCACCGCAGAATTTGACGGTTCTCATACAGGTTCTGCTTCTTTTTCAGGTTCTTTAGAAATACAGGGTAGAGTAACTCAAACAGGTTTAGGGGAAAGTACATATTTTGGAGATCAAGCAGGTGAAGATGACGATATAACTACTAATAAAAATACTGGTTTTGGATTTGCAGCTTTGAAAGAAAATACGGCAGGATGTAGAAATGTAGGTATAGGGCATAACGCTTTTAAAACTAATACTGGAGGTGATAGTAATACTGCAGTTGGTTTTGGAGCTTTAGCTTTAAATAATAACGGTGATAATAATGTTGCAATCGGAGCTAGCGCTCTAAGTAATGATAACTCAGGAGATGAAAATACTATAGTAGGAGCAATGGCAGCAGTAGCAAACGATACAGGAGATAGAAATACTGCTCTTGGTTTCTGTGCCCTATTTGGTACCCATACAGGAAACTGTAATACTGCTATAGGACACTGTGCTGGTAGATTTGCTACCGGAAGCTCAGCTGGTAATGTCTTTTTAGGACATATGGCAGGACCATCAGTTTTATCAGGAGATATAAATAATAGATTATACATTAATAATACAACAGGTAGTGCATTAATAGAAGGAGATTTTTCTATAGATCAAGTTACTATAAACGGTAGTTTAACAGCCTCAGGAGTTTCTATTCCTGCTAGCAAGAATATAGTAATGACTGATACTTCTAAAATTATTATGGATAGTGATTTCCAAATATATAAAAATATAGGAAATAACTCTATAATACAAGAAGGTGGTTCAGGAGACTTGATGTTATTATCTAATAATGAAATAGAAATAAAATCCGGTGAAGCAGGTGAAACTTTTGCAAGATTTACTAAAGATGCAGGTATAGAATTATATACCGATAATGTAAAAAAATTCGAAACAACTGCAGGTGGAGTAATAATTACTGGATCAATAACAGCTTCTGGTGATATTACAGGTAGTCAATTTATTCATGCAACCGAATTTGTAGCTTCAGGAGAAGATGCAAACTCAGGTTATACTTTTGGCACTTCAGGTAACAAACCTGATCTATTTGTAGTAAATAATATTCTTAATGTTGGTCAAGAAATTGCCCCAAAAGCTGGTATTAATTTAAATGCTAATGTTACAGCATCAGCTAACGTAAGTGCTAGTGGTAATATTACAGCAGCATCATTTACTGGTGATGGTACAGGTCTTACTAATGTAGGAGTTGATACTAAATTCCAAGTTTTTGTAACCGGTAGTAACGGTACTTCTGGACTTGCAGATACTAGAATGCCTGCTACAGGTTCGAATACTATTGATCACCAACCATTTTCTAGCATACTAGGAGGTAGAACAAATAGTATATCTGGTTCTTCTACTGAAGGAAATAGCGTTATAGCAGGTGGTCAAGGAAATGTAATAATAGGTTCTGGTGAATCAGTAATTGTTGGTGGAAATAATAATAAGATAAGCGGATCTGCTGTATGTGCAGATTTTTGGAATTTTATTGGAGGAGGTCAAGGTAATGAAATTGCATACAGCGGTTCACTATTTGATTCTGGCTCAGGTGTAAATACCATTGCTGGTAAGTATGCTACGATAGTAGGAGGATCTAATAATAAAGCTCGAGGAATTTACACAGTTATAGGCGGGGGAGCTGCTAATATTGCAGGTGGTACTTCGGTGATTGCCGGAGGATTTAAAAACTATGCAAATGCAGCCTACACTTCTCGAGCATTTATAGGCGGTGGCACGTGTAACTCAGCTTCAGCTTGTACTACAGTAATAGCAGGAGGTTCTTGTAATGAAGTACTGTCTCAATTTAGTGTTATAGGTGGAGGGTTAAATAACTGTATAGCTGCATCATCTGGACAATCTGTTTTAGTAGGAGGGCAGTATAATACCGGTTCAGGAGATTGGAGTTTTGTAGGTGGAGGTCGTCTAAATGCGGCAGGTGGTAATTATTCATCAGTTGTTGGTGGAAGGAGTAACATTGTTACGAAGGATTACACAGGTATATTAGGAGGATGTAATAATACAGTAGCTCATACAGGTTCGTTTGCAATTGGTAAAGATATTACATCAACAGCAGCTAATACTACATTTGTAAATAATTTCTACTCTACAGGTTCAAGTGGATTAAATAACGTAGTCATTTTAGCTAACTTACCTACTTCTGACCCATCTAACGCAGGTCAATTGTGGAATGATAGTGGAACATTAAAAGTATCTGCTGGATAAAATAGTAATATGCTATAAGTTGTTAATTAATAATTTTTTAACTATATTATATAAAACTAAATAAATTTTTAACTATGATTCATAGATGGTATATAAATGATTTAACAAGGAATACAGCAGACGGCCTGATAACAACTGCTTCTTACTACTGCAAAAGCAGAGAAGATGATATGTTTGCTGAAATAACATCAGGAGAGGTTAACCTACCTCCTAAAGAGGCTTCAGATGCAGATTTTGTACAGTACGAAAATTTAACTCAAGATACAGTATTAGGATGGATTACAGGTAGTTTAGATACAAACGCTATACAAACTGCTAATTCAGCTTCAGTGGCAGTAAAAATAGCAGAGTACAATGCTAGAACTGAGGCAATTGGACTTCCTTGGTAGTCTATAAATTTAATTAATATTATGGTTATATTCCACGTAGAAGGCGGTTTAGGCAAACATATTATGTCTACTGCTATTTTAAAAGTTATTGCAAAACAATACCCCGAATCAAAAATTAATGTAGTATGTTCTTATCCTGAAGTTTTTAAACATAATCCTCTAGTTAATAACGTAACTGCAAACGGTCAGCATGGACCATATTACGAGACTTATATCAAGGGTAAAGAAGATAGCGTAAAAATTTTATTTTCAGACCCTTATACACATTCCGATTTTATTTTAGAACAGGATCATTTATTTAACATCTGGGCTAAGCAATGGGGTTTTACTTACAACGGTGAAACACCTCAAATATACCTAACCGAATCAGAGGTAGAATATTTTAAACCGTTTTATAAGACTCCTAAACCTATTTTAGCGATACAACCTAACGGTGGACCTAGTAATTTAAATTATAATTACTCTTGGACTAGAGATATACCTGAACCTACAGTATTAAAGATAATAGAAGAATTTAAAAACGATTATACTATAGTACATATTAAAAGAGAAAATCAAAAAGTATATCCCGATACCTTACATGCTTTGGATAATTTTAGAAGTATAGCCATACTACTACAATTAGCTTCAAAAAGATTACTAATAGACTCATTCACGCAGCATTTATCTGCTGCTTTTGACTTACCCTCTACAGTATGTTGGGTAACTACTAAACCTGAATGTTTTGGTTATGAAATGCATGATAATATTTTAGCAAATAAATTTACCTTAACTCCTTCATTTCCTAATAATTTATATCAGCCATTTAATTTAGCACAAGATGTTACTTCTTGTCCTTATAAAAATTTAGATGAGGTTTTCGATGTAGACAAAATTATTAATTCAATAAAAAAATGATGGTAACAATGCCTGGCTGGACTTATAAAAATACTATAATTACAGCTATAAACGATATGCCTAAAGGTACTTATGGATTTATTTACGAAACTACTCATAAACCTACAGGTAGAAAATATATAGGAAAAAAAGTACTATATTTTGAACGTAATAAAAAATTAGGGAAAAAAGCATTACAAGCTTTAAAAGAAGAAAGGAAAGCAAAAGGAATAGGAGGAAGAGTACCACTCAAACAGAAAGTAGTTACCGAATCAGATTGGAAAGATTATTATGGTTCTCATAAAGATATACTAAACATATTAAAGAAAGGAGAACCTACTGATTTCGTTAGAAAAATACTTTGTTTTGTTCCTAATAAAAAATTACTTACTTATTACGAGTGTAAATACCTATTTATAAATGAGGTATTAGAACAAGAAGATAGGTATATTAATGATAATATCCTCGGTAAATTTTATAGAAAAGATTTTAATGAAACTAAGTAGTATAATTCTTAACGAAGAAAATAGGTATAATGACGACGGGTATGACGAAGGAGATATTAAACTAATGGGTGATATGATTCTACCTACTGATAAAATGGTTGTCCTGCAAGCAGAAGAAGATACATACAACAGAGGACTACTAGTTACTAGTAATAAAGATAAAAGTTACGATGTAGCATATTGGGCAGATGATAAAACTAAACCTTACCCGATTGGGATAGAAATAGACGGTAAAGAAGTTGCAAAAGATGCTAAAATCGTTAAGTTCCTTTTCCACCCTGAAATGAAATAATATGATAAGAATAAAAAAATTAATAGGATTACCATCCTTACAGTACCATTTAGATAATAACCTAACTTTAAAAGAAAATGTCTACCGCTATTCAAGCGATAGCTTTATACAATTATTTTCTGAAGCAAGAGATGCTTGGAGAGACGGTTATATACAGCTTAATGAAGAAGATGTTGATCTTATAGAAAATACCGACATAGGAGAATATGGAGTTTTTGAAGGCGAAAAAGTTCCTTTAGATCTTCCAATGGTAGGTGAAGCTGAATACAAAGGTAAAGATGTAGCATTGAATAAACCTAAGAGAGGTGGCCCTAAAAAGTTTTACGTTTATGTTAAAAACCCTAAAACAGGTAACGTTAAAAAAGTAAATTTCGGTGATAGTGGAAATTTATCCGTTAAACTTAATGAACCAGGAGCAAGAGCTTCATTTGCTGCAAGACATAAATGCGCACAGAAAAAAGATAAAACAAAACCTGGCTATTGGTCATGTAACATAGGTCGTTATTGGAAATCATTGGGAGGTTCTAAGAATTTTAGTGGATACTGGTAGACCATATATAGAAAAAGGGGAAATAAGAACCTTTAGTAAAGACCTTACTGAAGATGATCTAGTTTGGCATCGAGATAGAGAAGATCGTATTATCGAACCACTTCAAGAGACTGATTGGAAATTTCAATACGATAATAATAAGCCGGAGAGTCTTAAGCGACTATTTATTAGAAAGGGTGTATACCATAGGTTGATAAAAGGCACCAAAGATTTAAAATTAAAAATAATCAAATTATAAATGGCAAGAATCATTCTCAATGATTATGTAGGTTCTAAAAGTAAAAAAAGACCCGGTGTTCATGCAAAAAGCAAAACATCTAAGTTAAAAAATAGTAGAAACTATAAAAAATCTTATAAAGGACAAGGTAGATGAAACTTTCACAAATCATATTAGAGGGCCCGCTTCAATATGATCCTGATTTTAATCGCGAAATAGATAAAATACAAGATCAGGGAGGAAAATACCTAGGTTCAGGAGACTACGGCTCTGTCTACTTACTTAACGGAAAAGCTGTGAAAGTAACCACAGACTCTATAGAACTAGACCATGCTGAAAAAATTAAAGGTAAAAAAACTAATAATTTTGTTTATATTTTTAATGTAGAAAGATTAAACGATAAATTAGGTATCATTACAATGGAGGTTATGGGGGAATACAAAGGAGATATTCCGGAAAAGTTTTTACAAAATCTAGAAAAAGAAGCACTTAATTACGGCATTCCCCCTGATGAATTAGATATTAGACCAGATAATTTCATGGTGCATCCTAAATCCGGCAAAATAAAAATGACTGACGTATAGTTGTTATTCTTAATATTTTTTCATATATTAATATTTAACTATAAAGTATGGACTATACCTTTTTATTAGGTGCTTTAGAGAATATATTAGGAAGAAGTCATAAAAGAGCTAGAAATAATCACGCTTTTCATTGTCCTTTTTGCAACCATCGTAAACCTAAGTTAGAAATTAATTTAATTACTAACGATGAAGGTAAGAATTTTTGGGAATGTTGGGTGTGTAAAACTAGAGGTCAGAGTATATACTCTCTAGTAAAACAACTTAAACTTCCTAAATTAGAAGGTCAAGAAGTTTTAAAATATGTAAAAAAAGGTAAAAAGTATAATTACAAAAATGAAGAAGCAGTTGAATTACCAAAAGAATTCCAACCATTAACAACTGCAACTCAAAGTTCTATAATAGCTAATAAGATTAAAAAATATCTACATGAACGAGGATTTACCAAAAATGATTTTATTAAATATAATGTTGGATACACAACAACTGGAGACTATGGAGGAAGAATCATTATCCCAAGCTATTCTTCATCCAATAGGCTCAACTATTTTATTGGAAGAACTTACGAAAACTCTTATTTTAAGTACAAAAATCCGCAATCTACCAAAGACATAATATTTTTCGAAAATTTAATTAATTGGAATCAACCTATAATTCTATGCGAAGGAGTATTTGATGCGATAGCTATTCGTAGGAATGCTATACCTATTTTAGGAAAGAGTTTATCTCCTTCATTAATAAAAAAAATTATTACATCCAATGTAAAAGACATTTATATAGCTTTAGATAAAGATGCACAAAAAGATGCATTAGAAATATCTGAAAAACTACTTAACCTAGGTAAGAGGATCTTCCTAGTTGATCTCAAAGAAAAAGACCCCAGCGAGATGGGCTTTAAAGCTTTTACTCGTCATATACAAACAGCAGAAGAATTAGACTTATCTGGTCTAATGCTGCACAAAATGCAAGCCATATGATAAGGCAAGGTACGAATATACTAAAAGAAAATTCTAAAAATAGATTAAATTTTAAACCTGAACTTAAACAGATTAATTTTCTAGACCGAAGAGTTTACAAAAGAGATGAAGGAGTTTACTACCCATCAGTTACTACTATTCTTCAATATATGCCAAAAAACAAATTTTTTGATAACTGGTTAAAAGATGTTGGACACAATGCTGACTTAATAATGAGAAAAGCAGGTAAAGAAGGTACTCAAGTTCATGAAGCTGCTGAAGCATTAGTTTTAGGTAAAGAAGTTAATTGGATGGACGATTACGGTAATGCTAAATATTCTCAAATAGTTTGGGAAATGATCTTAAAATTTTATGATTTTTGGTCTACCTGCAAACCTAAACTAATATCTACTGAAGAATTTGTATTTTCAGATAAATTTAAATATGCCGGCACTGCTGATTTATTAGTAGAAATAGACGGTGAAATTTGGTTATTAGATCTAAAAACATCAAATAATTTACATAGATCATATAACTTACAACTTGCAGCATATGCTAAAGCAATTGAAGAGACGAAAGGAATAAAAATACAAAGAACAGGAATAATTTGGTTAAAAGCTAGTACTAGGTCTGCTTCTAAAAAGAAAGGAGTATATCAGGGAAAAGGATGGCAAATAAAAACTATTGACGAAATAGATTATAATTTTGATTTATTTCAAACTATATATAAACTTTATTTGTTAGATAACCCTAATACTAAACCTATTTATAAGAGTTATCCAACAACTATAAAATTATGAAAAAACTAGCACTACTTCTATTTCTTTTTATTACCTTATCTAGTTGTGGTGTTCAATGGCAATATACATCGTTAAGTACCGCAGGACAAGTTAACAGTATATACAGATCATCTAATGTACAAGTTGACACAATTACATCTCTTTCTGATTTAAGATGGAAACTTAGAAACGACTTTAATTTCAGATACGATTTTGCAACTTATGCAATGCAACAACCTTATACATGGTATTGGAATAATCCAAGATTAGAAGGTATTTGGAGACCGTATAATAGATTTGATATTTACTTTAACAGTAACTGGTTTTGGAATGATTGGGCATTTAACTATCCCTTTCATCATACTTGGGGATGGAACAATTGGTATAATTGGAATAGACCATATAACTACTATGGGTGGAATAGACCCTATAGTCCATGGAATAATTGGAATAATAATTGGTATAACGGTCCTTTTAATAATCAAGGGTATAATGTTGTATGGAATTCAAGTCGAAGAGGCAGCAGTAGATCTTATATTAACGGGTATAGAACTAATATAGTATCCAATAATATACAATCTGTGCTCAATACCAATAGGAGAACAAGAAACACTTTAAACACAACTAATTATAATAAACCACTAGTAATAAATAATAATGATCAAGTTATTAAACCTAATACAAGAACAAATTGGAAACCCCAAAGCAATAGTAATGGCCGGGGGGGGAGGAACAGGCAAGTCTTACCTCCTTCAACAACTAGATCTAACTTCACTCCAACAGTTCAACCCAGACAAGTACGTGGAGGATCCGGAACATCGATTCCACAACAATCTAGGAGCAGCATCAGCACAAGTAGCCAAAGACGTGGAGGCGGCAGCTGAAACAGGAATTAGTTTCGTTTGGGATACTACGGCTTCTAATCCTTCTAAAATACAAGACCTTTTAAATAGAGGGTATGATGTATATATGATTATGGTATATGCTCATCCTATGATTTCATATGTATCTAATTTCGGAAGAAAAAGAGCATTACCTGCAGTAGCAGTGTTTTCAACTTGGAGAAACGTATACCAACTGATAAGTCAGTATCAAGATATGTTAGGGGATAATCTATCTATTTTTATAAATGATAGAGGAGGTAAATTTAATAAGGAAATTGAAGCTTTTAATAAAGCAGGCGAAAGAGGAGTTAATGGAATAAAAGAATTCCTTAAATCCTATAACGAAAAAACGGGTACAGGTAAATCATCTTTTTTTACTCCTGTTAATATGAGTTCTGAAGAAGAGCAAGCTTTTAATAAAGCAGTAGCTGATATAGATTATGATAGAGATCATAGATCTGAAGATAAAGCTATAAAAAAAGAATTTTTAAAATTTTACCAAAAAAACGGTGTTGGACCAGGTGATGACCAGTTAATTAAAGCTCGAGATAAATTTAGAGATAGTAAAGCTAAAAGCGAAAAGAGAAGTGATGACGTTTTAGAAAATATAGCTGAAATGTTATTTAGCTCTGATTTTCAAAAATTACTTAAATCTTCTTCTGTAGCTGATATTGATAAAAAAGTACAAAAGTTTTTGACATGATAGCATTATACCCCGGAGCTTTTAAACCACCTCATAGAGGACACTTTGAAGTAGTAAAAAGCTTACTTAACGGTAATCATAGAGGTAGAGAATACAGTATTGAAAATTACTTAGATGCTGGTGTTCAAGCACTTAAAGGCTCAGAAGGTAGTGTAAAACCAATTGAAAAGGTAGTAATTTTTGTTAGCGGTGGGGTAAGAAACGGTATTTCTATAGAAGAATCTATTAAAGTATGGAATATTTATTCTAAATACCTCAGTAATATAGAAATAGTCGATGGAGGTAGTAATCCAATGATTACTGCAAAAGATTACGCAAAAAGTAATCAAGATAAAAATTTTTACGCTATAACAGGTATTAGATCAGAAGAGGATTTAGTAGATTTAAAAAGAGTAACTACTTTTAAAAATAGAAAAAATGTTGAAGGGCTGGTAATACCGGCTAGTACTAATTCAAACGTTAGAGCAACAGACTTTAGAAAAGCACTACTTTCAGGTAATCTAGATCAAGTAATTGACTTTTTTCCCAAAGAAATAAGTAGAGATGATATTTTAAAAATAATGAAAATGTTAAAAAGCAGTATTATAGCTGAAGAAATGGAAAATCAGCTTAACAGTAAACTTAATAGTATATTTGAAACTACAGAAGGCTCCTCAGGTACTCACGTAGCTCATAAAAGCGTACAGAGATCTGAAGATAGAGCAAATTTAGTTTCTCTATATAGTAAATTAAGGCATGAATTAGGTGATGATCTTTTTCATATTAATTTTAATCAGGATAATATCACTATAACTAATAAAGGAGAAGATTTCAATATAAGTTTTGACTACACTCCTTACATGGGCTCTATATTAGAGTATATGATAGATGAAGGTATTAATATACTCCCTTTACCTGAAATAAAAATTAAAAAAGATATTAAAGAATCCTCAGATTTTTTTGGTAAAACTGCTTACTATACCCCTGATTCTAAGGAAGTAGTTTTATACGTTGAAGGCAGACACCCAAAAGACGTAATGAGATCTTTTGTTCATGAAATGATTCATCATAAACAAAATTTAGAAGGTAGATTAGGTAATATAAACACTACTAATACCAACCAAGACGAAAGATTACTAGAGTTGGAAAAAGAAGCTTACCTAGAAGGTAATATAACCTTTAGAAACTGGGAAGATTCAGTAAAAAATACTTAAAAAAGTTGGATAATTGTATGAAATTTCTTATATTACATATTAAACTATATTAAAATAAAGGTTATATGAATACAAGTATTGTAGATTTATTAGAAGCATATCCGCTTCCAGAGCAAAAAGAAGTACCGCCATATAAAATATACTGTGATATGGATGGAGTACTTACTGATTTTGAATCAAGATTCGAATATTTTACTGGTATGTCCCCTAAGGACTACGAAAAGAAAAATGGAATAGGTGGTTTTTGGAATCTCATCGACGTAGAAGTTGGAGTAAGATTTTGGGTAGGTATGTCATGGATGCCTCAAGGGGAAAGATTATGGAATTTTATTTCTCCTTATAAACCTGATTTATTAACTTCTCCTTCTAGAGATAATAATTCGAGATTAGGAAAAAACTTATGGGTAAAGAATAATTTAAATCCTAAACCTAAAGTTATATTTGCTTATTCAGCTGATAAACAAAGGTATGCTAATGAAAATAGTATATTAATAGATGATAAAAAGTCCAACATTAACGAATGGGCAGCTAAAGGAGGTATAGCTATTAGATGTAAAAATGGTAATGTAGATCACGTAATAGAAAAACTTATGGAACTTGGTTATGAATAACGATTCAGTATTAAAAAAAGAATTTAAAAAATCAGATGTCGAAAGAGTAAGGAACTTAGTAAAAAAAGATTTTTCTTCTTCTACTAAACAACAGACTGGTTATAAGAAATCGTACAAAAAATATAATGAAGGAGATATCTGGGAAGAAGACGGTCGTAAATGGACTATCAAGAATGGTATTAGACAGAATATTACTAAGTTAGATCAGGCTAAAAAATCACTCAGAATACCCTTAAGATGTCCTAAATGTGGTGGTTCTATGAAACATTGGTTAAATAAAAAAATGTATAAAATTCATGGTTTTTGTTTTGACCCCTGTACTGTTAAGATGGAAGGACAATTAAGAAAAGCAGGCTTATACGAACAGTATGAAAAGCGTATGATGCAAGGCAATATCAAAGCTTTCATTAACGATATAGAGGACTGGGCAAAAGAGTTAGTTAACACTAGTGCAACTTTCGTAACTGAAGACGGAGCTATAGAAGATTGGAAGTCTAATTCTACTAAAGATATGAATTTTATTAAAAATATGAAAGAGTATATGTCTAATCTCTCAGAACACTTAAAATAAGCTATTTATAAATAAACTATTTTAACAGAGAGTTTTATAATGGCAAAAAAAAAGAAAATTTCTTCAGATACATATGCTTTTATGAGAGAACTCATAAGGGAATCTTTAAGAGACTGGTTTAAGAAAGAGAAGTGGGTACGCATCTCTTCTTCTGGTAATATAGCTGGCCCTTGCGGTACGTCTAAAGATAAGAAAAATCCCGATAGGTGCCTACCAAAAGCAAAAGCTCAAAGTTTAACAAAAGGTCAAAGAGCCGCTACTGCAGCCAAGAAAAAGAAAGCAGGAAGTAAAGGAAAGACAGTCGTGAAAAATACAAAAAAAGCAACAGTGAAAAAAGAAAATTTAGATCCTTCATATAAACATGATGGAAAATCAGCACCATTTGGTTCAGGTTATAGACCTGTAACTAAAGAAGATTTTACTAATTTAGTAGTAGGTATGATTCATGAAATAAAAAATAATAAAGTTACTTTTGGGTACGATTTAGATGCTATTCAAAATGTAGTCGACCACTTAAGGAGTAATTACAAAGAAGGACAAGATTATGAATTACATATTCAAAGAGGTGATGATCTACCTAATGCTATTACTTTCCCTAAAGGTAAATTCAAAGATGATTACGATTTAAATGATATGCTAAATGTAGCACAGAGTGACGAAGATAGGTATGATGCTTATACTGATGATGATTTAAATGAGAAAAAAGATGATAGGTGTACTCGTATAGCTAAACGCAAATACGATACTTGGCCTTCTGCATATGCTTCAGGAGCAGTAGTTAGATGTAGAAGAGGTGAAATATGGAAAAAAGAAAAATGATAAAAATTACAGACATATTGTTAGAAGCAACTTTTGATGATATCAAAAATCTTTCTTACGCTAAAGTTAAAGAAACGTATGCTCTTAGAAAGAAAATAAGTCAGGCTATTCTTAATTTTTTTCCTCATGAAGATCATATGGTTAAAGTAGAATACTACGGAGACTATGTAGAGGATGAGGATGAATTAACAGTGAAAGAGCTTATAGAGTATGTTGATAAAAGAATCGACGATAATGTACTCCTAAATGACGATATTAGCATTGACCCGGCTACTGATAAATCTCCTACACTTTTTATAGATGTGGGGGAAAATTCTTTCGAAATCACTTCTCTTGATGATGAAGAATTTTTTGCAGAAAATTATGCTGATAGAAAAGTAAAAGTTAATTCTCAACTAAGTACGATGAAAATGTCTGACATACTGTTAGAAGCTAAAGGGTTTTCTTTACCCTCATTACCTTATGCTTATAATGCTCTAGAGCCTCATTTTGATGAAGAAACTATGAGAGAGCATCATACTAAGCACCATAAAGGATACGTAACTAAGCTTAACGATGCTATGAAAGGTAAAGCTAAAAGTATAGAAGAAATCTTATCTAATATTAAAAAATATGACGATAAAGTAAGAAACAATGCTGGAGGAGCATATAACCATACCCTCTACTTTAACTTACTATCCCCAGATGCTACAACAAATCCCGTCGGCCAATTAAAAGAAGATATAGATAAAGCTTTTGGTTCTTATCAAAAGTTTAAAGAAGAGTTTACAAACGCAGGTACAGGACAATTTGGATCCGGATGGGCTTGGTTGACTCTTACTAGTAATGGACTAAAGATACATAGTACTCCTAATCAGGACAATCCATTAATGAGCTACTCTGAAATAAAGGGAGATCCTATTATAGGTATGGATGTTTGGGAACATGCATACTACCTAAAACATAAAAGTAAAAGAGCTAGCTATATCAAAGATTTTTTTAAAGTATTATGTTGGAAAACAGCAGAAGAAAATTACCAAAAACTAATTAATAAAGATAATGAAGATAATTAAACTTATTAAAGACTTAGTGCTTGAAGGTAAACTATCAGATTACGGTAAAAATAATACTCCAGCAGCATTGAATAAAGAAAAAGCTTTAGGTAGTAAAAAAGTAGATCCAATGGATTCTATTCAAGACCTAGATCTTAATACATTAGGTAGAAACGTAACAGTAAAAGAATACAGATACGGTCCTCTTAATCCTAACGACGAAAAAGGTTCTAAAAAATTCTGGGAAGATAAAGCTGAAATGTGGGATACAACAGTAGAACACGCTAAGACTTCAAGATGTTCTAATTGTTCTGCTTTTAATCAAAAGCCTGCTACTCTTAAAAAAATAGCTAAAGCAATAGGAGATGAGGGTCAAAAGATAGTTAAACAATCTAATATAGGTTTTTGCGAATTTTTCTGGTTTAAATGTGCAGGTGCTAGATCATGCGATGCATGGGTCGGAGGCGGTCCTTTAAAATAATTTATTATGCCATTAGGAAAAAAAGCTGACGCAGGAGATTATATTAAAGACTTTCGAAAATCTGATGCACCTCAATTTAAAGGTAAGTCTAAAAAAAAGAAAGATCAAATGGCTGTAGCTGCTTATTTAGCTAAAAAAGACGAAATCGTAGATATAGTTAGAGAACTACTACAGGAAGCTGACCCAAAAAAAGGTACTGGTAAAAAACCTAAAGGTTCTGACCGTAGGTTATACACCGATGAAAACCCTAAAGATACAGTCTCAGTAAAATTTTCTTCAAGACAAGATATAGTAGATACTTTAAATAAAAAATCATTTAAATCTAAATCTCATGCTCGTCAATCTCAAGTAATTAATTTAATTCACCAAAGAGTAAGAGCGGCATACGGTAGAGCAAAAGATCCTGCAGTTAAGAAAAGATTAAAAACAGCATTAGATTATGCTGAGCAAAGAAAAGAATCTTCTAAGAAAAAAACTCAAAGATTAAAAAAAGCTAAAAACGAAAGTTTATGGGCTAATATTAATGCTAAAAAGAAAAGAGGCGAAAAATCTTCTCATAAAAATTCTAAAGCTTATAAAGCTGCAAAAAAAGCAGGTACTTCATTAAAGAAATCCAAAATGAAAGAAATAGTTTTAGATGTACTATATGAAAAAAGCGTACATGACCCAGTTAAACCAGGTATACTAAAAAAACGATTAGGTGATCTATCGTGCTCAAAAGTTAGATCAGCAAAAAGTAAACTTAAAAACAAAGGTACACATTACGCTAAAGCTTTACAAAGATATTTAAATTACCACTGTCAATGATATTAACAAATAATAAACTTAATAAGAAGAGCTATTTTACAGTACCTACTTTAGATATTGATACTTTAATAGATAAGGATAGCGTAGACTTATTTGATCAGAACGGATATCATTTAACTAAAGCTGAACAAGCATATTTACAGTACAACGGATATAAGCCAATTGAAAGAAGGCATGAAGATTGTCTAAGGTACGATTGGTTAGTTTGGGATAAAAGAGAAGGAGCTCATATAAATCATTCTGATCTATTTGAGAGAAAAGGGTTTGATAAAGATGCTAGAGAACAGTTGTTACAAATAGCTAAAATTAACCCTATGTTGTATAAACTTATCAAAATGAAACCTAAATGGGGTATAGATATTTCTATAGACTACGTATCCGAGAACGCAGTATTCGAAGTTTTTCATTATGAATGGGATTCATTTAACTTTAATGCAGTAATAGATAAAAAAGGAGAAATCGAAGAGTTTATGCTTAAAAATGATTGGGATGATATTGCTAAAACTTTATGGAATAAAAAAGACGAATGGTATAATCTTAATTTTTTTGAGCAAACACAGTGGAGAACTGATTATTTTGGATTATCTCCAGAAAACTTTAAAAATGTTATTTGGGAAGATTAATCTATTTATTTATATACCTATATAAAACTTACACATATAATGGCTAAAGATAAAATTACTATTAAAGAAGAAGAAATGGGAGATGATGGATTCGTTGCGACTGACGATGAAAAAAAAGCTGCTGATCTAGCTAAAGACGGAGTTAAAGTCAAACTTACTAGTGAACAAGAAGGAATAACTTTTTCAATTAAAGAAACTAAAGCAATAGCAAAAGAAGTAGGAAAAGCATTAATCGAAGCTTTGAGAGAAGCAGGTGATGAAATAGAAACAATTAAAGCTCATCATATTCAAGAAAATACTTTTGATGTATATGTAAAATATAAAAACGATTTTGAAGACGAATTTACTTTTGATATTAGAGAAGATAGGTTACATTTAGTAGATTTTTCTTTTGATAAAGATTTAGTTGACGTAGGAGTTAAACCCTCAGGAGAGCCTATAGTTAATGTAGATGTATTAAAAAATGAATTACTAAAACACTTTAAATCTCTAAACGAAGAAGAAACAGATAGGCAAAAATATCTGAGAATGTTAGATATGTACAAAAAATCTTCTGGTCAAGATAGAAAAGATTTAAAAGGTAAAGTTGAAAAAGCGGCTAAACAAGTTGGAATTAAATTACAATTATCTGAAGCTCCTGAAGGTATGTATTACTTAAAAGTAGACATTAGAGATGCTAGACAGGCTATTGGAATACTTGACGATAAATACAGAAAAGAAGTTGAATTTAGCGGTTCAGATACTTATTACTTTAATGACGAAACTACTGCCTACGATGCTATGATGGACTTAAAAGCTAACGATATAGTGATAGCTGATACTAATTTAGACCTATTCGCTGAAGGAACAGATAACGAAATGGAATTAAAAGGACAAGAATTAGTAGACTATATAATGAACCATTGGAATTGGTCAGAAGAAAAAACATTAAAGTTTCTTGCAGATAAATTCGGTAATAGTCAAGAAATAAAAGAAGAATCAGACTTAATTAAAAAATATCAACAGAGTATACCTAATTATCCTAGACTGGCTTTAGATATCTTAAATAAAAATAAAAAAGAAATAGGTAGTATATACGATAAGTACAAAGGTCAAGGTCAAAATGCTAATATGGCATTAAAAAAAGATTTAATGACATTGCTTCAACCAGACATCGATAATGTTGATGTTCCGGAAGATAAAAAAGAACTAGTTATGAAATATATTAAAATGGGACTAGCATCTCATGAAAGAGCATCTATCTACAGAGCAGGGGGCATCAACCCAGATACTAAGGTAGTAGGGGAAGCTAATATAAATCCTGAAGCAGAAAAATACGTTAAAAGATTTATTTCTGGTGTAGCACAAAAGTACGGCTATGATGAAATGGACGCAGTACATCTTATTTATCAAGTACTTGCAAATACAGGTTACCTAGATATGAGATTAGAAAATATTAACGAAAGAGTTGGTGCTTTACAAGATTTTATTAACCTAATAAGAGATAGAGCTATTGATAGTGAATTCTCAGAACAAGAAGAAGCACTAGAAGTAATAGAAGCTTTAGCAGATCATTACGGTATTAAAATACAAACAGGCGGTTTTGTAGGAGAAGGTCAGTTAAAAGAATATACAGACCGTTCATTCACAGGATCAGGAGTAATAGATGATGCTAATGAAAAAAGTCCAGATATGTTTACTAAAAAGTTATTTGCAGACCTACTACCTAAAGGAGTAGCTAGTGAAAACGATGCCATAGAAGCTTTAAAAGCACATGATAAGAGTGGTATCAAAGCTAGAATGGGGCAATATGCTCCAATGTTTGTTCATCTTCAATATCATAATTTAGAGCATGAAGGTGAAGACTATAGAATACATCAAAAACAGTATTATAATAGCAACTTTAAAGATAAAGATCCAGACTTTAATCCTGAAGTATCTCTATTAACATTAATTAAGATTACTAAGAAAGCAGCCGATAGACGTGATAGAGAAGAAACTGAGGTGTTAGGTAAAATAGTTGTTAAAACTGATCAATATATACAAGATCTTAGTAACTTACCTGGATTAGGTAAGGGAGTAAGTGAAGCAATAAATGAAGATGAAAATGCACTAATTATCAACGGTAAAGCAGTTGATATTGGGACTATAGAAGTAGATGGAGTAGATAAATCTCAAGGATATGATGATGGTACCGCAGATGCATTTGCTGTATATGCTGAATTTGAAGATGGTAGTAAATTAACCGATAGTGAACTAGAAGAACTTACAGATGACAACCCTGATTTAATTCATAATCTTGCCATAGATTCTTTTCATGAATCAGCACCAGGTTACAAACACGACTGTGCTGCTCATGTAGTTCACGAAACTTACGGCCATGGAATGTGTATACCAGAAAAACATACCTTAATTAAAGAAGGAAATAAGTATGTAGTAACTCATTACGATGTGGTTTTTAAGAAAGATAGAAAAGTAGTAAGAGATATTCCGGTCAACGAGTTAAAAATAATTACTCAAAACGAACACTGGCATAAAGGGTATAAAAAGAAAAAGAAATAATATGAAAGTAAGTAGATTTAAATATTTAGTTGAACAAGCTTATTTGGAAGTCTTAAAAGAAGCTGATGAACCTAAACCAGAAGATCCAATAGGGGATGAAAAAGCTAGTGAACAGACAGTATTAGAAGATGCTACTGATCAAATGTTAAGCAAATTTCCAACTTTAAAAAATACTTTAGTTAAACTTATGACTGAGGATTTTAAAGAATTTGTAGATACTATAGATTGGGTATCACCTAAACCTACTACTTTTAAAGTAAATTTAGTAAACGGTCAAGATTTTACGTTAAAATGGACCGGTAAAAATTTCCAAGCTCAAATATTAGGTAAAAGGTATATGCTTGGAAATATAAGTGATTTTCAACAAGCTTTAGATAAATTATCTAAACTCTATCAACAAGCACCTTTAAAAGGAGCTGGTGAAGAAGGCGGCGAAGGCGGCGAAGCAGACTTTGGCGGAGGCGGAGGCGGAGCAGACTTCCCCGGTGAAGAAGGTGGAGGCGAAGAAGCAGCATTTGATGATGCAGGAGCAGCCGGAGGAGAAGAAGGCGGTGGAGAAGACCTAGGCGGAGAAGAAATAGATTTCGAAGCAGGAGAAGAAGGATAAATGAATCTTATAGATAAAGTCATATTAGAATGGTCTTATAGGACCAAAAAAGGATACCCTGATATCAACAATAGAGATGATGTAAGGATATTTGAGTCTTTATTTGGAATTGACTTATTTGAAGGAAAAAAACCTATAGAATACCTTTCACCTGAAGCACAAAAATTAGGTAAAGAACTTATTAAAAAATTAGGTCTTGAAGATGATGAAATAAAAGCTCATGCAAAAAATAGAATTATAGTATATACTGATAGACCTAGGCAAGAGGTATTTAATTCACTAAAAGATTTAGGTTACGAAAAAGATTTGATCAGAGGCTCCAGTGCAGGAGGTTTTAAAACACCTGAAGGAATTGAAATTATTCATAAAGCTCAAACGTCTGTTGGTGATGCTGGATTGGATAATGAGGATATTGTAGTTAGAAAAATAAAAGAAAGAGCTGAACTTGAAAGACAGATTACAGTTATATTTAAAGGTTCAAATAAATCTTTAGAATATAAAGGTGTTACTGGGGCAGTAGGAGTAGGAAGAGAAAGCGGAGGAAATAAAAAAGCTGATATAAAACTTTTAACATCAGGTGGTGACAAGGGTATTTCCATAAAAAAAGACGGCCCATTTAGATGGTCTTCAGCAATGAAAACCCATGGAGATATTTTTCATAAAGTAATGGGTGATGCATATAAAGGTAAAAGAAGTGATTTGAAATTAATTTCAGATAAAGATAACCCTAGAGTGCTAGTTATGATGAATCCAAAAAATAACTTACCATACGGTAGAATTCATGTAATCAATGCACCAGGATTAGATTTTGAAACTATGGCATTCGGATCTGATAAAGTATCAGTAGTACAACGTACTTTTGAGGACGATGATTTTAAATTTAATAAGGGAGTACTAACTATTACTTCAACTAAAGTATATAAAGAGGTTAGTGACTTTGACGATGATGATAAACCTATTATACAGTTTGAAAGAAATGCATCAAAAGCATCACAGACAGATGGTTATGTAGGTAGGGGTATCACTATAAGAACTGTACCTATATCAGTTAAAAATAAAGTAACATCTAGAGCGAATAACCTTACTATAGATTATAATGATCTAGATATATAAAAGTTATGGCACAGAATATTAAAAAAATAATAGCACAAGAGTTTTTAAAATGTGCTAAGGATCCGTCGTACTTTATGAAAAAGTACTGCTATATACAGCATCCTACTAGAGGTAGAATTCTTTTTAATTTATACCCTTTTCAGTCAGAAGTCCTACATTTATTCAGGGATAATGACTATATTATTACTCTTAAATCTAGACAGTTAGGTATTTCTACTTTAGCAGCAGCATATAGTTTATGGTTAATGCTCTTTCATAAAGATAAAAATGTATTAGCATTAGCAACTACACAGGCAACAGCAAGAAACTTGGTTTCTAAAACAATGTTTATGTACGACCAGTTACCTAAGTGGTTACGTTTACCTGCCGTAGAAAAGAATAAATTATCATTAAGACTTAAAAACGGTTCTAAAATTACAGCTAAATCTTCTAACGCAGATGCAGCAAGATCAGAAGCTGTTTCCCTGTTATTAATAGATGAAGCAGCGTTTATAGATAATATTGCAGAAACCTTTACAGCTGCGCAACAAACGTTAGCAACGGGTGGACAGTGTATGGCTTTATCAACTCCTAACGGAATTGGAAATTGGTTTCACCAAACTTGGGAAAAAGCAGAATCAGGGGAAAACAGTTTTTTACCTATAAGATTACCGTGGACCGTTCATCCCGAAAGAAATGATGAATGGCGAGATCAGCAAGATCGAGACTTAGGACCTCGAATGGCTGGTCAGGAATGTGATTGCGATTTTCTAGCATCAGGAGATACTGTTTTTGAGCCGGATGATTTACTTTTTTACGAACAGACTTATCAAAAAGACCCTGTTGAAAAAAGAGGAGTTGATGGTAATTTATGGATTTGGGAACAACCTGATTACTCAAAATCTTATATGGTAGTAGCCGATGTAGCTAGAGGAGATTCAGCAGATTACTCAGCTTTTCACGTATTTGATATTGAAACCTGTGTACAGGTAGGTGAATATAAAGGTAAATTATCTCCTAAAGATTTTGGAAATGTTCTGGTAGCAGTAGCAGCTGAGTATAATGACGCTTTATTAGTTGTAGAAAACGCTAATATAGGATGGGCTACTATAGAACAAGTAATGGAAAGACAGTACCGTAATCTTTACTACAGTCCTAGAAACCAAATGGATACAGTAGAATCATATATGGCTAAATATGAAAGAGACAAACTAGTACCAGGCTTCACTATGTCAATGAGAACTAGGCCCTTAGTTATAGCTAAAATGATGGAATATATAAGGGAAAAAGGTGTTACCGTACAGTCAAAGCGATTAATGGGTGAAATGAGAGTATTCGTTTGGAAAAATGGTAAAGCTCAAGCACAAACTAGTTACAATGATGACTTACTAATGGCATGTGCAACTGCACTAT
>Ga0208666_1000171_pt1 | contig 31319 bp, 40 predicted proteins | sample 5B_taG_FD_184078 | JGI IMG/M metagenome (GOLD analysis project Ga0208666, IMG submission 184078) | Marine viral communities from the Subarctic Pacific Ocean - 5B_ETSP_OMZ_AT15132_CsCl metaG (SPAdes) (version 2) | ecosystem: Environmental > Aquatic > Marine > Oceanic | place: Pacific Ocean...
CCCGGAGCGGGTCCAGAACCTGTCCAATACCTAGGACACACCCCAAAACCCTGTCCCTGACTGGGCTCTGACCCCTGCGTACCTGTGTCTAAAGCAGATACGCGGCGTTTGGACACAAAAAAAGCCCCCGGAGGGGCTGGGCTGGGTGGTTTCCCTGGTGCTAGGCCTGGGTGAGCTCCACTTCTGCCTTATGAAGGGGTCCAAAGTCCCCCAGGGGTTCCGGTTCGAACCGATTGGAGACCGTCCAGGCCTGTTCCCCGGTGTCGGTGCGGTGATGGGCGGCGAATGCCTCGATCCACTCCATCATCTCCCGAGAATGGGCCGCCCCTGCTGTGATTCTGACTCTGATTCTGTGTCTTCCCATGGTGTCAACAAATAAAAAAGGGTAAAAAAGGGGAGTTGATATCAACCCCCAGAAAATAGGATCTCAGCGATGGCATCAACGTTGGATTCTGCCTCGGCCTCGTCAATCTGGCCCCGTAGGTCACGGATAACCTCCTCCAACTGACTAGAGTGGGGCCGGTGAGCCTCCTCCAGGGTGGCGGTCAGAGAGTCCAGCTGGTCCCAGGCCTCCGACAGGTCGTCAGACTCCCACACGGGGTAAGGTTGGCTGTATTCGTCGGTGCGGTTGATACTGAAGCGAGGCATGATCAAGAGAGGGTAAGGGTTGACGGTGTGGGGAGGGATCAGGCTGTGACCTTGCCAGCGCTGGCGCCATGAGCGTTTATGAACACGTCCGCGCTTGCGCCATCGCACAGGGTGCAGGCCTGGCAGGTGGTTTTCTGGCCCTTCTCTATGCTGGCGGCACAGTGTGCCATCCCTTTAGGTGCTGTTGCTCCCTTAGGTGCCACTAGAAAGCACTTCCACCCAGCCTTCGATGCTGCCAGATAGTCAGCGAACCCGTCACAGGATGCTTGACAAATACCCCTTAGGCCTTGCGCCCACGGCTGACGCCATTGGTGGCTGTAACCCGTGTGACTGTCGCAGAATTCTAAGATACGCTGCCAGATATCAGCGGGAACCATGGCCGGGTCTCCTGCAGCGCCGAAACGGACGGCGCGACCCGTGAAGATGTGCCAGTCCTGACCGATGGGTGCATAACTCCCGCGATGATAGGCATTCCAGACTGACAGGGGAGCATGAAACCATTTCACGTAGCACGTGCCATTATTAGCGCCCGAGTGGGGACAGTCACCGCAGACACTACGGCCCCGGTCGTCCTTGAATGCCTCGTTCGGCTTAACACTCCGTGGCAGAATCCAGGTTTGGAGCATGGTCCCGGTCTTACCGTTCGCGGATCCCTGACTGAGACCGGTGACGATGCAGACGATAGGGGAACCGTCATAGGGAGACACACCCTCCCAAAGGATGCGACCGTTTGGATTGATTGACATTTTGAAACCTAGCGAGGTGGTTTGAGTTGATAGGGGGGGACTCCCCCCTGTAGATGGTATCAGGCGAGCTCTAGGGATTGACCTTTGAACCCCAGCCACTGGCAGCCCGTAATCAGTTCGACCAGCTCTTTGTTGTCCAGACTGTTTAGGGAGTCGCGCTCTTCGGCGATGGCTTCCGGGGTCCATCCATTCCCGTCGCAGGTATCCAGCTCACACCTAATCAAGAATTGGCGCTGAGCTTCGTTCAGATAGTAGCGATTGCCAGCACCTGGCAACGGCAGGAAGTGTTCGTAAGGCATTGCGTGACGGCTTGCGATGAACCGTGATTGATCGACAAATCCATCATGCCCACAAATCGCGGCAGTTGTCAACAAATCCGTTTTGGATCGCCTTTATATATAGAAGCGACGTGCTTTGTTACTGAATGTAAAGCGCTTCATGAAGCCGTTGTAACACTGTTACAAACCTGTTACATATAGGTTCTTTTTTTCCTCTCATGTAAAGTTATGTGACAGGGTCGCCAGATGTCTCTCCGATTTTTTCCCCCATTTTGACCTTGATATAGGTCACTTTGGGGGATCCCGCTGTAGGGAGTTGAGTCAACTTAAACTAATGAATATCGTGATGAATAGAGATAGTTATGCCTGTATCTCCGGCAGACTTTGAGTTTTACTCCCGGATGACCGGGCAGCCCATTCCTAATACTCCTGCGGGACGAATGGCTATTGCACCACAGGTTTATGCCATGCGGCGTAGTCCTCTTAGCAAAGTAGGTGATTTTATTTCTGGCGCTGGTAAAGCAGCCGCTCTTGCAGGGGGTGCTGTTGCTGGTGCTGCACTTTTGTCACAGATTTCAGGCAAACGAGGAGATTCAGCTTCTCAAGAAGACTTAGCTCCTCAAGAAGATTCGAAGGAAAAAGAGGCTACGGATCTTATAGAAAATTTGCAAGCACAAGGTGCGAGAGAAAGAGAAGCTACAGCCAGTGCACGTGCATTGCAGGCAAGCGATGCAAAGGCATATCGCGGCATGGTCAAAGATACTGGTGACAAAATTATTTCTGAATTAGTAGCACAAGGTCAGCCGACTGCTCCTGCAGCAGCAGAGATCCCTGCTGGTGCTCAAGGGTTTAGGACAGGTGCGATTACTTCCACAGCTGAAAATCCTGATGTTTATGACGATCCAAACGTATTACTTGATATTACGCCAGAACAGAAAGCAAAGGCTGAAGCCTTCCTAGCAAACCGGATTTCGAGTCAATCAGTTGTGCCTCAGGCTGATATCAATATTGCGAACGAGAGCACTGCAGCTCAGCAGGCATCTGTAGGTTTGCCACCAGACCCTACTCCTGTTGTTCGTCAGCAACCTTCCAGTGGTGTTGTAACGACCGACCTTAGTAATGTTGCCAAACTCGACCTGAAGGAAATTGGTGCGCAGGCCGCTGTGCAGCGGACGATGAATGCTGAACGTGATCAAGTTCAGTACAAGAGCAATATGCCCATCGATAAAAAGCACAAGGGTGGCAGTATCCGCGATCCTCATGCAGGAATTCATCAAGAACCTTATGTTGGTATGGCTGATGCTCTAGACGAAGCTCCTCGTGGTGGACTTTCAGCTGATCGCGGTCTTATGGCCAAGATGGCTGAACGTGGAAATCTTTTACAGCCTCAAACAACTCAACCTTCTCCTTCTACCCAAATGACGTCTAATCGCCAGTTGATGTCGGAAATGTTGGAGCGTGGCAACGTATTGCCTGACGCCATTGAGCAGATGTCCAGTGGTGACCGCTCATTTGTTCCTACGTCCGAAACTGTAGGTCCTTTCGTAAGTAACAGAGGTCGTGAGATTGGCGCACTCCTCCAGAAAGCTCAAGCACCTGCTGCTGAACCAAAAGTTGACGCAAAACGAATGCAGGCTGAAGAAAGAGCGCGTAAGACGGTTGGTTTAGGTCATCCAGCGTATGAAACTGTAGTTCAGAATTTTATGAGCAGTATGTGATTCAGAGTAATATATTGATAAGTAACCTAGAACCATGTCCTTCCTCGAACCGGTAATTGCGTCCCTTTTAGGTGCAGCGGTCACTGCTCTCGCGGTGTTCCTGAAGAAGAATATGACTGCCGCAGCTATTCTCAAATACGGTCCTCTCGTAGAGAAAGCTTACGACATCATTGATCCTGTCCTTGATAAAAACCTTGGCAACTGGGACGGATCCAAAGTTGATAAAGCTTTTGAGCTTGCAGTTGAATCTGTTGCTGATGGCGAACTGACTGCTGCTGAAATCAAGAAGCTGGCTGTGCACATGGCGCAATCCTGGCTTCCCGGTGCAGCTGCGCAGAAGGTACGTCTGTTAGAACAAAACGGTATGCCTTCTGAACAACGCAAGGCCGCAGAAGACATCACCGCCAAAGTGAATACTGCTTCCTGAGATGGTCACTTTTAACCGAAGAACAAATAAGCGCGACGAAGAATTTTTAGGCGGAAAGTCTCCCTATGAAGGGACTTTGGGGCCAAACAAGTCTGCGGATATCTTCAGCCGATATGCTGGCGGACTGAAGAAGACAAATCCCCGTCAGGCGACCTTTGATTCCGATAGTCGTACTTTCTCTGATGTTGCCCCCGCTTCGCAACAGAAGATTGATGATCTTCGGTTTTCTGAGTCCCCTTCTTTTGGTAATGACGGAGATAACAGTTTCGCTCAATCTTTCTTAAACAAGTATCGCGATGGTGTTGTCCGGGGATTTATTGCACCGGAAGATGAGGTTAGGCCGGAAAACTTAGATAGAATAATTTCACAGGATGCGTACGCCGCATCAATGGAACGAAGTCCAAACACTGCCGGCAAGTTCCCTGGCGCCAATGGAGTTAATGTTTAATGGCTACACCTACCCCTGTTAGTTACCTTGAAAGAGATGTTAGTAGAGCAGTTAGTCGTAAGGCTGGCGATTTACTTGGAAGTTTTATAGGAGATCTTGGCCTCGGAGTAGCTCTCAATAAAGGCGCAGAAACGGTTGGAGGAGCGGTTAGAGAAGGAGCAGAAAAAGTCGCAGGAAAATTAGGTGCTTCAGCAGGGCTGGCAGCAAAAGTAGGTAAATTTGCTCCTCTTGGCCTGACAGTAGCAGGCGCTGCGGCCCCGCTCCTTATTGATAAGTTGAGCCAAGGTGGACCGAGCTCCGCAGCAGAAGAGATTGCTATTAGACAAGCTGGTGCTATGGGGTCTATTGACCAAAAGCTTCAAGCAGATCTTGTGCGTCAGCAAGGCTATATGCAAATGAATGAGCAAAAGTTTCAGCAGCAACTGATGCTTCAGCAGGCACGCGCTGACGCATTGACGCCACGCAACCAACCAATGTCTGGCGCCGGGTTATTTGATCCTATGGCTATGGGACAACAAATCTACGGTCGAACACCTCAGTACTAATTAATCATGAGCAGCAGTTACTTCGGCAGAGACGATGACGACGATTCAGTACGTTATTACGATACTGATGGCAATACAGCAACGTACGGTGGTGTAAACGCTTTAGAAAGAGCAGCCAAGGGCAATTTTGGCCAGAAGACAGGTTTTCTTGAAACAGCCGGTGGATTAGTCAAAGAGGTTTTTAAAAATGCTGAGAAAAGACGAGAGCGAGAATCAGTCATGGACGCTCTTTTTAATAAGAAAGCGAGTCCCTTTGGTGGCGCAGGATTAGCTGGAAGAACCACAAGCCTTGCTGACGGTAGCCTGACTCAAATCAGTCCAGACTCTTTTGAACCGATTGTTTTCCCTGGCGGCGGCGGAGGTGTGTCTGGTGGTAAATCGACAGGCCAACGTCTAGCAGGCGCTGCGACAGGTGCGCTGAGTGGGGCTGCTACTGGCGCAGGTATGGGCAGCGTCCTTGGCTTACCTGGTGCAGCAGTGGGTGCTGTCATTGGCGGACTCGGCGGATTATTCAGTTAATCCAAAAGTTACCTAATCTAAACTAATTAACATAAGAAGAAGTATTTAGGCATGGCAATCCCTCTAGCAGTAGCACCTGTAGTCGCTGGACTTAAATATTTACCAGCTCTCGGTGCTGCAATCGGTGGCGTAAAGGGTTTTCAAGAAAGCGGTGGAAATTTAGGTTCTGCTGCTTTGGGTTCCGGACTTGGAGCACTTACATTGGCTGGCTTGGGAGGCCCTCTGCGTTTTGCAGGTGCCAAACTTGCTGGAACTGGCCTCGCCGCAAGAGTTGCCCCTGAAGCATTCAAGGCAGGTGCAGGTGCGAAAGCACTGATGGCAGGTATGGGTCCAGCAGGTATCTCGCAAGCTGTTAAGCAAGCCGGGATGGCAGCTCCACTTGCACAGCAAATGGGTGGCGCACAAATTCTTTCGAATGCAATTCCTCTTGGCCTCGGTGCAGGGGCGGCACTGGCATTAGCTCCGGGCGCCGGTACTGCAGCGGCTAACCTTGCTGGTCCTACAGGCAGTGCTGTTGGACGCGGCGGTCAGTTAGGTGCCGGCGTTATTGGTTATACCGCCGATGGTGCCCCTGTCTACGGTGGCGCCGCATTACCTCCTGGACTTGGTCAATACGGAGCGACCTCTCCTGAGGGGATGCCGCTTGACGTGCTCGGCCCCAGCGGAATGGGTCGCCGTCTTGAGTTATTGAAGACTGCACAGACCCAGCGGGATGTACTCCGCACACTGCTGCCTGAAATCGAAGCTGCCTCAGAAGCAAGATCCAAAAAGGAAATGGAGCGCCAGATGGCTGCTGCTGGCATCCGCCAGAACATCAAGACTCGGGCTGCGATGCAAGAGCGAGCTCAGACAGCAGGTCTCGAGGCAGGTCTTGACGCACTTCAAAAGGCTGGCGGTGCTCTGACCAGCCAATACCAGTATCAGTGATATGTCTAAGACATCAGACGCAACACTCGAATATTTAAAAAGAAAAGGTGGCTTGCCGGCTGATTTTTCTTTGGAGCCTGATTACGGTGGTCCAAAAACCACACTAGAGAAATTTAATGAATTTATTCAAGACTTACCTGCCAACGTAACAGGTGAGCTAATTCCAAAGGCCAATCCTTATGAAAGGCTCACAGGATTAGAGCGTCGTCAGCTTGATGCGAGCCGTCAAGCCACCATACTTGAAGCTCAAGAAGATCTTCTCAAAGCAAATCAAGCAGAGCAAGAGGCAAAAAACACTGCCGCCTTGCAAAAGGTCAGGGAGCAAGACGCTGCTGATAGTGATGCAATTACACAGCGCGATAAAGAGATTCTTGAGAGTCAGTACGAAAATCTTGCCAAACTTCAGAAACAAGCCAGCAACCTAGCTGTTCAACAATCCGTACAACAAACGCAAGCCCTGTTTCCTTATTTAGATGAAGCTGGACGTCGCAGCACTGAGCGTGCCCTGGATGCAAGCCAACGTTTCAGAGCATTCAAAGAGCAGCTGCCCTCCAGCATCCAAGCCATCATGGCGTCCAAGCAACAGCAGATGCAAGCTGCATCTAATGCCTTCGCTACAGAAGCACAGGCAATTGCAAACCAGCAACAAGCTGCGACTGGATTCGGTCAATTAGGAACGGGTCGTTACGCCGGGCGTCGTATTGCCTAACTTAAACTAACAAAAGCAAAGGTATAATTATGGGCGGTTCTAGACCTTCACCTCCACCTCCTCCGACTATTGTTTATAGTCCTGCGCCGCCACCACCTGCGCCGCCGACCTCTGTTCCTACACAGTCGGTCACAACGCAGACTGCATTGAATGAGGTGAGCGGTAAGCAGACCCGCTTGAATATGGAGTTAGGTGCACAATTAGATCGCACCAATGCTGAGTTCTTTGCTGGTCAGGACATTCGCCGTTCACAGTCTGCCTCTGCTGAGCAACGGCTCAGCCAGAAACAAGCTGGTGATATCGAGACAGGACTGACCCGTGTTCGCGGTCAAGAGGAACGATCAGGTATTGCAGCCACTGGTGCTGAATATCGTGCTGGCCTCGCAACCGCTGGCCAGGAAGAGCGTCGTACCATTGGAACCACTGGAACCGAGACACGAGCGACTGAGCGTGTACGAGGTGCTGAGCAACGTCTTGGTATTGCAGCCACTGGAGTTGAGCAACGTGCTGGCATCCGTGAAACCGGATCTGAGACGCGACTCAGCGAAGCAGAGCGTGGTCGTCAGCAACGACTGGGCATCGCTGCCACAGGTGTTGAGCAACGTGCTGGCATCCGAGAGACCGGATCTGAGCAACGAACTACTGCGTTGCAACAAGAGATGTTCCGGCGCTATAAAGAGAACAGGGATTTCGAACAGGCGCAGAGCCAATATCGGTCATGATTGATTGGATTCACGAGCTGACTGAAAAAGACCGTGAATCCTTTCTAGCCTTTAGCAAACGAGCAGTAAGTCCAATCCAGATTTACTTGTATGCCCGCTTCCTAGGGTTCACCGGATCAATCGTCCAATGTGATGAATGGTCAAAGGAGAGCTACAAGAAGCGGGATTTTGGTGGTGTATTAGAAGCTGAGATTGACGCCATGACGATGGATATCTCAAAGCTACGGGATGGTATTGATATGGGGATGATCAAGCAGGACATGGGTGCCTCCCGTATCGCGATGATGCAAAAGGAACTGCGAGGCACGATCAAGCAGTTGAATGATGAGCGCATCTTGCTTGACAAGCAAGGTTTAATTCTTGCTGGTGCTGACCGTGCGATTCGGGAGATGTTAACGATCTTTCGTGATGATCCAATTGAAGGACCCCTTCAAGAAGCATCAATGGGAGTCTGGACAAAGATCTTTCAAGAGGAGTCTTAGTAGACTGATAAAAATTATCTGTAAATATGCTTGTAGATCCGTATCAAGACAGATATTTTAAAGACGGAAAAGTAATCGGTATTAACTACTCCGGTCCTGTCGGTAATCAAACAAGAACTGAGACTGATCTTGGGCTTGGACTTCCTGTTGGTGGATTAACCGATCGGAACAAGTTTGGCATCTTGACCCCTCCAGGATCTACCGAGCAAGGAAAGATTGAGATACTGACGCCGCCTGGTTCTACCATAAAACGTGAATTTGAGCCCATCACACCACGTGGTTCTACCATAAAAAGTGAATTTGATCCCATACGTGGTTCTACCATAAAACGTGAATTTGATCCCATCACACCACCTGCTTTCTCTTCATACGATGGTAATTTTGAAGACGCACTTGAGAATCTTTTTCTTAGGCGATATTTAGAAGAGAGACTTAGTTGATTTATGGCGCTATGCTTTGTGCATGGCAGGAACAAGTATTCATAGCGTATATCGAAGGACTGCACGTGCTGCAGCACAGCAACGGATTGTTAAGAAGACTTCAAATATTGATATTGAACGTGCACGAAAGGATTTTGCATATTTCTGTGATGTCGTAGGTGATAAACCACCTGCTGAGCATCATAAAGAATGGCATAAATATCTTTGTACAGGGGAGGACAGTGAATGTTTGATTGGTATTGGCGGACCAAATATTGATATCTTGGCGCCACGGGGTAGTGCGAAGTCCACGATCCTTGGCTTGTACACAGCATGGGCGGTTGGTATTCATGCACTGGCGCGGAAACCTTTGAAAATCCTCTACATCTCCTACACGGTGGATGTGGCACGTCCTAAAAGCGCAGCTATTAAAAGGATCATTGAATCGAGTAAAGCTTATAAGGAGATCTTCCCTACTGTAAAGATCGCCAAGGGGATTAATTCGAACGAGTACTGGAGTATTGATTGGAAGTTTGCTGGCATCCGAACAGCAGGTGAAGAAGAATTCACTGTGTGTTGTGCAGGTCTTAAGGGTGCTGTGACCTCCAAGCGTTCACATCTTTGCATCATTGATGACGCTATCAAGAGTGCTGACGACATCAAGAACCGGGATATCCGGCAAGCGATGGAGGACAACTGGAATTCAGTCATCGTTCCGACGATGTTCCAAGGCGGCAGGGCGATCTGTCTTGGCACCCGCTTCCGTCATGACGATATCCATAACTCCACATTCATTCCAGCCAACAACTGGGTACAGATCGTCCAATCCGCGATTTCTGTTGATGCAAATGGTGATGAACAATCATATTGGCCGGCTATGTGGTCACTCGATTATCTGCGCGACCGCCGGCGGCAGGCACCAATCGCTTTTTCTTTTCAGTACCAAAATCAAGTTGTACAAACGAGCGAGCTTTCGCTTTCTCCTGATCTAATTATCAAAGGAACCATCGAAACACAATTCGATTGTTTAGGAATCGGCGTTGACCTTTCCGCAGGTGTTCGAGAACGAAACGACTATACCGCCTTCGTGATGGGAGGGCGAGTGGGAGGGAAGATACACATTATCGACTGTAAACGTTTAAGGATTATGGGTAACTTAGAAAAATTAGAAGCCATGATGGAGATGATGGAAGAATGGGGTGTCGTGCACAAAGAAAAGAATCAATATTTTCCTACTGGCACCAACATCGAAATTTGGTCAGAAGCCGTTGCATACCAGGCTTCACTGGAGGCTGACTTCAAACGAATATGTCTCGGTGAACATGGTCTCTACAACATGAACTGGCACGCAGTCAAAGGGTTTAGAGGGGACAAGGTCGCACGCTTCCGTGGCATTATGGGGCTATTTGAGCAACGCAAGCTAATCTTCAATAAGTACAGAAAATTCCAGGCACTAAAAGATGAAATCGTTAACTTCGGAGTTTCATCCCATGATGACTGTGTTGACGCCCTTGTCTGGTTATGTAATGGACTAATGACAAGGGGAAAACTAGAGTTAGAGTATTGACGATTTAAACTATAGGTATTCATCGCGATGTCTCCCAGCTATTTTGAAGTAGAACTTGAGCAAGATGCTTATGGTTCTGCCATCCTGCCTTTGCCGGATGAGCTTTGTCACGACATGGCCCTACAACCAAACGAACGTTTTGATGTAGAGGTTGAAGACGGGACAATTATTTTCAAAAGACTCGAAGCTGGTTACGATATTGATCAGTAGACCTTTTTAACAGAATGGGCGATAGTGCTAAATCTCAACTTGACTCTATCCTCAAATCGGTAGTTTCACGCGATAGTACAGGCCCTGCGGACACCATGCTGGTGAGCGCACACCTTTCCCAAATGAAAATGTTTGGGATCAGGCAGGGCGTCGAGTTTTATCCGCTGCAGGATAACTTTGGTACGCAGCGCTACGATTTTATCCAGCAAGTCATTAAGTTCAATCGTCTCGATGCACGGCTCGACTCTATCTGGGAACGTTTCCTGGCTTACGGTAAAGGACTGTTCTATATCCGACCGACTGAGAAAACTTATCGTATTTATTGGTTTGATCGGGATTCTTATCGTGCTTATTACTCTCCCGAAGGTGACCTAGAAGAAGTCATCATTATCTATCCGTATAAAGTCAAAACGTCAAAAGGGTTTAGCGGTGTTGGCCTGAATACAAACAAGCGGTATATGCGTCTTCGTATTACTGCCGAGGAGATTGAGGAATACCATAGCGAACAAGAGATCTCGTTTGACAACGAGGCAATGGACTTCGCCTTCACTGACAAGAAGGTGGTGAAAAATAGCATGGAGTTCATTCCATGTGTCGAGGTTCTGAATAACCCTGATGCTTTCGGTACTGAAGGCGCTGGCGAATTCGACATGATGGCTAACCAAATCATCGCTCACGATGAGATGGTAAAGAACATCAGGGCCAACCTTTCTTTCTTTGGCAACCCAACGTTACTGTCATCTCGCCCAAAGCAAGACATTGTTGAGTACGACTCAAGTGATCCAGCGCAGCGGCCAAGTATTTCAAGTCAGTCAGGCTTTCAGTCAGATTTCTTTCTTTCAAGCTCGACGTTTAAGCAAGACAATGTCACTCGTGACTCGCCTGGATACAATGGCAAACCTGGGTCAGGCATGCGTGTTCCGCGTGTCATTGCGAACCTAGAACCTACTGATAGGGTCGGCTTTATTACGCCGAACGCAGTCAGCACGGATCAAGCTCGATTCGCTGAACAACTGCGCAGTGAGATTCGATTAGCCCTTGGTGGTATTGATGATCTCAGCATTACCAACGTCACTGCCACTGAATACAAATCGGCTTATGGTCGAGTCAGTGCTACAGCCAAGAAGAAATGCTTACAGCTGTACACCTACGGTATCAACCGCTGTCTCGAGCTGATTATCTTCCAAGAAGAACAAATTTTCCGTAAGTCAATGGCTTACGAGAGCGGGATTAAATATCCCGTTTTGCCTGAAGAAGTTGACGAAAAAGCACTTGAAAAATACGAAAAATCAAAAGCTCGTTACGAGAAAAAACTTCAAGTTGCAATTGACGCAGCAATTGAAAATCAGGAACTGCCTCCAGGCGTTCTTGGTTTAGCCCCGGACGGTGACAGAACTGTTCTTTGGCGTTGGCTTGGACCTGTGTACGAAGATACAACACAGGATAAACTCAACCAGTCTATTTTCACCAGAAACTTGCAAGAGTTAGGTGTTGATAGCATTGAAGCACTGAAGTATCTATTCCCTTCTAAAACGGATGACGAAATCGCGGGCATGCTCTCCGGTTTCCCATTCCGTGTGGTAGGGGAAGTACAGAGGGCTTACTCCACATTTATTGATCTTATAAATCAAGAAATGCGGACACCACATCCGCAGCAACCGAATCTTCCGATGGCTGCGGATCCGAGATTAGATCTCACCCCCTTCCTTTATCGCACACTCGAAAGCCTACAAAAAGAGGTAACTTATGCAGGCCGATACCGCAATGCCGACCCAATCGGCACCCCAAACATCCCCGACCCAACCGACCAGCTACGCGGCTCCGGTAGCGCAGACGGCGGCACAGGCTCCGGTGGTTTCTACGAATACCCAATGGGTGGCGCCATACCAGCAAGTGACGGCCCCAGCCCCGCAAATGCCGGCCCAGATGGCAGCGCAGATGCAGGCCTCACTCCCTACTCAGTCCGCGCCCCAGGCGTACCAGGCGACTCCACAAGCGGAGAACCCTTATCGGGAAGCGTTCAACAAGGTGGTCGGGCTCCTGAGTTCGCCCGTCCAATTCCCAACCCTGGGTCAACAATCGACTCAGACTCCGGCAATCGACCCGGCCAGCTACGGTTCCCAACAGGCTCCCCAATTCAGCAGCCTGGGGATGCAGACCTCTTCGCCTTCGATCAACAACAACCAGGCATTCTCCAACGACTCTTCCCTAACTTCTCTGGAGATCAGCCCGGAGCAGCTCCGAGCAAACGGAGTAAGCGAAGCAAGTCTTGAGATCATTGACCACTTTGGTCCTGATGTTCCCAAGGTTCTCAATGATTATGCCTGCTCAGTTGAGGATTCTCTAATCCAGACCAATCAGCAACTGATCCAAGCTTGTGAACTCCTACAGGAGCTCTCTAACGAGCACAAGGCTTATGAAGCCATCCTGACTGACCCCGACGTGCTCGCTGACTACACCTGTGAGTTCTTTGGCGCGAACGGCCCTCATCCTATCCCTGATGAAGCCGCTCCTGTCGCACCTCAAGGTGCTCAGCAAGTAGGCCAGCAGTATCAGCAACAAGCTGCTCCTGCCCGTCCTCAGATGCCTATCCCTCCCCAGCCCCAAGCAGCCGCTAATGCTGGTGACTTCTGGAATAGCTTCGGCAACCTAGCCGATCGTGACCCCTCTAACGCCTGGCGTTATCTGAACTCTGCTCAGCAGAATCCTGAGGTGTTCCGCAACAAGCTCCTGGTGATGGAGTGATCCCTAGACTTCACTTAGTCTAAAATAGGGGGTAGGAAACTGCCCCTAATTTTTTATCAAGTTATGGCAAAAAAAAAGGCAGGAGCAAGAGAGAAGACTGATCAGTTTTTGGAGGCGATCGGTACTGCAGGTGGCCCGATTGGTGCTCCCGGTCTTGTTCATTTTGGTGCTGGCGACACTGCACGTCAGATCATGGCTGGCAATACCGATGAATATGCGCCTATCCGCATGCAAGACATGCAGACGCAGGTTGGCAATCCAAATGCTCCTCAGCCCAGGATGCCACGTGATTTGGATAACTCTTATCTCAAACTCAATCTCCCTGGTTCTCCCCTTCCTCGGAATGGTCTATTTGTCCCTGGAATGTTGAGCTCCGCTGAGATGGTGCAAAACCAAATTGGTGTTGAGCAGCAATATCAACTGATGCAGATGATGCCTCCAACGGGTCAACTTCCTCTTGGTTACCCTCCTATGCCTATTCAAAAAGCTAAGAAATGATGGACTCTAGTAAAGCTAAGAAAGCAGTTAGTAAAGCCATGATGGCTAAGGCAGTTTTAGAAGCTGCAGCGCAGCAAGCAGCTGCCGAGGGTCCTATTAACCCTGAGATTCAAGCGATGAGCCCAGCTCTTCAGCCCATTGATGGCTATGTGAATCCAATGGGGCGCATGGGCACTGTTCCTCCTACACAGTATTCACCTGGGAATATGGTTGGTGGCAATCCCACGATGCAGTTTGTTAACCCGGAGGCGATGTGATGGGCAAAGGTTTACCTGGTGCAGTGAAAGCATCGCGTGATGCTGCAAAGAGAGGAGAAGGTATTTTAGGCATGAACCAGACTCTAAGGGATAGTCTGATAAATGAAGGCAAACCTACCGTTCCACGTATGGCAGGTGAAGTCAAATCACCCTCTGAAGGAGAAGAGTACCGTTCGGTAGGAGATTTCAGAAATTTTCGTTGAGACTTAAATAACCAGGTTGATAAAGCATTGCTATAATTTTTTTAATGGAATGAAAATTTCCATATTTGGAGGATTTTTTCCTCAAGTATCAGCGCCTAAAATTTAGCTGAGAAACTATTATGTTCATCGATAACGACTTTCCGAAGCTGTTGGGTGCGGAACTATACCGTCCCCATCCAGCTTATGTCGTGGAGATGGCTTGCGAGCCCGTTGTAGTCCACGACTTCACCAAGCAGCCTGGTCAAACCGTGCAGCTGGATCGTTACCGCTTCTTCGGTAACCCAGGCACCAAGACCAGCCGCGAGCGTACCCAAGACCAAACGATCGGTACTGCCAACAGCCGTTCCATCGTTAAAGACAAGGTGCTTGTGTCTCTGCGTGAGTACACCGGCCCTGCGGATCCAAATAACACCAATCTTCCGAGCACCTTCAAGATTGCTCGTGAGACCCTGATGACCGCTCAGCGTCTTCTGTTGGACACTGGGAACCTTAACATGTTCCACCAGTCCATCGGTTCACTGACCCTGCTTGACGACTATCGTCGTTGGCGCGATCGTGTGTTCCTGGACGAGCTGTTCAAGGCTGAGTCTCGTGGCCAGTCCGGCGACACCCAAGGCGGCTACTACTATCCAAACGACCACACCAAAACTGGTGTCACTGTTGGTGCCTATACCGCAACCGAATACGCCTCTGAGCGTTTCAAGTTCAACGTTAAGACGGACCTTCTAAACGTTGTTAAGAGCCTGCGTAAGCGCAACGTCCCTGTGTTCCAAGACGGTTACTACCGTTGTATCGCTGATCCTTCCTTCATGAAGGACCTCCGTGCTGACCAGGGCTTCCGTGAAGTGGCTCGTTATCCTGGCATGGGTGCCCCCAACCCTCTAATGGGTATGTCTGCTCCTAACGCTGCTCTGTACCAGGGCGGTCAGTTTGGCCAGGCACAATTCGTGGCTGGAGAGCCCGTCATGCCTTCCGGCTTCGTGTTCGAGGGTGTGCGTTTCTTCGAGACCACCAACATGCCAAGCAAAACTGCAACTGTTGACATCGGTGATGGTTCTGGCGCTGTTGCAGGTCGTTCGACGCCTCCTGGATTGTTCTTCGGTCCTCAGGCAGTCGGTGTTGGTATCGGCGGCCCGAATGCTCAGGTCCTGATCAACAACAATGACGACTTCAGCCGCTTTATCATCTTGATTTGGCAGCTGTACGCCGGTTTCGCGAACCTGAATAAGGACTTCGTGACCACCGCCTTCACCATTACTGAGTGATAAAGGAGGTACGTAACTAATGGCATCTTACACTGCTGAAAAGGGCGCAATTTTGCAGCCCGGTAATCAAATCAATCGCCTGTCCTCCTATAACACCGAAGGTGTTTTTGGCTGGCCTGGCTTCGAGCTCTACGAGCTGGTTGGTTATGTCAAAGTCAGTAACCTGACTGCTGACAAAGCCAACAACAAGAGCTTCAACCTGACGGTTCCTTCACCCGACCGTCGTCCTGACGACCGTGTGCGTGATGACCGCACTTCACTGGTTGTTCAAGCTGACGCTGATCGTCCCGCTTACATTTACAGCGCTTCGATTGCTATCGGCCAGGACATCCCTTCCGCTGGTGAGCCTTCCTATCCTGCTACTCCTTTGACTGCAGATATCGACGGCACCAACACCGAGATTCTGCTGTTCGGTCCCGACAACAGTGGTTCTCCTTTCGGCGTTCCTGCAACTCAGGCCAACGGTCTGGCTGCTGCAACCGCCGTCACGACAGCATTCTCCTCAGGCACTATCGCCCAGGGTGAATCCGATGTTTCCGTTGCAGAAGCACCTTTCTGGACCGCCGTTACCACCGCCGGTATCGACGACCAGGATGCTGCAAACGCCATGATGTTCCGCGTCACTGCTGACACCACCTTCAAGGTGTATAACGTCAACGCTGTGACCTCCACATCTGTGGACGGCGACGGTGTCTTCATCAGCTCTGATGATAAGGACGCCGGTAAAGCTGCTTACATCATCTGCCGCGTTAACTACCTGCGTCCTGCCGCTGCTACTTCCTTCATGGATATCATTGGCAGCCTGGACTTCGCCTCTCAAGTGGGCGGTAGCGATTCCTGATCGTTACTCACAATATCAACACAGCGGGTCTTCACGGCCCGCTTTTTATTGTCCACTTAGATTAATTTTGGTATGCTATATCAGTAATCGTCTATCGCTATGTTGTATCAGAACCGTGTTACTGGAGGTCTTGTCGAGGTTGTATCTCAGCATGGTGAAGGTATTCTGATGTGCCTGGATGCGAACGAAGAAGTTTTTTACATTAATGAAGACGACCTCGTTCCACATCTAGATGCAACGGTGGAGCAAGAGCGTAATGAAGTTCGCTTAACTGAGAATCTCAAAGCTGAAGGTGCAAAGCCAGCAAAGCCTACAAAGAAGGAAACCTTCCCAATTGATACGCGAGTGAATATCAATATGGCTTCTGCTCGACAAATCGCAGATTCAATCCCTGGTGTCGGTCTTAAAACAGCTCGTGACATCAAAGATCTTCAGCTCACTCTCCCAGGCGAGCGCTTTCAACGTCTTGAGCAATTAAGATCAATCAAACGTGTTGATTGGGAAGAAATTTTCAAGGAAAACATTGTGCGTGTCGAGTGATTATGTGCGCGTGTTAATCTGTTATTGATGCATGTAAGACGTGCACAGTAACGCTTTGGCAGTGTTAAATGCAGCTTGATAATTTTCTAAAATCTAAAGTGCGTTGGCACCTGGGGTATAACACCACATCAATCCCAGCAGGTGATCTAGCCCGCTTAGAAGAGGCTTTGGACAACGTTCCGGACTCTTTTTGGTACGGCAAGATTGTTGAGCAAGTAGAGCGTTGTGACGAGGCAGAGAAGCGCACGGATATGACTGGCACCATGAACAACGCGACGGTGCCACGTGGTCGAATTGAGTCAATCGCTGGTGATGTCGATCGTACGATCGCAACCACAGATTTCAAAGAAACGTTGAAAACGTGGACTCAGATTTACATGTACGAGACTGATCGTTTGGCGTTGCACTTATATGTACCTAATTACCGAAATCCTGAGCAGGCCCGCTACCGTTTTAACAGGGAAGGCGCAGAATTTATTCAGGCGCTTCCTGGCCCTGCTGATGTTGCTGTCGGCACCCGTCTCATTCTCGAAACCAATCATCGATAGTACCGTGAAGTCAGTATCTCAGTCACAACTTGCAGGGCTTCTTAGACAAGAAGGTGTAAAAGAAGATTTAATTCCGACAATGGTCGCGATTAGTCAAGCTGAATCCGGCTTGAATCCTAAGGCTTTAAATCCTGACAGGAGCACCGGAGATTACTCTTTTGGGCTTTATCAAATCAATATGATTGATGAGCCTGGTTACATGCTAGGTGCTGAGCGTCGTCGCAACTTAGGCTTGAAGGCAAATGAGGAGCTATATGATCCCAAAACAAATGTCCGCGCAGCAAAATCAATTCTTGACTCTCAAGGTTTAGGGGCTTGGTCTGTTTACAAGAGTGGCAAGTATAAAGAATATCTACCTGGTGCTCAGCAAGCAGCAGGAGTCTCTTCTTCTATGCCAGAACCAACTGCACCCCCTCCGGTAGACATTGAGAGTTCGGAAAAAGCACGTACAGCAGTCAGCAAAGCTCAGAAAAGAAGGAGCGGAGCTGGTTTAGGAATTAATCGTACTCTTGATACCCCAGCAGCTCCTAAATCTTTAAATGTATTGCAATTATTGCAAGGTGCTTTTAAAGCACCAGAGTTTATGAAATGATGAGATTTGCTGCGGTTCCTGGCTATAGTCAATCATTTCCTGTGACATACAGGAATATGTACAATGATTATCAGATGCAGACTGCAGGATTTAGCGATCCTTTTAACATGACACGAAAGGAACAACACAGCCCCTGTGATTTCGTGGTGTCATACACAGGTGAAGATGATCCGCGTTTTCAATTAAATAATCCTGCATACATGCGGGAAGTTACGAGGTCCTACGCTGATAACATTCCCCCTGTTATTCTTAACAAAAGACCTATACAAGCGCGATGGCAGGCGTAACCTATTTTCAAGATACTATTTTTGATACCAGTACGCAGCTGACTGCTCCTGGTAATGGCAGTGAGGTTCAGGTTGCCGTTAATAATTATTTCTCGACTTCGAGCTATAACTTGTTTGTAAAGGTTGCATCGATCAACACTAACGTAATAGTTGCCTTGCAAGGAAGCCTTAACAATAGTGACTGGGCTGACATCATTGCTGATCAAACCATCACTTCAAACGGTAATTATTTTTATAGTGTCGATGGTCGACCTGTTAAATATATTCGTCCTGTTTTTGTAAGTGAGGCTGGAGGTACAGCCGCAACGGTTGACTTTATTGTGGCAGCGCTTTGATGTGGTCAAACCTCGGACTAATGTGGGTTACATGCTGGGCTTACGCCGGAGCGATATACCAACTGAACCTGCAGGAAAAGCAACTTTCGGAGTAGGGACTCGTACAAGAATGGCAGGAGATAGACTTCCGTTAGAATTATTAGTGCCAGGTTCTAGTCCTGAGCCATATGTTTCTGGCTCCGACTTGCGCGATGAACTTCGCGGAAATTACTTAAAAACAGTTAATTAAGTAAATGGGTCAAGCTAAATCATCCCCATCAGGGAAACCATCGCCTCAAGGTGACCGTATCGTTGTCGAGGCACCAGGGTTGGCCGCAGACGCTCAGCAAGTTGTTGATCGTTTAGCCGGACAAGCGCTGGGTACTGGACCTAAAGACATCATCGGCATGCCTGATCTTTTGGATGAACAATTCAGTAGTTCTTACAACCCTGACAGGGTGTCTAAACAGACACGTTCAAGATACCTACAAGGAGCTGGCAATAATTTATCTAGTGCTGGCAATATCTATTCACGCTTTTAATCATGGCTAAAAATAAAATGCCCCCAGAGCTCCTGGCTCACTTCAAGAAGAAACAGGAAGGAAAGGAGGGCTCCGATAAAGAATCCAAGATGAGTGATAAGGAGAAGCATAAGGATGCTCTCTCCAAGGCACGTAAGCGTATGGAAGAGAAGAAAAAGAAAGACTAAACCTATTCCGCTATAATACAAATAACGTTATCAGCTGATAGAAGTGTCAAGCAGTAGTTCTAATAAGCAACCATTGATGGTCGATCGCCCGGCAACAACCTCGACGTTGTTGACCGTTGCTTCAGGCCAGGCCTTCAGCACAAACCTTGTTCCTACTGCTGTTGGTAACGCAACAAAGATTTTTGATGTTGACTCCGGTGCGACGAACACGTCTATTTCTGGTGCTTACATCGATGAAATTTGGCTGCGTTATACAAAGCGTTGTCTTGAGTTTATTGACGCACAGGCTGCCACCACAGGGACCTATTCTGCTAATAGCACGACGGTAACTGTGACCATCGCTGGTGGTCATAATGCACGAGTTGGACAAAAGGTGTGGTGTGATTTCACCACTTACAGTTCAGGCGCCGTGCCCATCGATGCTGAATTGACTATCGCTACAGTTACCCCGACGACGTTCACCGCAGCCATTCCGAGCCTTGGTGGCACTATCACCGGTAACGTGAGCGTGCGCCTTCCTATTGATATCTGTTTCTATTTAGTAAACGTTGGTACTGTCAGTAACACCAACCAATTCTTTCCACTTTTTGTCTCCAGCGTTGAGGCGTCGGGCTCCGAAGTAGTTTATAGCCTAACTGATAAAGAGGATTTACCTTTTATTAATCACCCAGTGGTGCAGGCAGGTACAAATATGGGTAGCGCAAATAGCAGTAAAGCACTGAAAAGCCGTGGATTGATGCTCAAGCGTGGGCAAGCCCTATACGCGGCTGTAAGTGGGTCTACCGCTCTTACAAATGGCTTCTATGTCGGGGTCCAAGGCGGCTTCTATTGATTAATTGCCATGCCTTTTGGACTAAACAAGTTCAAAAGCTCTTCGTCTGGGCCTTTTGACCGTAATCAGGACAAAAATTTCGGCAGATTAACGTCTTTCGAAGGCCCAAATCGTCGTGCTGCAGTAGAAAACCCATTTGACACGACCAATAATCCTCAAGACGCTAGTGAAATCCGTTTTTATAACCAGGATTCCCTTTGGTCTCGCTGGAGAAGGGGGTTTGAGCTGTATTCCATTACTCAAAGCACATTAGGCTCGCTTTTCAGGGAAAGAAACGCCCGTGGGGACTATCGTTTATATTTTTCGTTCCAACAATTCCCAGGTATCTTTGTTCCTGCTCGCCTTTTCACCTATCCATCAGCAAGTAATGAGATAGGTGAGCAGCTGGTAGGAATGCGTGATACAAATTCGTTTTCTTTTTACGATATTGGCATTCCTATTGATGAAGTACGTTATTTATCAGCTGGAGTAGGTGCAACTTACGCACAATCAGGGACTACCATCACTGTTACACAGTCAAATCATAATTATTTTATAGGTGACCAAATATATCTTGACTTCACAACAGGTTCGGCTACTGATGACACCTTGGCGATTGTTTCTAGAACGCAGAATACATTTACGCTGACAGCAGCAACCTCTGCCACGACAAGTGGCAACGTCACTTATTACTTATCGACAATCTTTACTGATACAAGGTGGACAAGCACCAGGGTAAAGCTTCGCGAATTGCCTGAACAGGTCAGTCTTCTGAAGGATGAGCGGATGACTGACCGTATTGTCGAACGCGATCCTGGTATTGATTCGACATATAGCAGATTTGCCTCGACAGTAACAGTCACCACTGGTTCTGCCCATGGTCTTGCTACTGGAAACAAAGTGTTTCTAGATGTTTCTACCGGAGATGTCCCATCAGGTCGTTATTCAATTACTGTCACCTCAACAACTACTTTTACTTTCTTAACTATTACGAGTAGCTCTACGAGCGGTAATGTAAAAGTCAATCGTCTTATAAGAGGGTTTGATTACACTGATTATGTTGGTTTTACAGTCACAGGCTCTGATGCGACAACAAAGGAAATAATTTTTCAACGTAAAGATAGCTACGGGGCTAAAACCATATCGGGACAGACCGCCACAGTTGTCCCAGCGCACCGAGGATTTACAGTTGGAAGATACCTTACCACTGAATTGAGATGGCAGTGTAGTTGTCAAGACTATACAAAAAGAAGAGGATACAATCTTTTTGCAGACAAAAATAAAAAGAGGTTTCCTGTTACACCTGTACAGAACTTAAGCCCAGGACAGACAATAAATAAAAACAATGAGCTCAGTAATAGTAGGGACAACCCAGGTGTTTTCGAGGATTTTGGCTATACAACTGTAAACAATTTTTACCAACTACCTGAGTACGAAGATACAGCGGAGTTTGCTTCTCAAACACTGCTTTACTATCAGCCCCGTTGGTGTAAACATATATATGCCTCCATGTGGGCGTTGATTCATGATGAAGGTGGGCAGCCGATTTCATTGTCTTCGTCGTACACACAGAGTGGTCCTAACATCACAATTAATGCAGTTGACCACGGTTTGGAGCAGAATCAGCGCGTAAAAATTACTTTTACCAGCGGAGCAGCCCTTAACGGCGATTATGTGGTCTCGTCAGTAACAGACTCTAATGTATTTGTGATTGTCTACCCATTTAGTGATACGACAGCAGGATATTGTGATGTTTCAAACCTTCAACCACATGAGTATGTCGGGACCTGGCTTTTAGAACCAAGTGATCAACCTGTTGGCAAAGGTTTACAAACTTTCTACAAAAATTTTGAAAAAGAATCAATCAAATTAAAAGAAGCAGCTGAGAAATATGTGCTCGATAGGCAATTTTTTGGCTGGGCTGGAACGCAAAACATCACAGGGCAGAACAATAATCCTGAAGATGTTGCTGACTTCAGAGCTTCGGCACCTTCGATGTTATTGACAGACGATATCAGACGTAACGCTCAAGGTTTGCTTGACCGATCAGGTACTGTTTTTAACACAACTAGCAGGTTTGCGCAGCTGGTGAACAAGCTTTTTAACTTACAACCTGAGGTAATTGAGAACGCAAAGTTTGGATTGATTGACCAACCTTTGAGTGAGTACACCGATGAATTTGAGCAAGGTTTTGTGGAGGGAGGAGAATATCTCAGTGGTATTCCCACAGAAAGCACAGCATCCGTTGTGACGATTGAAGCTAGTACTTACAGCCCATTGACTGATCAAGATAGAATAGTTGATGCTGGTGCATACATCAATACTTAAATGTCGGTACAAATACTCTCCAGACGCTCCTCAGTTTTAAGAGACCGCCCGTTTCCCACAAGACTTGGTGACGGTGAACTTGCTATCAATACAAATGTAGGAGAGCCAGGTTTATTTTTCAAAGATTCAGGCACTGGTTTAATCAAAGCAGGCCCAACGTTTGTAGGAGCTACAGCACCCAATGCCTCTGGTGTTGGCTTCACGAGTAACAGTAAAGGTGAGTCTTGGCTGGATACAGCAAGTACGCAGATACTTAAAATTAATGATGGAACCAGTTTTAAGACGGTGAAGGCTGTTGTATCAAGAAGTGCAGGCCAGCCTACAAGTCCTGTCGATGGGCAGCTTCACTATGACAGCGCCGCCTCTAATTTTCTTATGTATGACGCAGATGCTGCTGCCTGGGTCACACTCTAACGAGATAGTAAGTGGTCCAGTATTCGGTCAAGCTTGGTGTGCACTGATCCAATTTCACGTCTGAAATCTTCTTTCAGCACATATTCTTTTGTAATTTTGTCATAAAGAGAATCGTAATCCTTTTCAAGACGTTCAAAACGTTTTTCGATTTTCTTGTTAAAATTGTTCAAGGCACGCGAAAGTCCCGTAAAGGCGCCAATGCCACCTGTGATTACAGCAGTTATCAATTCAGGTGACATGCTTGCTTCTCTTATCTATCTATTCTAAAGGGTCAATCAATTTAGAATTATTAATTATAGGGTTGAAATATGGCAACCGGCTATGAGCCCAATGTAGAAGGCGCAATTGCAGTCTTAGTAGACCTAATGACTGCCAATGCCTTCACAATGACTCGGCAACCTTACGAGCCAAACTATCGTGGCCTGGTTGATGCAGTTATCGATCTAAAAGAAGGTTTCCCTGTATTTTCACCAGAAAGGATCGGTTTTGACGCCACCACTTTCGAGTCCGTGGCTGACGGCGACGCACTGTATATGAGAAGTAGTGATGGGCAAGTAGGTAAAGCTCAGGCTGATGGTACACAGGACGAAGCTCTTGTTGTTGGTTTTGCAGATGATGCTGCGGCATCAGGTGCAATTGTAAAAGTACTTGTTGCTGGATTACTTGATTATCCAAGCGCTATCGACCCAGGCGATGTGTACTTTCTCAGCACGACGCCTGGAGCTATAGCCACATCATCACCTACAGGATCTGGTGAATTTGTAGCACGTGTTGGTGAAGGAGCAACTACATCCAAATTTAGCATTCAACTTGAACCTCCAATGAGACTGAACTGATGGCAGGAGTCAGTAATTACAAACCATACTCTTCAAATGCCGAGGGGTTTACTCAAGTACTCATTGACTTGAAAGACACCATGGCAGGTAAAACTGTCTATGCAGTTGCTGGTTTTGGTGCTTTAGCCTTTGAAAATGTGACTCAGGGTGCAGCTCTTTATTCACGTTCTTCAGATGGCAAGGTTGGTTTAGCGCGAGCTGCGGGAACGCTTGATGAAGCTACGGTTGTCGGTTTTGCTCAGACCGCAAAGAATGCAGGCGAAGAAGTTCGTGTTCTTACGATCGGTGTCCTCGCTACTTCTGGTTTAGATGCAGGAGATCCGTTTTACCTTGCTACAGGCTACGGGGGTATAACAGCAACACCACCATCGACAGCTGGACAATATCTAGTGAGAGTAGGTGAGGCGTCTACAACAGCAAACTTAATCATTCAATTAGAACCTCCGATTCTTCTGAGTTAATTTTTACCACTGATAGGATAGATCCATGGCAACAAAAAACTCATTAATCCTAAATTCAGGGTTTATCCAGGAGCTAAACACCTCTTCGGATAAGTTAAATCTTGCTGGAAATAGTACTTCTGATCTGTCTGAAGGCACTAATCAGTACTTTACAAATGCCAGAGCAAGAGGTGCAATATCTGTTACTGATTCCGGAGGCGATGGGTCTCTTGCTTACAATTCAAGCACCGGTGTAATTACTTATACAGGATCAAGTGCAAGTGAAGTACGTGCTCATTTAAGTGTTGCATCAGGATCGGGGCTTACGTATAACAACGGGTCAGGAGAATTTGGTACAAGTGCAATACCTAATAGCCAGCTAGCAAACAGCTCGTTAACGGTTGGTTCGACAAGCATTGCACTTGGTGCCACTGCAACCACAGTTGCTGGTCTTACGTCTCTCACATCCACCACACTTGAAGGTACAACTACCGTACGAGTTGGTGCAGCAGATGCAGCAAACGGAATACTTCTAAATTCCTCTGGGATTACATTTGAAGGTTCTAGTGCTGATGCGAACGAAACAACTATTTCAGTAACGAATGCCACTGCAGATCGTTCAATACTTTTTCCAGATGCCGGTGGCACTGTAGCGCTACTCACCTCTCTAAGCGCAAGTAACAGCGGAACGGGACATGGATCTTTAGCGTATAACAATTCAACAGGTGCTTTTACTTATACAAAAGTTACAGCTGCAAACATAAGAGGTGAAATCTCAGTCACTGACGCTGGTGGGGATGGAAGTCTTGCTTATAACAACTCGACAGGAGTAATAACTTACACAGGGCCGAGTGCTAGTGAAGTACGTGCTCATTTAAGTGTTGCATCAGGATCGGGGCTTACGTATAACAGCTCGACAGGGGAGTTCGGTACAAATGCAATACCTAATTCTCAACTAGCAAACTCCACAGTGACGGTTGGCTCTACCTCAATTGCTTTAGGTAGTTCAGCCACGACTATTGCAGGCTTGACATCAATAACTTCAGCTGCATTAGTGACTAACGATAGTGGCTTTAGAGTTAGAGATGATTCAGACAACACAAAACAACTTGCTTTCGAGTGTTCTGGTATAGCATCCTCGACAACTCGAACGATGACCGTTCCTAATTCGAGCGGAACAATCGCTACAGAAGATTTTGCTACCGCAATTGCAGTTGCATTAGGATAGATCTATGGCAACCCAAGTACAATTCCGCAGAGGCACAACTGTCCAGCATTCAGTCTTTACAGGCGCTGCTGGTGAAGTTACTGTCGACACTGATAAGAATGCATGCGTAATACACGATGCAGCAACAGTAGGAGGCTTTCCTCTTCTCAGAGATGATGGGAGTAATTCTCAACTTGCTTTAGGCTCATTAAGTAGTTGCGCTTTAAAATTTGCCTCTGATCCCAACACCGGAATTATTTCACCGGGACCTGACCAAGTGTCATTCGTGACGGGTGGTGTTGCTAGGCTTACAATAGATTCAGCTGGCGCTATTAGCGTTCCTGGTAATGTCACGATTACTGGAAGTTTGACAGTAAGCGGTGCATTCGATTCATCCGAAAACCTCGCTCTGATTGTCGCCTTAGGATAATATGGCAAACACTTTTAAAATCGACACCAAGTCAAGCCTCGTTACTACGGTAATCACAGATTCCGCAACTAACGTTCTTACTGTAGGAAACACTGCAACCTTGGTTTTGCTTAGCTGTCTTGTTTCAAATAAAGCCAGTAGTAGCGCTGATGTTGATATTTATTTGGTCACAAACACCGGCGACGATGTTTATCTAATTCGTAATGCGCCAGTTCCTGCGGGTTCTACCCTCGAGGTGATTTCGGGATCAAAAATTATTCTTGAATCAAATGATGTACTTAGAGCGCGTAGCAATACGGCAACAGCTCTAGATCTATCAATTAGCTACTTAGAGCAGACTCCTTAATAGGTCATGGGTTTAACAACTAATGAAGCTACAGAATTAGTAAAGGCGTTAACTCTTCGTGTAGAGGAGCTGGAAGCTCTTCTTAATCCTGTCGCAATTCTTTCGCAGGAAGATTCTTCTTGGCGAGTAGTAAGACAGAAAAGGGACGCTCTCTTACGTTCCACTGACTGGGTGATGACCCCAGGCTCTACCATTGATCAGGCCGCTTGGGCTGCATACAGACAAGCACTTCGTGATCTTCCTCAAACTTATCAGGCTGCTAGATTAGAAGATATCAGTTGGCCTGTCCAGCCCAGTCTGTAAAAATTTTAAATGGCTTACATCGGTAACGACCTTGAGGTAGCTTTTCAAAGTTATCTGATCATTGATGATATTAGTTCTTCTTTCAATGGCAGTGTTACAAGTTTTGCCCTACAAGTAGGTGGTGCAGCACCTGTACCTTTACCAATTAACCCCCAGCAATGTTTAATTTCAATCGCTGGTGTTATTCAAGAGCCTGATCCTACAGGCTCATCAGGTTTTAATCTTAGCGGCGGTAATATTGTATTTAGCTCAGCACCATCAGGTGGTGCAAGCTTCTTTGGTGTAATTCTTGCTGGTGCTGATTATGTCAATGTAGGTGTTGATTTCCCGGCAGGCAGTGTCGCCGCGCCCTCTATCACCTTCGTCACGGACAAAGATACTGGGTTCTTCTCAAAAGCAGCTAATGAAATCGGCATTGCATGTGCTGGTACTGAGGTTGGTGTATTTAGTGCGACTGGTCTGAGCAGTGGCTTTGCTGACGGATCTGCTGCTAGTCCAAGCATCTTTTTCACGTCAGATACGAACACAGGCCTTGCACGTCCTGCGTCTGACGAAATTATCATCACGACAGGTGGTGTTGAGCGTGCTTCGTTTGGCAGCGCAGAAATTGTATTTAACGATGCAAGTAATGATTTAGATTTCCGCGTTGAAGGGAATGGTGATGCCAACCTTCTACACATAGATGCAGGTAATGACAGGGTAGGTATCTCTACTGCAACTCCTTCAGCACTTCTTGATGTTGATGGTGGAGACGCCTTAATCCATGAGGTCACTGTTGGCCGTGGAGCGGGTGACGTTGCGACAAACACGGTTGTTGGCAACAACGCACTAGATGCAAATACTTCAGGTTTAAAAAATGTTGCTGTTGGCGCAGATGCACTTGGAGCAAACACCACTGGTGCTAGCAACGTATCCGTTGGTTATCTTGCTCTCGATGCAAACACTACTGCAGATAACAACACTGCTGTCGGCAGATCGGCTCTTACCGATTGCACTACGGGGGGCGAAAACACAGCGTTAGGTAGCAATGCTTTAGCAAACTTAACCACTGGAACGCATAATGTTGCCGTCGGTTATATCGCTTTAGACACAGTAACTACAGGAAACAATAACGTAGCAGTTGGCAATGAAGCACTGCAAAAGAATACGACCGCTGGCGATAATACGGCTGTGGGTTATCAAGCTTTAGAAGAGAACACCACTGGCAGCAGTAACACTGCAGTCGGTTCACAAGCGCTTGATTCAAACACCACTGGTGGCAGCAACAGTGCCTTTGGTAAGCATGCTGGAAAATCAGTTACAACGGGATCTAACAATAGCTTTTTTGGCACATTAGCTGGAGAAAATACAACCACTGCTGATTTTAACTGCGCGTTCGGCCAAGAAGCGTTAGAAGCAAATACAACAGGTGCATCTAACATTGCCCTCGGGTTTAGAGCTTTAGAAGCAAACACCACTGGAGCTAATAACACAGCTACTGGAAGCAGTGCTCTCCAGGCAAACACCACTGGCGTTGAGAACACAGCTAGCGGATACCGAGCCATTTATTCCAACACCACAGGCATTAGAAACACAGCTAACGGAGCCCAAGTTTTATATAGCAACACTACTGGTAATTACAACGTAGCTAACGGATTTAACGCTTTATACGCCAACACTACTGGTTCTGATAACACGGCTAATGGATACTTAGCTCTTACTGCCAACACCACTGGCATTAGAAACACAGCTACCGGAGAAGGCGCTCTCGGATCCAACACTACTGCTGCTAACAACGCCGCTCACGGGTATAGAGCCCTGTATAACAACACCACTGGTGCTCAAAATAACGCCATTGGATACCAAGCCCTTTATACCAATACCACTGGCGCTAACAACGAAGCTATTGGTTACCAAGCTCTTTGGGCTAACACCATTGGTGGTAACAACGTAGCTGTTGGGCGACAAGCTCTTTATTCAAATACCCAATCTGATAACAACACAGCCATCGGGTTTAAGGCTCTCTATAGCAGCGTCAGTGGTGATAGCAACACAGCCGTTGGACGAAAAGCTCTTTACGCAAACACTACTGCTGATCAAAACACTGCCATAGGACAAGGTGCTCTTACTGCTAACACCACTGGATCTGACAATGTAGCTGTTGGATTTAATTCTTTGGTTTATAGCACCACTGGCACGGGAAATGTTACGGTCGGTTCTCAATCTTCTTTTAACAATACTACTGGCAGCTTTAATAGTGTTGTCGGATATAAAGCTTTTTATACAAACACTACTGGCGCTGAATGTGCAGCTAATGGGTATCAAGCTTTATATAGCAACACCACTGGAAGTAAAAACACCGCCGCTGGATGGGCTGCTCTTTATAACAACACCACTGCTTCAGATAATACGGCTACCGGACGTGCTGCTTTGTTTACCAACACAACTGGTCACAGCAACGCAGCCTTTGGAAAAGAAGCTCTTTATAACAATACCAGTGCTATTAATAACACAGCGGTTGGTTTAAGTGCTCTTTATAACGTCACCACTGGCAATAACAACACTGCAATTGGCAAAGGTGCGGGTGTCGCAATTACTACTGGCGCTTCAAATATTTGCGTTGGTTATAACGCTGACGCTGCTGCAAATAGCCAAGTATATTCAATTACAATCGGTACAAGCATTTCGGCTATAGGCGATAATTATTTTACTTTTGGCAGCTCAGGTAACAGGGTCTACAACCAGTTCACATCAAACGCATCGTGGACTCGCAGCTCCGATGTTCGCCTAAAGAAAGACATTCAAACCAATGCTGATTTGGGTCTTGGTTTTATTAACGACCTCAGAACCGTTACTTATAAATGGAAAGCACCGTCTGAGCTTGATAGCGACTTGTACGGCTACGACGCAAGCAAGACCGAAGCTAGCTACACCAACAAGATGTATGGCTTTATTGCTCAAGAGGTAAAGCAAGCCTTAGATGATCACAACGTCACTGACTTTGCTGGTTGGACTGTTGACAATGAAGACATCCAAGGCATCAGCTACGAGATGTTCGTGATGCCGCTGGTAAAAGCTGTGCAGGAACTGTCTGCAGAAAATACTGCGCTCAAAGCTAGACTGGATGCTGCAGGCATCTAACCTCTACTTTTTAACACAACAATGTCCGAAGAAACTTTGACCGCTGCAGAAATTGCCAAAAACTATTCTGCAGCTTTGGATTCCGTCAATCTCATTAATGACTTGATGGACCTGTCCAGCCGTACCGAAGAAGAAACAGCAACAGTTTCACGCAACGTCGAGCATCTTCAGATTATGGTTACTAAGACCTACTGGACGAGTGAAGACCTTGATCCTCTTAATGATGCTGTCACTCGAGGTGGTGCAGCCTGATCGTTTGAACCATCCCTTCAAGGGGTGGTTTTTTATTGACAAGAATAAGACCTTTAGAATAGATCTATCTAGATGTAGTTAGAAAGTGCCTTACATTGGAAAGCAGCTGGTTCGTGGCCAGAACCGTAAGTTAGACGACATTTCCGGTGGCTTTAATGGTAGCCAGACGACATTCACGTTACAGATCGCAAGCCAGAACGTAAGTGTTGGAAGTGCCCTCCAGTTGTGGATTTCAGTTGGCGGTATAATCCAGAACCCTCTCACTGATTTCACCATCGCAGGTAATCAGATTACTTTTACCACGGCTCCTGCAGCCAGCCTTGATTTCTTTGGTGTCATTCAGGGCGACGTAACAGATACTAATACTCCTGGTGATGCGACCGTCACTACTTCAAAGCTTGCAAGTGGGCTTACTGTTAATTTAGCTGACGGTTCAGCTGCTACTTCGTCCCTTCAGTTAGGCGGCACTGATAGTGGTCTGTTCAGTAGTGCAGCAGATAAGGTGAATGTCACCACAGGTGGTGTTGAGCGTTTAGAGATTGGCAGTTCTGAAGTTGTATTCAACGACGGCAGCAATGATGTTGACTTCCGCGTCGAGTCAAATGGCCAGACTCACATGCTGTTTGTCGATGGTGGAAATGATCGGATTGGTATAGGCACGGCGTCGCCTGTCCGTGACTTACAGCTTGGTGATAATACGTCTGCAAGTGAAATAATCTCTCTCCAAACTTCAACTTCCGGCAAAGGCTCCATTTATTTTGGAGATAACACAGCAACTTCTGCTGAATTTGCAGGAATGCTGAGATACGATCACGCTGATAATTCAATGCAGTTTCGTACTTCATCGGTTGAGGCGCTACGAATCGACTCAAGTGGCCGGATGTTACTGGGAACCAGCAGTGACCAATCAGAAAGCGATGCAAACGCTAAAGTTCAAATATTTACCTCAAGCGCAGGTAAGTTACTACTTGGAAGAGAAGATAGTTCAGTAGCTGCTGACGATTTTATCGGAATTATTGACTTTCGTTCAACCGATGGGGGGTCTCAAAAAGTTGCTCGCATTGCTTGTCAAGCAAGCGGTGCTCATGCCGCTAATGACAAACCTGGCCGTCTCGTATTTTCCACCACCGCCGCTGGTGCATCGAGCCCTACGGAGCGGATGAGAATCAGTTCAGGTGGCAGCCTTTTTATCAACCGAACTTCTGCAGTCTCTTCTGAGAAATTTTCTGTAGGGAATGATGGTCAAGTTGCATATTTTAGATGCACGGTTAATGGTGATCACTCAAATATACAAATGTCGCACAGTTATGCGACAGGAGGGCAAACTGCAACGCAAATTTCGTTTCAAAACGCCGCTCTTTCACAAGTTGGAAGCGTCAAAAGCACAGCCTCATCAACTTCATTTAACACAAGCTCTGACTATCGCTTAAAAGAAAACGTCGTTGATATTGCTGATGGCATTACTCGTGTCAAGCAACTATTGCCTAAGCGTTTTAATTTTATAGTCAACGCTGATAAAACAGTCGATGGCTTCCTTGCGCATGAAGCACAAACAGTCGTGCCTGAAGCTGTTACTGGCGAGAAAGACGGTGAAGAAATGCAAGGCATCGATCAATCCAAACTCGTTCCACTGCTAACCGCTGCATTGCAAGAAGCAATCGCAAAGAT
>Ga0208666_1000172_pt1 | contig 31268 bp, 42 predicted proteins | sample 5B_taG_FD_184078 | JGI IMG/M metagenome (GOLD analysis project Ga0208666, IMG submission 184078) | Marine viral communities from the Subarctic Pacific Ocean - 5B_ETSP_OMZ_AT15132_CsCl metaG (SPAdes) (version 2) | ecosystem: Environmental > Aquatic > Marine > Oceanic | place: Pacific Ocean...
ATCTAGCCAGTCATGGCTGCAAGAAAGGAAATACTTTCAGACTTAAGCTCCAAGATAGCTGATGGTAATATCCGTGAAGCCTACCGTACTTTTGAAGAACTACCTGTTGTAGATCAAATAGCTGTTAGCATCTCTCCTGGTGTCGGTGATGCTCTTGCTGCCTATGAGGTTGGTGAGTTTGGTTCTAGGGCTAAAACTAACATAGAAGACAAAGATTACCTTGGTGCAGCAGGCAATACTGGTTTAGCTGCTCTATCTGGTATAAGTTTGATACCGTTATTTCGATTTCTTAGAGGTGCTAGAGGCGTAACAAAGTCTGCTCCTAAATTAGCAGAGGCTCCACCCCCTCAAAAACCCCCGACAAGGGAGCCAGCGCAACTAGCACCGCCTAAGATTACCGAACCTGAATTACCCAAAGTTGAGCCATTCCAACCTAAAGGCATACAAGATATTGGTTATAACACCACCCAACCATCTATACAGCTTAGTTCTAAGGCTAGGAAGTGGGTCAATGGCTTACATCCACAATCTCCTGGCAAAAAGGTACAAGAATTAGCACCAGAAGAGTGGGTCAAGCGTTTAGTTGATGCTGGTATACCTAAAGGAGAGCTTAGATTACTAAGAATCCTTGACGAAGCTAATGAAATTAACCCTAAGTTCTTGAACGAAACAGCAGGATCTAAAACGATATCTAGAGGATTCCTTGATGATTATATGGCTAGATCACAAAGAGATGCTATTCAGATGCGTGGAGTCCCAAAGACTGACCTAGAATCACCTAACACAAGGTTTGCTAACGAAGATTTACAAAAAACTCAGAATCAAGCTCTGTATTTCGTTAGAGGTTCTGGAGAGTACAGAGGTAAAGCAGATCACTACAGAGATAAAATATATCCTGATGGTACTGATGCTAATAAGTCCTATGTTTTTGATGGTACAGGGGTATCAGATCCTAGGGCTAGATACAATTTAGCTTATGGTTTTGATGATAGTAGTGAATACATTAAAAGCAAGGGTATAAGCAAAGCCTTTGATGAGATAGATCTTAAAGAAGGCGATAAGGTTGAAAGCATTTTTAGAGTGCAATCAGATTTCCAAGGCGAAGTAGCTGATACTTATTTGCCTAGGCAGATTCGTGAGTTTAATGAGACTAAGAACTTTATTAGTAATATAGACAACCTTCAACTGCGTAATATTAATAACGCAAGAGTAAGCTACGCACAAGAAATGAACTCAATGTTAGGTGGTTCTAGCACGCAAGCAGGTATGTTTGCTAGAAACCTTAAGCCTGACTTTGTAGATGCTTTTGTAAAAGGCGAAACGGACAAGCTTAAAAAGATACTTGGTGATGATTTATACAAAGTATTTACTGATAAAGAATTAGCTAACAGAATACCAGGTAAGTTTTTTACACCAAGCACAGAACTACAAGAATATGCATTGAAAGGTGGTGTAGAATTTGATGGACCGTTATCATTTACAAATTTTGCAGATGATATGTTTCGTAACAACGCTTCATTAACTCCTAAAAATTTCTACTCCAGGATGCCTGATATTGAAAAAATAATACCTGACAATGCAGAAACAAGTGCAGTTCTTAAGGAGGTTTATAAAAGACGTAAAGCTATTGAAAAAATAAAGACAAAAATACTGGGTAAGTCTGCTAATGCTAGAGGTGGTTTTGTAGATCCAGCACAACAAAAGACAATACTTAAAAAACTCAAAGATTATAACAAGCAAGTAGACTTAGTAAATAAAGCTGTTGCTGATGGCGTTGCTGTTGACATAGATAAAATTGCAGCATCCTTAGACGAAGATATACTAAGGTTTGGTATTGATAAGCTTGATATTACACCAAAAGATATTGAGAAAATTACAGGTAAACCTTTTTCAGAATCATTGGATAAAACTACTGAAGATATTTTTTATACCATGAAGAACGGTAAACAAACATACATTGATGTTCCTAACAACCCAACCGATCTTGCTAAAGCTTACTTTGATGATATTGCTAGTGAAGGCACTACCATGATGGAGTTAGCAGGTGGTGTTAAGGCTCTTAAAAAAGCTATTAGTGTAAATGCAAAAGACTTTGGTATGAAGATAGATCCATACTTTGATGGCGGTAGTTCTAAGTACATGAAGCTACCTGTAAGGGCTAGAGTGCTCCAAGCTGCTAAATCTGGTAGAGATGGCATACACATAGGTCCTAAACAGGCACAAACCGAAGGTAGTCCAACAAGAATTGTTCAACAATATTCAAGTGGCGAAAAAGAAATACAAAAGATACTTGATGAGCTTATTCCTAATAGAGCCAATCAAAAAGGCATGATTTCTAAAGTAAGTGGCACTGACACTGAATATGATGGTACTTATCTTAAATTTACTGATGAGCTTAGAAAAGCTATTGAAGAACAAGGCATAGACGCATTTAAACTTGGTGGACCTGTAGAAATAGACAGGATGTTAGCTGATCTATGAACCTAGCCCATTTATCCGATCATGAAATAAAAGAAACCTTAGTTCTTAAAGAACGCCTTGAGTTATTAAAGAATCAAAAGCAATGCCAAGATAGTTTTCTGAAGTACGTTGAATATATGTGGCCTGAGTTTATTTGTGGTAGACACCATAAGATCTTTGCTCAAAAGCTAGAAGATGTAGCCAACGGTAAGATTAACCGACTCATTGTAAATATGCCGCCTAGACATACCAAGTCTGAGTTCTGTTCTACCTATTTCCCTGCTTGGATCATGGGCAAGCAACCCAAGCGTAAAATCATGCAGACGACTCACACAGGCGAACTTGCTGTGCGATTTGGTCGTAAGGTTAGAAACATGATGGATACTGACGAATATAAAAGGATATTTGATGAGGTAGAGCTCAAAGCTGATTCTAAGTCTGCTGGTCGTTGGGAGACTGATAAAGGTGGTGAATACTTCGCTGCTGGTGTCGGAGGTGCTATTACAGGTCGTGGTGCGGATCTATTGATAATTGATGATCCACATTCAGAACAAGATGCTCTTAGTCCTAGTGCTTTGGAATCCTGTTGGGAATGGTATACCTCTGGACCTAGACAGCGTTTACAACCAGGAGGAGCTATCATATTGGTTATGACCAGGTGGAGTTCTATAGATCTAACTGCGAAGCTATTAGACGCACAAAAAGAATCTGCTGCTGACCAATGGGAAATAGTAGAGTTCCCTGCTATATTCCCAGATACTAACCATGCTTTATGGCCTGAGTTCTGGGAAATATCTGAGCTAGAAAAGGTCAAAGCATCACTGCCAGTACAAAAATGGAATGCACAGTGGATGCAGACTCCAACTTCAGAAGAAGGCTCTATTGTAAAACGTGAATGGTGGAATATATGGGAAGGCGACTCACTACCACCTGTAAGTTATATTATACAAAGCTACGATACTGCTTTTTCTAAAAAGGAAAACGCTGACTACTCAGCTATATCCACTTGGGGTATTTTTAGACCTACGCCTGATTCACCAGATTGTATTATTCTGCTTGATGCTCAAAAGGGTCGCTGGGACTTCCCAGAGCTTAAACGCATAGCTTATAACGAATATAAATACTGGGAGCCAGATATGACATTGATTGAAGCTAAAGCTTCTGGTACACCACTTACACACGAACTTAGAAGGCTAGGCATTCCTGTTGTCAACTACTCTCCAACTAGAGGACACGATAAATCAACAAGAATGCACTCGGTTGCTCCTATATTTGAATCAGAGTTAGTCTATGCACCTGAAAAGAAATTTGCAGAAGAAATGATAGAAGAATGTGCAGCTTTTCCTTTTGGTAAAAATGACGATTTGTGTGATACTATGACTCAAGCCCTAATGAGATTTAGAGAGGGCGGTTTAGTTTCTCTTGACGATGATTACTCAGATCAAGAAAAAGCACCAGTTAGAAGGGTATATTACTAATGGCAATAGAAAAAGATATTAATCCAACAGTTCTCAACGAAGAAAATCAAATGTCTCTTGGTGATGAGGGAATGGAAGTAGCACTAGCTGCGATTGAAGAAGCTGGTATGGAAGACTTTGTTATGCAGGATGACGGCAGTGCAATACTTGAATCAAGTATGCAAGGTGCTCCTATGGATACTGGGTTTAATGAAAACCTAGCTGAGTCTTTAGACAATAGTGATTTAGGTAGAATTGCTAATGAGCTTGTAGATGGCATTGAAAAAGACAAATCCTCTCGTGAAGATTGGGAAAGAACTTATACCGATGGTCTTAAATACCTAGGCATGAAGTTTGACGATGAAAGATCCGAGCCTTTTGAAGGTGCTTCTGGAGTCATACATCCATTATTAGGTGAAGCAGTCACAACCTTCCAAGCACAAGCATACAAAGAATTATTACCCTCTGGTGGACCTGTTAAAACACAAGTTGTAGGTGCATACGATAGTGGTGTAGAAGAACAAGCACAAAGAGTCAAAGACTTTATGAACTATCAGATTACTCATGTTATGGAGGAGTTTGATGAGGAGCTAGACCAAATGTTGTTCTATCTTCCTTTAGCAGGTTCTGCGTTTAAAAAGGTTTACTACGATGAAACTCTAGGTAGAGCTGTATCTAAGTTTGTAGCTCCTGAAGATTTAATTGTGCCTTACTACACAACCGATTTAGAGTCTTGTCCTAGAATTACTAATGTAGTTAAGATGCCAGAGAATGAAGTAAGAAAACTTCAAGCTCTTGGTTTTTACCGTAAGGTAGATATAGACTTTGGCGATGACGCTACGACATCATCTGATGTAAAAGAAGAAATAGAAAAGTTATCAGGGATGGAGCCTAGCTATGATGATGGTGAAGTATCAGTTCTTTATGAAGTGCACTGTAATTTAGAATTAGATGGTTTTGAAGACATGGATGAGTCTGGTGAAATGACAGGAGTGAAGCTTCCTTACATAGTAACTATTGATGCTAACTCTACAGAAATACTATCTATTCGTAGAAACTTTAATGAAGAAGATCCTTTAAAAAACAAAATACAATACTTTGTACACTTTAAGTTTCTTCCTGGTTTAGGATTCTATGGGTTTGGTTTAACACACATGATAGGTGGTTTATCCAAAGCCTCTACTTCAATATTAAGACAGCTTATTGATGCTGGTACACTAGCTAATTTACCTGCTGGTTTTAAAACTCGTGGTATAAGAATTAGAGATGAAGATACCCCAATCCAACCTGGTGAGTTTAGAGATGTAGATGCTCCTGGTGGATCATTGAGAGAATCTATCCAACCGTTACCCTTTAAAGAACCTAGTGGTACTTTATTAAACCTATTAGGTATTCTAGTAGATGGTGGTAAAAAGTTTGCATCTATTGCTGAAATAAATACAGGTAAAGGTAATCCTAATGCACCTGTAGGCACTACACTTGCACTACTAGAAAGATCTACTAAAGTTCTATCAGCTATACACAAAAGATTACACAATTCACAGAAAAAAGAATTTAAGTTATTAGCTCAAGTATTTAAAGAATACCTACCTCCTGAATATCCTTACGCTATTGCAGGTGGTAATGCACAAATTAAATTACAAGACTTTGATGAAAGAATAGATATATTCCCAATCAGTAATCCTGATATATTTAGTCAATCCCAAAGAATAGCTATGGCACAAGAGATGATGGCATTAGTTCAATCTAATCCAGAAGTTCATGGACCTAATGGTACTTACGAGGCATACAAAAGAATGTACTCAGCTATAGGTGTAGATAATATAGAAAAAATACTAACACCTCCGCCACCAACAAATCCTAGTCCACTAGAAGCAGGTTTTGAAAATAACAAGTTATTACTAGGACAACAAGCTCAAGCCTTTGGTCAACAGAACCATGATGCTCATATTGCAACGCACATGGCTGTACTCCAAACACCACCGGTTCAAATGAATGCACAGGTACAAGCTTTAATCCATTCACATATCATGCAACATTTACAAATGAAAGCTGATAGTCTGGCTGAACAACAAATGCCACCAGAGGTAATGCAACAGTTCCAACAGCTACAACAACAAGCTCAGCAAGCAAACCCAGCAGAAGCACAACAAATGACAGAGCAAGCTGGCGATATGTTGGCACAGTTCTCAGCACCAATAATGGCACAGCTAATTACTGAATACAGTCAACAAGTTTCAGATCCAAGTGATGAAGATCCATTAGTCTCTATTAGAAAACAAGAACTTGCACTCAAAGGTCAAGAGTTATCTATGGAACAACAACAATTTTTACAAGAAGAAAAGCGTAAAGCTATGGAAGCTCAAAGAAGAATCAATGTAGAAAAAGAAAGAATAGAATCTATGGAAGACATAGCGGATCTGCGTGATGAAACTGCAAGAGCAAGGCTAGAACAACAAGCTCGTTTTAAAATGATGGATATACAAAATAAAAATTAATACTTGCAAAAATAAAATCTAACCAACATAATAAAACACATGATTAAAAGAACAGACATAAGTCAACAGAAAACACCCAAAGTATTAAAGAATAAAAACAGCTATAGTAATAAAGGTAGTGCATCTACTAAAACTAAAGCTGGTACTTTTTCAGCTAATACAAAAGCCCAACCAGGTATGGGTAAAGGAAAAGCAAGAGGTATGGGTGCTGCCGAGTTCGGTGGCAAGTTTTCCGGCATTTATTAATGTCATCAGTTTGGCTTGCTGAAAAGTTTTTAAAAGAACTTGAAGCTAGAAGGGAAGATACTAAGGACGCTATGTTGTCTGGATGTAAAGACTTCTCTCAGTATGAATATCTGCGTGGCCGTTACAGTTCTCTAGCCGATGCAGAAAATATTTTTAGAGAACTGCTAGGAAAAATACATCAAGATGAGCAAGATACAAGTCCCTGATCATGTCGCAAAGTCCATTGAGGCAGATTTAAAAGAAAAAGAAGCAAAAGAAAAAAAAGAAACCCAAGAACAAGAAACAGAAGAAAATGTTGCCTATGTTCCTGGATCAGCAAGGGTTTTAGACCCTACCTTATTAGAAAAATCCTTTTTAGATCGTATGCCACAACCAACAGGTTGGCGTATGTTAATACTTCCTTACGCAGGTAAGGCAGTAACAGAAGGTGGAATCCACTTAGTACAATCAACCGTAGATAGAGAGTCTTTAGCTACTGTGGTTGGCTATGTGGTTAAAATGGGTCCTGACTGCTACAAAGATGAAAGCAAGTTTGCACATCCTTGGTGTCAGGAAAAACAATGGGTATTGATAGGCAGATATGCTGGTGCTCGTTTCAAACTCGGTGATGAATCTGAATGTAGAATCATTAACGATGATGAGGTGATAGCTACCATACTTGATCCTGATGATATTCTTGCAGTATAAGGAGAAAATATGTCTGAAGAAAATGCAAAGGTAATAGAAGAAGAAATAATAGATGAGGGTGAGGTTGTAGAACTTGAGCCCCTAGAAGATGAAAAGCCTAAAACACAAATTCCTATGGAGTCTGTGGACAAAGAGGCTGAAGAAAAAATAGAAAATGTTTCTGAAGAACCAGAAGCAAAACAAGAAGAAGAATTAGAAGATTATTCTAAAAGCGTACAAAAAAGAATTAACAATCTTACAAGAAAGTTAAGGGAGGCAGAAAGAGGTCAAGAATCTGCTTATGAGTATGCAAAAAGAACTGCTGTTGAAAACGAACACTTAAAAGCAAAAAGTTCTAACTTAGATAGATCTTATTTAATGGAAGCTGAAAATAGGCTTAAATCACAAAAACAACAAGCAATGTCTGCACTTAAGTCTGCACATGAAGTTCAAGATTATGAAAAAGTAGCTAAAGCACAAGATGTTTTAGCAAAGATAGCTGTAGAAGAAAACAAAGTAAATACTTCTAAAATGGCTATTCAACAACAGGTTCAAGAAACACCTGTAAACATGAATGGACAACCACAGCAAAATATTCAACAACCAGCTCCACAATACCAGGCTCCACCAAAGCTTGATGCTAAACAAGAAAAGTGGGTAGATAATAACTCATGGTTTGGTGAAGATGAGATTATGACTCTCGCTGCTTTTTCTATAGATCAAAAGCTAGTCCAAGAAGGTTATGACGCTACATCAGATGAGTATTACAATGAAGTTGATAAAAGATTGCGACAAGAATTTCCGCACAAGTTTGAAGAGTCTTCTGCTAAGTCGAAGCCTCAACAAAAGGTGGCTTCAGCAGGCAGAGTAGCTGGTAATACTAGCTCAAAAAGACAAGTTAAGTTGTCGCCAGCAGAAGTTCAAATGGCAAAAAGATTAAACGTACCCTTAACAGAGTACGCAAAATATGTTAAAAGGTAATAGTTATGACAGAAAAAGATAACAAAGATTTAAACAGAACACCACGTTCTGCCGACACTCGAGCTAAAAAAGAAGCTCGCAAACCATGGAGCCCACCATCTATGTTGGATACTCCTCCTGCACCTGAAGGTTATACCTACAGGTGGATTAGAGCTGAAATCTTAGGACAAGAAGATCGTAAGAATATAACTGCTAGATTAAGCGAAGGTTTCGACCTAGTAAGATCTGACGAGTTAGATAATTCTTTTAGTGATCGTTATGATTCTATACAAGAAGGCCAACACGCAGGAGTAGTTGCACGAGGTGGTTTGCTATTGGCTAAGATCCCTAATGAAACACGTGAAGAGAGAAACTCCTATTTCGCCGAACGTGCACAAACTCAGCAAGATGCTGTAGATAACGATATGATGAGGGAATCAGATCCAAGTTCTCCGATGCTTACGCCTCAGAGATCAAGCAAAGTAACTTTTGGCGGTGGTCAACGTAGTTGATCACTTAACTTTAAAATAACAAATATAAGGTGACTTATTATGGCTAACAAAAATGCCCCATTCGGAGCACGAGTTGTAGGTAAATTAGGTTCTGCTCCACAAGTAGGTGGAACAACAGAATACGCAATTGCCTCTGGTGCTTCTGGGAATATTTTTTCAGGCGATTTAGTAAAAATGACCAACGCAGGTACTATCTTAGTTGCTGCTGCTGGTGATGAGTCTATTGGTGTATTTAGAGGTTGTACTTTTACAAACTCTTCAGGTGAAACTGTTTTCAGTTCTCACTTCCCCGATGGAACTGTATCGTCCGATATTAAAGCATTCGTAATAGATGACCCTGATGCTGTATTTGAAATTCAAAGTGCAGGTTCTCCAGCTCAAACTGATGTCGGTTTGAACGCAGATATTTCCTATACTTCTGGCTCTGTGAAAACAGGTATGTCAGCTTTAGAACTATCTGGAACAACAGCAGCTACAACTGCTACGTTTAGAATTATGGGCTTTTCAAGTGATCCAAATAACAGTACAACAGGTTCAGCTAACGTGAATGTGATTGTTAAATTTAATGAGCATTTCTATGTCGATCCAACAGGAGTATAAATAATGGCAATAAATAGAGCACAACTAGCGAAAGAGCTCGAGCCAGGTTTAAATGCCTTGTTCGGTATGGAATACTCAAGATACGAATCTCAACATTTAGAGATCTATGAAACTGAAACTTCTGATAGAGCATTTGAAGAAGAGACACTAATCGTAGGATTTGGTAATGCAGAGGTAAAAGCTGAAGGTAGCGGTGTCAGATTTGATACAGCTAACGAAGGTTATACATCTCGTTACACCCACGAAACAGTAGCTCTTGCTTTTGCACTAACTGAAGAAGCAGTTGAAGATAATCTTTATGATAGACTCGGAGCAAGATACACTAAAGCACTAGCAAGATCTATGGCTAATACAAAGCAAATCAAAGCTGCATCTGTATTGAACAATGCGTTCTCTACAACAGGTGGTGATGGTAAAACTTTAATAGCAACAGATCATCCACTAGGCGGCGGTGGTTCACTAGCAAACAGAGCTACCACTATGGCGGATCTTAATGAAACTTCACTTGAAGACGCATTAATTAATATCTCTACATTTACCGATGATAAAGGTCTTAATATTGCATTAAAAGGAATGAAGCTCATTGTTCCACCACAATTAGTATTTGTTGCTGACAGATTACTACAAAGCCCAGGCAGAGTAGGAACTTCTGACAACGATATAAATGCTATTAAAAATACTGGTATGCTACCTGATGGTTATGTTGTAAATAACTATCTGACAGATACAGATGCTTTCTTCTTGAAAACAGACTGTCCTGACGGATTTAAGTATTTTGAAAGATCTCCAATGACAACTTCATTGGAAGGTGATTTCGATACTGGCAACATGAGATATAAGGCTAGAGAGCGTTACAGCTTCGGATATTCTAACTTTAGAGCCGTTTACGGTTCTCAAGGAGCTTAAGGAACGATTTATTGTAGCGTTTCTCACTCAACTACAATTATTTAAGGGAGCTTCGGCTCCCTTTCTTTTTTCTAAAATAAGGTATATCATTTAATTCTAGGATTTATTAACTTGTTCTACAGACTGACCTAGCAGACAAGCCAAGACGGTAGAACTTATTTCCCAGGAGGAAATTATGGCAAAATCAACATTCTCAGGTCCAGTTAAATCATTATCTGGATTTATCTCAGCAGGTAATGCAAATGTGGTTAGCTTAACTGCTGACACAACACTTACAGTAGATGCACACGCAGGTAAAGTTCTTACTTGTAATGATGCTGATGGTAAGTTTACATTACCTAGCATTGTAGCTACTGCACCAGGTTCAGATGATGATCCAAATCAAACTAACAACTTAGGTGCTACATTTACTTTTGTAATTGAAACAGCAGCTACAGACTTAGATATTAAAACTGACGGAACAGATAAGTTCGTAGGTGGGGTACTTATGGGTAAAAGCGATGCAGCAGGAAAAGCATTTTTCTCAGGTGCTAGTAATGATGTTATTACTTTAAATGGTACAACTAAAGGCGGAATAGTAGGAACAATCATTAAAGTTACAGCAATAGGTGCAGCCAAGTACGCGGTAGAAGGTATTAACCTTGCTTCTGGTACTGTAGTAACTCCATTTGCTGACGCGTAAGGAGTAATTTATGGCAGACGCAGTAACTTCAACAACAATACAAGATGGTAATAGAATAGCTGTTATACAGCTAACTAATACATCTGATGGTACTGGTGAAAGTGCAGTCACAAAGGTAGATGTTAGTGCTTTAGCTGCTAACACTGCTAATGGTCAAGCTTGTACAGGCGTTAAGCTTGGTAGAATTGTTTATTCTACTTTTGGAATGAGCGTAAAACTTTTATGGCACGCTACTACCAATACTATATGTTGGGATCTTAATTCAGACTATACAACAGATGAAGATTTTACAGACTTTGGTGGTATACAAAATACTGCTGCGGCTTCTGGTAAAACAGGAGATATCAAGTTGACTACAACTGGTGCCTCAAGCGGAGATTCTTACGTTATAGTCTTAACTTTAATTAAAGATTACAGCTAAGATGAATGGCTGAATATAAAGGCAAAACAGTAACTTTAAACAGACCTAGGGCTATCCCAAAAGGTAGCCCTGGATATGGTAAGAAGCGAAAAGAAGTTTTTGTTAAGAACTGTAGTAGCGAAAGTAGTAGAGTCAAAAGAATTACTTTTGGCGATGCAAAAATGGGTATGCACAAAAATACTGCATCAAGAAAAAAATCATACTGTGCTAGAAGTAGCGGAATAAAAAGTGATAGATGTAGTGCTAACTACTGGGCTAGAAGAGACTGGGATTGTTAGATGGCGAAAAAAGAAACCAAAAAAGATGCTTGTTACCATAAAGTAAAAGCTAGATATACAAAAGACGGCGGCACTTGGCCATCTGCTTATGGCTCTGGGGCTTTAGTAAAATGCAGAAAAGTTGGTGCAAAAAACTGGGGTAATAAATCTAGAGTAAAAAAAGCTACTGGAGGTGCTGTAAGAGGACAAGGTATTGTAATGCCTGATAGATTAAGATAATGGCTAGCGACAATTTAAAGAAATGGTTTGATCGCAACGATGGAAAAGGTTGGATTGATTGTAAAACTGGTAAACCTTGTGGAAGAAAATCAAGAACAAAATCTAAAAGACCATATCCAGCATGTAGACCAACCAAAGCACAATGTAATGATGCTAAAGACAAAAAGAAAGGTCCAGATAGAATTAGTTGGAAAAAACCAAAAAGAAAAAAAATGTATGCAGGTGGTACTGTTAGAGGTCAAGGAATTGTTATGACTAATAGATTAAGATAGAATAATATTATGGCAAAATTAAAAAACCCAAAAAAAGCAGATCTTAACAAAGATGGTAAAATTAACTCTTATGAAGAAAAAAGAGCTAAAGCTATTGAAAAATCTATGGCTGCACAAAATAGAGTTAAAAAGAAAAATGGTGGTTTCATAGCCAAAGGTTGTGGATCTGTCATGGATCAGAAAAGAAAAGTAACTACAATAAGTTAGGAGTATAAAATGTATAAAAAAACAAAAGGTTATGCAATGGGCGGTTCTGTCAAAGGAACTAAATATATGGCTAAAGGCGGTGCAGCAAAAGGCACTAAATATATGGCTAAAGGCGGTGCTATGAAGGGCACCAAGTACATGGCCAAAGGTGGTGCCATGAAAGGTACTAAATATATGTCAAAAGGCGGCAAAGTTTAATTTGCACCTTAAATGTCATATTTAATTTCTAACATACCTCAGTTTAAGTGTTGGGTAAGAAAAGAATTTACAGCCAACCATAGTAATTATCACGGAGAGTATCTACATGCTCTTGTTATAGGTGTAAACACCATTCCAGATAGATCTTTATCGTTTCAAGTAGTTTTTACTGGATGTGAAATAGATAATGAAGAAGATGCACCAAATGTTCATGGTGGTGCCATGTGGGCAAGAATGCCAATCCAAGGATTAGTTGCAGATATACCATTAGAAGAATGGCCTACTGCTATGGAAGATCATTTAGCTCAACCTTGGGATTGTTTAAGTCATGATCACTCTGTTGTAGTTTTAGATAGAGTAAGTTCGTCACCCTGGCTTTGTAAAATAGGTGGTGAGTTTCACATGGGTAAATATTTGTTTACTGTAGATTACACTGAAAACTCTATTGCTGATGATCCCGCTCAACATAAACAATCACATGTGTTATATTTAACAGATGCTGGTGAATATACTGGTAATTTTGTAGCTTTACCTAATAATAGAGTAAGAGCAACAAATCCTGCTTTATGGCGTGTAGGTGAAGGAGCACCAGACTTTATGCCTTCACAATGGACACATTCAGCAGAACAACATGAAAGTTATATAGATCCAAACATAACATTTGATAATTTGTATAACCAAGAGGATAATAAATAATGGCATTATCAGGTAGCACAAATTTTGAACCAAACGTAACTGAGTTTATTGAAGAAGCTTATGAACGCTGTGGTTTAGAGCTAAGAACAGGTTATGACCTAAAAACTGCTATTCGCAGTGTAAATCTAATGTTAGCAGAATGGGCTAATCGTGGTTTAAACCAATGGACTATAGAACAAGGTACAGAAACAGTTGTAGAAGGACAAAATGATTACCCTCTCAACACAAATATTATTGATGTACTAGATGTCGTAGTTCGTAGAACAGTAAACAATGTACCAACAGATATAAGCATTAGTAGAATAAGTAGATCTGAGTTTATTAATATTCCTAACAAAACTACCAAAGCTAGACCATCACAGTTCTTTTTTGATAAGTTATCTACGCCAGTATTAAAAGTATGGCCTGCTCCCGAAAACAGTACAGACGTGCTTGTATTTAACAAAATAGTAAGAATGGATGATGCAGATAAGGCTACAAACACCATGGATATGCCTTTTAGGTTTTATCCTTGTTTTGTTGCAGGTTTAGCTTATTACATATCATTAAAAAAGAATCCACAGCTTACCCCACAATTAAAAGCTATATACGAAGAAGAGTTCCGTAGAGCAGCAGATCAAGATGAAGATAGAGCTTCGTTTAGAGTAAGACCTTACACCAGGATGAATTAAAATGGCTTACGCTTTAGGTAAGTTTGCACGTGCTTTATGCGATAGATGTGCGTTTGAATACAAATTAAGTGAGTTGAAACAAGAATGGAATGGTGCAAAGGTTTGTTCTGAATGCTATGAACCAAAACATCCACAGTTAGAGCCACTTACTGCTAAAGCAGACCCAGAAGCACTATACAAACCAAGACCTAATAATGATCAAGAAGAAGGTGAGGGTTTTGTTGTTGTAGTAAATTCAAATATATATAAACCAGATTTTATGAATCCCTCCACGCTACCAACAAACTTTGTGGTACCAAAGATGACAGGTGGATTAGGTGAGGTTACAATAGTTATAACATGACACTAGCAGAGCTTAAAACATTAATACAAAACTACGTACAAAACTCAGAAACTACTTTTGTTAATACGTTAGATGACTTTATTAAAAATGCAGAAGATAGAATATTTGAGTTAATTCAATTAGATTACTTTCGTAAAAATGTAACTGGTGTATTGACTGCTGGTAATACCTATTTAACAGCTCCCACTGATTTTCAAATGTCATTTTCATTAGCTGTAATAGATGGTGATGGTGATTATCATTATTTAGACAAGAAACATACTACATTCATGCGTGAGTACGCTGTAGATCCAACAGCAACGTCTGAAAGAGCAAGACCTTTATATTATGCAGATTTTGATAAAGAACTCTCTACAGCCTCTAACAATGGCTCTACGTTAATTGTAAGCCCAGTTCCAGACCAATCTTATAATGTAGAATTACACTATCTTTACAAACCAAATTCAATAGTTTTAGACACTACAGGAACCTGGATTTCACAGAATGCAAGAAATGCCTTATTATATGGTTCATTAGTGGAAGCTAATATATTTTTAAAGGGTGAAAGTGACATGCAACAGCAGTACGAGCAACGCTTTTTACTTGAAATAACTAGATTGAAAAATCTTGCAGAAGCTCGCGGAAGGAGAGATGAGTACCGGTATGATTCATTGAGGTCTACGGTATCCTAAAAAATACATGGAAAAAATTGAAAGTCTGAAGGGTAAATCAGTAGCCATAGTTGGTATGGGCAAAAGCTGGTTTGATTATAATCTTGCAAAATCACACGGAGTCCACTTTGATGAGGTATGGGCTATAAATGGTGTGGCTAGTGTAATATTTCACGATAGAGTGTTTATGATGGATCCTGCGTCTAGGTTCTTAGATACAGAAGATGCTGGTGGTCAAACAGATAGTATGGCTAAAATGTTAAAAGAACACAAAGGTCCTATATATACATGTGAGCTAGATGACAGATGCCCAGGTTTAGTTGATTATCCAATAGAAGAGGTAATTAAAGACACTAATTGCTATTACCTTAATAATACGGTTGCTTATTCTATAGCGTTTGCACTATGGAATGAGGTTGCTGTTTTAAAGATATTTGGTGTAGATTTCTCATACAAGGGCAACTTACATTTTGCAGAAGCAGGAAGAGGTTGTACTGAGTTTTGGTTAAGCAAATGTATTTCAGCAGGTATGCAAGTAGAAGTAGCAAGCACGTCTGGTTTACTTGATACAGATGTACCAGCAGAACAAAAACTATATGGTTATCATAGGTTATCAAATCCATTAGTTGTTATGTCTGACTCCGAAGGTTTAAAGGTTGAAAAATTAAATAATTTAGATATAAAGAAAAAAGTACATCAACCTGTACTAATAGATAGATACGATTCACATTTAATGTCTCCTGAACCAAAAAAATGGTAGATCATATAACTCCTGCTGGAGTACCTGGATTAGGCATTATAGAAGCAAAAACCACTAATTATGGTGGTCATCCACCAGAGTTTTGGGCGGAAAGACTTACTGATAAAATAGTAAGCCATAGCGAAAGTCAGGATCCTTATATACAAGAACAAGCTAAAGCATATAGAGATATGATTTACCAAGTTTGTTTGATTTATATAAAAAATGCTATAAAATCTTATAAAGCCACTTTGATACAAGATTTATCTGGTCAAGGTAGTGAAGATATAGCAAAAATAATTAAAGGTATTTAATATGGCCATTACATCAACATTAACTACAAGTTTTAAAAAAGAACTACTAACTGCAACACATAACTTTGCAACGAATGGTAATGCTTTTAAACTTGCTCTATTTACAAGTTCTGCCACTATGGGGGCAACTACAACTGCTTATTCAACTGCACAAGAAGTGAGTGGTACTAACTACACAGCAGGAGGAGCCGCTTTAACTAAAGTAGCACCAACAAGTTCTGGTACTACAGGTTTTACTGATTTTGCAGATTTAACTTTTGGTACAGCTACTGTTACAGCAAGAGGCTGTATGATCTATAACGACACTAATGGTGATAAGTCAGTGGCAACTATAGACTTTGGTGGAGATAAAACATCCACAGCAGGTGATTTCACTATTGTTTTCCCAGCAGCAGCAGCAAGTACAGCTATTATCAGAATAGCTTAAGGCTAGCCTAGAATGGCTAGTATAACTGGTTGGGGTAGAGGAGCTTGGAGTTCCAATACCTGGGGCGAACCTAATCCAGTTACCCTTACAGGAATAGCAGCAACAAGTGCTGTTGGTTCTGTAACTATCGTAGCGAAAGCTAATGTAATTCCATCTTCGCAAGTAGGTACTACTGGTGCACCGGTTGCTGGTGTAAATGCACAAGCTATTGCTTCAATACAAGGTGCTATTGGTACATTAGGTGGAGTTTCAGTTGATGTAGACGGTGAAGCTAATGTTCCTGTTGCAGGTCTAAGTGCTACAGGTGGCGTAGGATCCGTAATAGTTCATCATAATGCTTTAATAAACATAACTGGTGTTTCTGCTACAAGTGCAGTAGGAACAGCAACAACAATAGCAAAAGCTAATATAATACCAACAGGTCAAGAAGCAACAGGATCTGCTGGATCTATAACGCCTACAGGAAAAGCAAACATAACGCTTACAGGCGTATCTTCAACAAGTGCTCTAGGATCTATATCTATAGCTCTTGGTATGACAGTTCAAATAACAGGACAATCAGCCACCGGATCTGTTGGTAGTCCTTCAATAATTTCAAAAGCAAATGTTGTTCCTACGGGTGTTGAAGCCGTTGGTTCAGTAGGAACTATATTAGTATGGTCTTTAATAGATGATACACAAACTAAAAATTATGCTAATATAAATACTGACCAAAGTTCATCCTTTGCTGAAAATAATGAAACACAAACTCCAAACTGGGAAGAGGTAGCATAAAAAATGGCAACTTATGTAAATGATTTAAGATTAAAAGAAATAGCGACAGGTGATGAGTCAGGTACTTGGGGAACAAGTACAAACACCAATTTAGAGCTTATTGCTGAAGCATTTAGCTTTGGTACCGAAGCTATAACCACCAACGCTGATACACATACAACAACTATAGCTGACGGATCTACTGATCCAGGAAGGTCAATGTACCTTAAATATACAGGTACTCTTGATTCAGCTTGTACTATTACTATTGGTCCTAACACTGTTAGTAAGATGTGGTTTATTGAAAATGGCACATCTGGATCTCAGAATATTATTATCTCCCAAGGTAGTGGAGCTAATATCACTATTCCACCAGGGGATGTAAAAGTAGTTTACTCAGACGGAGCAGGATCTGGAGCAGCAGTAGTTGACGCTTTTGCTAGTCTTAGCGTAGTAGATTTAAAAGTACAAGACGATTTAACCGTAACTGACGATATGACAGTTGGCGGTACTTTAGGAGTAACTGGAGTTTTAACAGCAACCTCACTAGACATCTCAGGCGATATAGATGTAGACGGAACTACTAACCTAGACGTAGTAGATATAGATGGTGCTGTGGACTTTGCATCTACAACTGCTCACGCAGGTAATGCAACCTTTGCTGACGATGCTAAAGCCATATTTGGAGCTGGTAGTGATTTACAGATTTATCATGATGGTAGTCATAGTTACGTAAGTGACCAAGGTACTGGCTCTTTAAAAGTAAGAGGTTCAGGAGCTATTGATTTAGAAATAGCTGATGGCTCAGAATTTTTAGCTAGGTTTTTAGCAGACGATGCTGTTCAACTTTATTTTAATGGTAATCAAAAACTAGCCACAACCTCAACAGGCATAGACGTAACAGGTACAGCCACAATGGATGGGTTGACTGTAGATGGAGCTATTACAGGTTCAAGCACAATCAATGGCGTAGGTATTAAATTTAATATTCCTAACTTTTCAAATAGTTTGCTTATTAGTGATGATGCAAGTACAGGCACATTGAGTGATGCTAACGAAAACACAGGTTTAGGAAATACAGTATTTTCTGCTCTTACTTCAGGAGATGCAAATACTGGTTTAGGACACGGTTCTTTACTTACTTTAAACTCAGGCTCAGATAATACAGGAGTTGGTAAATCTTCTTTACTATTAACAACTACAGGTTCAGGTAATACAGGAATTGGTAAAGATGCTTTACGTGCAAATACCACAGCTTCTAATAATACAGCAGTAGGTTTAGATGCTTTAACAGCAAACACTACAGGTGCTAATAACGTAGCAGTAGGTGCTTTAGCACTTGATGCTAATACAACTGCAAGTAAAAATACTGCAATCGGTCAAGCAGCCTTAACATTTAACACAACAGGTGCTAGTAATACCTCAGTTGGTCAAGGAAGTTTACAAAACAATTCTACAGCTTCTAACAATACAGCAGTAGGTACAGATGCTTTAAATGCAAACACTACAGGTGCTGATAATATAGCAATAGGTTCAGGTGCTTTAACAGCAAACACTACAGGTGGTGATAATGTTGCTATAGGTAGAAATGCTCTTGATGCAAACACAACCGCAAATTCTAATACAGCTGTTGGTCACGTTGCACTAGGAGCAAACACTACAGGTGCTAGTAACACAGCAGTTGGAGCAAATGCACTTGATGCAAATACTACTGGTGCTAATGTTGTAGCAGTAGGGTATAAGGCTCTATCTAGCGACACAAAAGGTTTTGGTTCCGTTGCAATAGGAAATCAAGCTTTAGAAAATCAAAACTTTACTACAGCTACCGATACTTTTAACACAGCAGTTGGATATTTTGCAGGTAACGATATAACCACAGGTGTTCAAAATACACTCATTGGTGGATTAGCAGGTCAGTTAAACACAACAGGTGCTAATAATACTGCACTTGGATATCTATCATTATCTGGAAACACTACAGGTAATCAAAATGTTGCAGTAGGTACAACAAGTTTACTCTCAAACACCACAGGTTCAACAAATACAGCTTTAGGTGATGCTGCTTTAAAAGAAAATACAACAGCCAGTAACAACACAGCAGTAGGTAAAGATGCTTTAAGGGCAAACACTACAGGTCAAATTAATACAGGAGTTGGTAGAAGATCTTTACAAGCAAACACTACAGGTTCTTATAATAGCAGCTTTGGTGTTGATGCTTTATATTCAAATACTACAGGCTCTTATAACACAGCAGTTGGTAATGATTGTTTATTCTCCAATACCACAGCTAGTAACAACACAGCAGTTGGATATCTAGCCTTAGAAGCAAACACTACAGGTTCAAGCAATACAGCACTTGGTAGAAGTGCATTAGTAGCTAATACGACTGGTGGTGATAATACTTCCGTAGGTAGAGGCTCTCTATCAGCTAATACCACAGGTTCTGTAAACACAGCATTAGGATTTAATTCTTTAGCTAGTAATACAACTGCATCACACGTTACAGCAGTTGGTAATTCAGCCTTAGGAGCAAATACGACAGGTACTAGAAATACTGCTGTTGGCTCTGAGGCAGCTGACGCAATTAATACTGGACAAGACAACACAGCAATAGGTTCTTTAGCATTAAGTTCTGATACTAAAGGTAATTTTTCAACAGCTATTGGTAGAGGTGCATTAAAAACACAAAACTTTACAAGTTCTACTTCTGCTCATAATACAGCAGTAGGTTATAGTGCTGGTGAATTATTAACTACAGGTGTAGATAACACCTTCATAGGTAGTCTTGCGGGTGACGCTAATACAACTGGAGAATCTAATACAGCAGTAGGAAAAGGCTCTTTAAGTGCTAACACTACAGGTACTCAAAATACTGCTGTAGGTTCTTTAGCTTTAGACGCTAATACAACAGGAGTAAGAAATACAGCGATTGGTTATGGTACTTTAGGTACAGTCAGCACAGGAGAAAACAATACAGCAGTAGGACAAACAGCACTTTTTTCTAATACTACGGCTTCTAATAATACTGCAGTAGGTAAAAGTGCTTTACTGTCAAACACTACAGGTTATGGTAATACAGCAGTTGGTTTTGGTTCTTTAGATGCAAACACAACAGGATATTATAATGTTGGTCTAGGTCAATCTGCATTAACTGACAATACAACAGGTGTAGATAATGTAGCAATTGGTGTAAGTGCTTTAGGAACTAATAGTACAGCAAGTAATAATGTTGCAGTTGGTAGAAGTGCTTTATCAGCAAACACTACAGCCCCAAACAACACAGCAGTTGGTTATGCATCTGCATCATCAAATACAACAGGAGCGCAACTTGCTGCATTTGGTTGGAATGCTTTACGAGCTAATACAACAGGTTCTGATAACACAGCTCTTGGTAAAAGAGCATTAGATGCAAATACCACAGCATCAAACAATACAGCAGTTGGCACTAATGCTTTATTATCAAACACTACAGGTTCAAACAATACTGGAGTAGGTATTAATGCTTTGCAATTAACTACTACAGGAATAGGTAATACAAGTGTTGGGTCTAATTCTTTAGTAAATGCAACAACAGGTCAATATAATGTTGCAATGGGTCAGAGTGCTGGAGGTGCTACCACTACAGGTAGTGAAAATGTTTATATTGGTTTCCAAGCTGGAACTCATAATACTTCACACCAAACAGGTGGTGGATGTGTAATTTTAGGTCCTTACTGTGATACAGATGCTACAGATACTGCACAAGCTATTGTTCTTGGATATGATGTCACTGGTACTGCAAGTACTACAACTCTTGGTAGTGGTAGTAGTGATATTAGAACAAATCATGGTAGTACAGCATGGGCAACTGTTTCAGATGAAAGAGTCAAAAAAGATATTACAGATGCAACAGCAGGTTTATCTTTTATTAATGATTTAAGACCTAGAACTTTTAAATATAAAAATAAAGGTGACTTACCTGAAACATTTAAAGGTTATGAAAAAGATTCAACAGAGGTCTTTAAATTTTCTACAACAGAACATGGATTTATAGCTCAAGAAGTTAAAACAGCTATAGATAACCATTCTGAAATAAAAGATGGATTTAAAATGTGGTCTGAAAGAGAATCAGGTCAACAAGAACTTGCTGAAGCAGCATTAATACCAATTCTAGTTAAAGCTTTGCAAGAAGCTGATGATAAAATAGATGCTCTAACTACTAGAATAGAAGCATTAGAAAGTTAATTTAAAAGGAGAATAATATGGCACAAACAGTAACAGAATGTCTAGCAGCAGGAACTGATAGCGTAAACTTAATTAACGGTGTAAAAGCTAAAAGTTGGGACGTTGAAAGAATGACACAATCTGAAATAAACGATATGGTACAAAGAAACGTGGACCACTTAGAACTTATTTTAGAATATGCACCTGTTGATAGTGATGATGATACACCTGATGTAAAAGGTGCAGCAGATAGTAAAAAAACTACTCACGTTGCAGCTATTGCTACTGGTAAAAAGTACATAACTGATAATAGTTGATCTTAACCAAACACACCGACAAGTGTGCATAAAACCATAGGAGGATATTATGGCCAATAAAGAAACTGTCAAAGAAGAAGAAAAAATAGTTGAGGTAGAATACACGCCTGAACAACAAAACTTTCATACTCACATACAGAGTCTGACAAGAAAAATAAACCAACATCAATTTGAGATAGATGAGTTAATGCCAAGTTTAAAAACTTATCAACAAGCATTGACAGAAAGTATGAAGTCTCAATCTGATAATATTAGCGAGGATAACTAAGATGGTAGATTTAATAATGTGGATTACAACAATAGTAACAGTTGCTTCAATAGTAGCTGCTTCTACACCTACACCAAAAGATGATGCCTGGATTGGTAAACTCTATAAGTTTGTAGATCTTTTGGCTTTAAATATAGGTAAGGCAAAGGAGAAGTAATATGGGTATTCTTAGTAAATTTTGGGACAAAGTTACTGGTACTGAAAAAGTAAAAGTAAGATCCAGGAATAAAAAAGGTCATTATGTTGCTGATGATAAGTCTACGCCTAATGTAAATGAAGCTTATACTACTAAAAGAGTAAAAAGAAAAAGTAAAATTTACGATAGCATAGACTAATGGCTTCTGCACCAGATGCATTTGTTTACAATGCAACACTTGATAGGATCATAGATGGAGACACCTTTGATTGTATTTTAGATCTAGGTTTTGATGTAAAACTACACAAACAAAGAGTACGTTTAAGCGGTATTGACACACCAGAATCTAGAACCAGGGATCTTGCAGAAAAAAAACTTGGTCTAGCTGCAAAGGCTAGACTTGGTGAGTTATGTCACGGTAATTTCAAAGTTAAATCTCTTGGTAAAGGTAAGTATGGTCGTATACTTGGTGTTCCTTACACAGAAGACGGTAAAGATATTTGCCAAATGCTAATAGATGAAGGTCATGCAGTTGAGTACCATGGTGGTAAAAAAGCTAAAGTATGGGGTGATTATTAAATAAAATGGACTCTGTAGTTCAGTTAATTAATGAAGTTGGTTTTCCAATAGCAGCAGCTATAGGTCTTGGTTTATTTATCTGGAAACTAATTAATAAAATTATTGATGGTATGGAGACTAAAGTAGATGTGCTTGATGAAAAGGTATCTGCTCAAATATCTGAAATAGAACAACGATTAGGTCAAAAATTAGATTCTCAACACGGGATATTGGTAGCTCTTATAGATAGAGTGCGTTCTGTAGACAATGAGATTATTAGACAAGATACGCTTTTGAAGACTATACTTGGTGTACCACAATTGATGCACACCGATAGGTTAGCAAAGGCGGATAGAGATGACCAAAGAAAAGATTAAAAGAAAAGTAGGTAGACCAAGCAAAGCTGATTTAGAATTAAGAGCAAGGGAAGCTGAAAAACAAAGAGTAATTGAATGGGTTGTAGTTATAGGTATTATTCTTGTTTTAGGTATTTTTACTCAAAATGTTAAAGCAGATCAGTTAGTTCATAAATTTAAATCTCCTAGTTTTAACGGAATGGGTACTAGCTCACACTATCTTACAATTGAAAATCAAGAGTTCTCAAGAAAATTAACTATTAAGGAAGAAATTAAAGCCTTACAGGATGAAATAGAAAGAGAAAAAGAAAACTCCACCCTTGCAAGATTTATGCGTAATCTTGAATCAAGAGTATATGCTGAGTTATCAAGACAGCTAGTTAATAATCTTTTTGGTGAAACACCATCAAGTTCTGGAACCATAACATTAGAAGGCAACACAATAGAGTATACTAGCGATGGCGTAACATTAACCCTTAAGATAACGGAAGCAGATGGAACAATTACTGAGATTACGATTCCTATTGGTACTTTTACTTTCTAGTTGTTCTATATTCAACCAGTTTGAGGATACATACGAGCAAAGATTTTCTGCACAAAACGTAGTATCTATTCAAGACTTACAGTCTAAAGATTTAAAAAATGCACCAATACCTGAAGTTAGCCCTGTTGTAGCAGTCTATCCTACAGCCTTTACAGATCAAACAGGACAAAGAAAAAGCAACAGCGAGTTTGCTTTATTTTCTACAGCTATTACCCAACAACCAAACGCACTACTTATACGAGCCTTAAAACACGCAGGAGATGGCAAATTCTTTAGAGTTGTAGAAAGAGTTGGCTTAGATAATCTGACTAAAGAACGCCAACTTATAAGGTCAGCAAGAGAACAAACAGCTACAGAAGAAGAAAAGAAAAAAGCTTTAAGACCATTATTATTTGCTGGTATTTTAATTGAAGGAGCTGTTATATCCTACGAAGCTAACCTAGAATCTGGTGGTATAGGAGCCAGGTATCTTGGTATTGGTAATAGCGTGCAATACAGAGAAGATAATATAACTGTTAGTTTGCGTATGGTTTCTGTAGCAACAGGAGAGGTATTGCTGGAGGTTTTGAGCCAAAAAACTATATTTAGTTATGGTAAATCAGAGGATGTATTTAGGTTTATTGAAGCCAATACAGAGTTAGTAGAGATAGAACTAGGTAACGCTAGAAACGAATCTTCTACCATAGCTCTTATGAAAGCTATTGAAGGTGGTGTTTTAGAAATGGTTAATTTGGGGTATGAAAAAGGTTTCTGGATTTTACAAAACAAAAATGTAGGAGTAAAATTGGGCAATGAAGAATAAATTTATCAGCATACTTGCTGTGTTTTCTTTGGTAGGATTTGCAGCAGATAACGAAATTTACGTAGATCAGTCTGGTACTGGGGCTAATATAGACCTAGAACAATTAGGTATTTCTAATATTATAGGTGGTTTAAACTCTACAGCAGGTAGTGTAAATGCTTTTGATTTAGACGGAAATTCTATGACACTAGACATCAACATGATTGGTGCTACTAATAAGTTTCTTGGTGATATATTTGCAGATAACTTTACAGGTTTATATAATTTTACTGGTGGTACAAACTCTTTTACTATTCAAGTAGACCCAACAAATTCTAATAGTTCAGACGGTTCAAATCAAAACGTAGCTGTTACTGGTAGTGGTAATACATTTACTTTAAACCAAGGTACAACAGCAATAGCAGCATCTCTTGATTTAGATTGGATTATTCAGGGATCTAATAACACAGTAACATCTAACATTAACATTGATGGTGCTACCAACTATATGGATATAGACGGTTCTGATAATACAGTTACTTATACAGGTACAGGAGTTAACGCTTCAGCAGGTGGATATTTTTATTTAGACCATACAGGCGGTTCAAGAACATTTAATATTCAACAACTGAGTACCCAAGATAATGACTGGCTCAAAATTATGTCAATCTCTGGCACTTCTGCTTCTACTGTTTGTGTCGTTCAAAACGACCAAGGTACAAGCACAAGCTGTTGATATTGGAGACATCTCTGAACTAAACGGTTCAGCCCAAATAGTAAGAGACAAACCTTACGATGCAAATTTAAAGTTTGCTATACAAAGTAATGATGAAGCCATAACTACTAATGGCAGAATGGCTATAACATTTCTTGATGACTCTGTTGTAAAATTAACTGAACACTCACAATTATTAATAGATGAATACATTTACGATCCTGATCCAAGCAAATCTAAAATGGCTATTACCTTTGGTCTTGGGACAGCACGCTTTATTACTGGCAATTTAAACCGTATAGATAAACAAAATATTACTCTTAAAACTCCTACAGCAAACATAGCAATAAGAGGTACGGACTTTACAGCTACAGTAGATGAGTTAGGTCGTAGTCTTATAATATTATTACCAGATGCTTTAGGCTTATCTAGTGGCGAAATACTGGTAACTACAGCTATGGGTACTGTGACTCTTAATAAGCCATATCAAGCTACAACTGTTAGCGTTTTTGAATCATCTCCAAGCAAGCCTGTAATCCTTGATCTTAGCCTAGATATTATTGATAACATGTTAATTGTTACGCCTCCTAAAGAAGAAAAGATAACCTACGAAGAAGATGTATCTGCTAAACAAGAAAGCATATTAGATTTTAATGAGCTTGATATTGATTACTTAGATGTTGATTATTTAGGTGAAGATGACCTAGAGTTTACAGAGCTTGATATTAACTTTTTAGATGTAAATTATCTTGAAGATCTGCTTAATGTATTAGATGCACTAGCTATAGCAGAAGAAGAAGATGCACTAGCTCAAGCAACTAGCACTCAAGTAAGTGGTACTTTATTAGGTAAGGATCCTGATACTCAAATAACTACAATCATTACAGGTAATGTTATTAGCTTGCGTAGACAGGTAAACGAGTCTGTGCAATTAGACTTAGATGGTAGTACATCTTATACTGTTATCTTCATACAAGATGGCATATCAAATGTTATCAAGGTAAATGGAGGGAGTGACAGCGTTATTACTATCACTCAAAGTGATTAATGAAAAGACTATTATTACCTATACTTATATTACTATCACTACCTTTAATATTTCAAAGCACCCCTACAGAAATACTCAAGTTAAAGATATTTGATACGTTTGTAACAACACCAGAGCCAAGTGGTAATTTTGTTATTCTTAATATAACTGAAGAAGATGTAGCTAACGAAGGCGGATGGCCATTCCCAAGAAGAACATTAGCACAGATACAAGTTGATCTTATTAATTCAGGTGCTATGGGTGTTGGTTGGGTTATAGGATTTCCCCAAACAGATCGTATGGGTGGTGATGAAACCTTTGCTCAAACACTTGGATATGCACCATCTGTATTAGCTATGTTTGAAAATGCAAATGGTAAATACCCTAAAACAACCGGAACAGTTATAAAAGGTAATGATGTTGGTGGCATGTTTACACCTGGTGTTATACAAAATATTGATATCTTGCAAAATCAAGCAAACCAAGGGATAGCAAGTGCACCTGTAGATATAGATAACTTGGTACGTAGAATACCATTATTACTAAAAACACCAGATGGTTATGTTTCTTCTTTTGGTACAGAAGTTTTAAAAGTATTAACAGGAGCAAAAACTTACATTATCACTACAAATGATAATGGCATACAAGAGATATCAGTCAGGGGAATACCACCAGTCAAAACAGATAGTCTTGGTCGTAAATGGATAAGCTGGGTAAATACACCACAAACCAACTTAAAAGAAATGAATGTGGCAGGTAAGTTTGTTTTTGTTGGAGTCACTGCCCCAGGAATCATGCCTCAAGTTGCAACTCCATCTGGATTATTAGAACCACACAAAATTCAAGCAGCATTATCTGAATCAATTTTACTAGAAAACTCTCCTTTTATCCCAGATTTTGCTCTTGCGTTGGAAATATTAATTTTTGCAATATTTGTGTCTCTGACATGGCTTGTAATTAATTATCTTGGTATAACCAAAGGCGTAAGTCTAGCTGTAATTTTACTCTTTACTACAAGCCTTACAGGAGCTTATAGCATTCAAAAGGGCTATTTAATAGACTTTTCGTGGACTTTTGTATCACAATTCATAACTGGTGCTATAGCTTTCTACTTAAACTTTAGAAAACAGTTTAAATTGCGTCAACAAATTAAAAAACAATTTGAACATTACTTAGATCCAAGACAAGTTAAAAAACTACAAGACAATCCTGGATCATTAGTTTTAGGTGGAGAACGAAGATATTGCACATTTTTATTTACAGACGTTAGAGGTTTTACTGCAATGTCTGAAAAACTAGAGCCAGAAGAAGTAACTAAAATTATGAACAAGGCACTAACTATCCAAGCTGATGCAGTAAAAGAATATGGAGGCATGGTAGATAAATATATTGGTGACGCAATGATGGCTATATTTAATGCTCCTATAGATTTACCAAACCATGAAACTGCTGCTGTTCTTTGTGCTAAAGAGATACAAGAAAACATAAAAAAAGCAGACATTGATGTTGAAATAGGCGTAGGAGTTAATACTGGTTATGCAGTAATTGGGAACATGGGTAGCAATACTAGGTTTGATTATACTGCTATAGGTGATGCTGTTAATCTTGCAGCAAGACTTGAGAGCTCAACAAAGGAGGTTGGAGAAGATATTGTTATAGGTTATGATACTATCAATGCTAAAGATTTTAGTGATCAAATAATTCTAAAAGAACTTAATAGCATAAAGGTAAAAGGAAAACAAAAATCTATAAATATTTATACAATCTTATGACAACATCAAATGAAGCAATAAACAAGATAGAAACCCACGAAAGAGAGTGTACGATTAGATACACAAACATAGAAAAAAGACTAGAAGACGGCTCAAAGCGTTTTGATAAGCTAGAAAACATGATTTGGGCAGTTTATCCGTTTATTTTACTTTCTGTGGTTTTATCTAAGTTTGTATGAGCAAAGTCCTGATAGGGATAATTATTGTTATGACAACAATAACCTATTATTTATATACACAAAACAAAGTTCTTTCAGCTAATAACATTGCTTTAGAAAGTGCTGTAGCTACACAAGAAGAAGCTATTGTTAGTTTACAAAACGATTTTGCACTACAAACATCCAGTTTATTAGACTTACAAAGTCGCAATCAAGAAATTCAACAAGAAATGACAAGGTACCTTGACATATTTAAAAGACATAACCTAACCAAATTAGCCGCAGCTAAACCTGGTTTAATAGAACCTAGGGTAAACAAAGGGACAAAAGATGTATTTAATAGCATTGAAGAAGACAGTCGTAACATTGACAGTCTTGATGATGGCTTGCAGTTGCAGTCTTCTACCAACTAAACAAATAGAAGTTACTGCAAAACCAATGGAAAGAACCATTGTGCAACCTATTATGCCTAGAGAAATAGATTTAAAAGATCCATATTGGTATGTAGTCTCAGATAAAAATTTAGAAGAGTTTTTAGCAAGGGTTGAGAAAGACCAAGGTCAAGTGGTATTCTTAGCTATGTCTGTGCCCGATTACGAGCTTATGGCATATAATATGCAAGAATTAAAAAGGTATATAAATGAGCTTAAAGAAGTTGTTGTCTATTATAAAACAGTTACTACAAAGGAGCAGTAATATGAACATATCACAAGAAGGTTTGTCCCTTATTAAAAAGTTTGAGGGTTGTGAATTAGAAGCATATAAGTGTGCTGCTGGTGTTTGGACAATAGGATATGGCTCAACTAAAGGCGTTAAAGAAGGCGATACTGTTAGTCAAGAAGAAGCAGACAAATTACTTTTACATGAAATGGAAGAGTACGAAGGGTATATTAATGATATGGTTAATGTTGATTTAGAGCAAAACCAGTTTGATGCTATGGTTTCTTGGGCGTTTAATTTAGGACCTGCTAATTTAAAAGCTTCTACTTTATTAAAAGTATTAAATGCTAAAGATTATGAAGGAGTACCAGCACAAATTAAAAGATGGAACAAGGCTGGAGGCAAAGTGTTACAAGGTTTAATAAGAAGAAGAGAAGCGGAATCTTTGTTGTTTGCAGGCAAAGAATGGCATGAGGTTTAACAATGCCATTGCAGAAACTTACATTTAGACCAGGTATTAACAGAGAAGGTACTGCTTATGATAACGAAGGCGGTTGGTTTGATTGTAATTTAGTTCGCTTTCGTAAAGGTAGACCAGAAAAATTTGGTGGTTGGGAAAAATTATCAACTAATACATATCTAGGTACAGGAAGGGCTTTGCATCCTTGGATTTCTTTAGAGGGTACTAAATTTTTAGGACTAGGTACAACTTGGAAATATTACATAGAAGCAGGTAATGCTTTTAATGATATAACACCTATTCGATCTACTACAGCAGCCGGTGATGTTACATTTTCCGCATCAAATGGTGATGCTACAATTACTGTAGCAGATACGGCTCATGGCGCTGTTAAGAATGATTTTGTTACTTTTAGTGGTGCTACAAGTTTAGGTGGCAATATTACAGCAACAGTTTTAAATCAAGAATATCAAATAGCTACTATAGTAAATGCTAATAGTTATACTATTGAAGCTAAAGATACATCTGGGACTACTGTAACAGCTAATGCTTCTGATTCTGGTAATGGTGGATCATCTGTTGTTGGTACTTACCAACTAAATGTGGGATTAGATGTATATGTTCCAGGAACAGGTTGGGGATTAAATGGATGGGGACAAGGTGCTTTTGGTAGTACATCTGCATTAAGTGATACCAATCAGCTTAGAATTTGGACGCATGATAACTTTGGTGAAGACTTAATGATAAACCAAAGAAACGCAGGCATATATAAATGGACTGAAAATGGTGGTTTGTCAGCAAGAGCTGTAGAGCTATCTGGTATTTCAGGTGCTAACTTAGTACCTACTAAAGGTTTACAGGTGATTACATCTGAAAAAGACAGGCACTTAATTGTTTTAGGATGTGATCCTATATCTGGATCTGCAAGAACAGGTGCTATTGATCCTATGCTAATAGCATTTAGTGATCAAGAAAATGCACTAGACTTTGAACCGTTATCCACAAACACAGCAGGATCTCTTCGATTGTCATCTGGCTCATCTATTATTGGTGGTGTAAAAGCAAGGCAAGAGATATTAGTTTGGACTGATACAGCTCTTTATAGTATGCAATTTATTGGACCGCCATTTACTTTTGGTATTAATTTAATTAACGAAGGCACAGGGTTAATAGGTCCTAAAGCAGCAATAACTACTCCTAACGGTGTCTACTGGATGAGTTATAACAACTTTTATTCATACAATGGTAGTGTTGCAACTTTACCATGTTCAGTCCATAACTATGTGTTTACAGACATAAATCTTACACAATCGTTTAAAATCAATGCGTTTACTATAAAAGATAAAAGTGAAGTAGGCTGGTTCTATTGCTCGTCTAGCTCAAATGAAATAGACCGATATGTTATGTATAACTATGTTGAAGGTATATGGTTTTATGGACAACTATCAAGAACAGCATGGCTTGACTCTGGTATAGAAAATTTTCCTAGAGCTGTAATGAATGGATATTTGTACCAACAAGAAAAAGGTTTTGATGATGATGGTTCTCCTATGACCAATGTTTATATTGAAAGTTCTGATTTAGATATAGGAGATGGTGAGCAATTTAGTTTTCTAAAAAGAATAATACCTGATTACAAATTTTTAGAAGATCAAAATAATGGACAGGTAAATATTGTTTTAAAAACTAGAAACTTCCCTGGTGATTCTTTAACAATAAATTCAACTAACGCAATAAGCTCTACTACACAACAAGCTTATGTTCGTAGTAGATCAAGGCAAATAGCATTACGATTTGAATCAGATGATGATGCTACAGATAATGGTAATCTTGGCATAGGATGGAGGTTAGGAGCTACACGTATAGACATAAAGCCAGATGGTAGAAGATGAGCAAGCTTTTACAAACTCAATTACCATTAGCAGTAGGTCCTGTAGATCCAGAGCTTTTTAATCGTTTAGTAAGAATACTTGAGATTAACCTTGGTACAATTGATCTTGATAATGTTAGACAAATAAGTGACCCAGAAAAAAATACGCTAAAGTTTAATGATGGTAGTATTATATGGAATACGACAGTTGGTGTCCTGCAAGTTTATACAGGCAACAAGTGGATTGACATAGGTGAAAGAACACTAG
>Ga0208666_1000173_pt1 | contig 31255 bp, 29 predicted proteins | sample 5B_taG_FD_184078 | JGI IMG/M metagenome (GOLD analysis project Ga0208666, IMG submission 184078) | Marine viral communities from the Subarctic Pacific Ocean - 5B_ETSP_OMZ_AT15132_CsCl metaG (SPAdes) (version 2) | ecosystem: Environmental > Aquatic > Marine > Oceanic | place: Pacific Ocean...
GCCTCGAAGGTCTTGGTGGGTTTAACTCACCTGAAAGGTTCAAAGGTAGCCTTCGATAACCTCGGCAGAGGGGCGGACAAGTCCGAAGGTGGGTTCGACTCCCACTATCGCTACAACGGTACTCACCATGAAATCTGGTAGGTGAGCTAAGTCGATACCAGGACCACTGAGCGCGAAAGCGTGGATAGAAGGGATAAACAAAGCCGAACGTATTAACTCAAAAACTCTAACACATGAAAGACGAAATCATTGCCCGACTAGAATTCTTCGAAGAAACCTATGCAGGTGAATTAGAAACCTGGCTAGACCCCGTGACGGGTGACTACTACCACGTACCTATCGAAATCGTGCGTGACTTTGACAACATCGAAAAACTCTAACACATGAAAAAATCACCAATACAGGAGTGCCTTGAACACTTCGCGTCAATCGACGTCAAAGCCTACGAGGATGACGGTAGCGTATACGCTGAGACCTCAGCAAAGGGTGTGTACGTACAGATTTCAACCGCTGAGGTTTACTTCAGAGCAGAAGAAAATTCAAACTACTAATGATGAATAACATGATGACATACGAACAATTCGAGGTGCTCCGTCAGTGGGCAGAGCGTGTGGCTAACACAGCCAACGACACTGACACGAACATACGCTCCATTGATCTCGTGCATGACATTGCAGGAATCTTGGCTAATGACGAACACTTTTTACCACGGCTATGATAACCGAAGACCTCAACCTACAAGACCTCACGCTCGAAATCAGCAGCGCATTCAACGACACTGGTGCGTACTGGAAACTGATAGATGTACTCTCCAATCAGAATAAGATTCTGAACAGGGATGAGATAGAAGAACTCGTTGACAGGCTCGAAGCCTTCATCACACAAGAAGTCCAAGAAATAATTGACGAACGATGAGCAGATTAACACAAAGCAAGGGCGTATGCCCGAACTGCAAGGCTGACAGCCACATCAGTTACAGCAAGCTGAAAGACCAGTACGACCCCGATGCTGTGTACTTCGACGTCAAGTGCCACAACTGCGATACTACGTGGGACGAGCATTACAGCCTCGTGTTTTTCGAACAAGACAACATTCAAATACCCTCAGAATAATGAAGAAACAACTGATTAATGAAGACGGCTTCTATGCAGGGAGCGAACTCATGTGGAGCTTGGAAGATGTACTAAGAGTGCTCAATGAAATGAACATGACAGCCTCAAAGAAGGACTTAGGGCGCGTACTAATCGCATCATTTCAGGACAACGATATGCTTATGCAATATATTAACGATGCTATCGGAGAGACCATCGCCTACATGATTGAAGAAGGACAACTAAAAACTGAAGAACTATGAAGTACTGGAACGGAGAAGGCCAATACCAAGACCTATTTGACAAGCACTGGAAGAACCTCGTGCCCGAAAGCGGGCGGGCGGACACAGCAGAGGGCAACGCCATGCGAGCCATTGCCAAAATCAACTACGACATCTTCAACAACGGCGCGGGTAACATCGTAGACCAAGTGGAAGAGATGGACGAGGACGGCGAATACTACACGGATTACTCAATCAACCGATGGTGGGAGGAGTATTTCGATGACATCGAGGAGTTCGCAGGCTTGAACGTAGACAGGCTCAAGACCAAGATACTCGGATACGTACAGTTCGATCAGGACGGCGGGCTATCTGACATGATGGATGACTACATTGACCACATCGTCTTAAGGGTTGATAATCAATCAGTTACAAAATAAATTTGGAATAACGGATTCTTCATCGTATCTTTGTCGAACAATTTCAAAATCTCTTTCTCATGAAATACTATGCATTATTACACGGTGTATGTGGACTAGCCGAAGGTTACTCCGACACCACAGTCCGATGGTTCAACGATTTGGACAAAGCCCTCGAAGCTAAGGGAAAGCTCGTGGCAATACTCATGGACGGTAACGAAGCCGAGTCATGCACTACATCTACTGACGGGATGGAAAGCGTTGTCACGTTCGATAGCAACGAAGCCGAAGAGGAGATTGTAAAAATCATCGAACTCAAACCTACATGGCCTGAGTCCAAGGACATCCGAGAGTACCTCGTGTGGGACCAAATGAACTGCGAAGCCCCATTCGATGGTGACTATATGCCGACTGACATGGCCGTCATCAAGGACTTGTGCGAACGACAAGAAGCTGTTGCTGATACATTGGATATTGAGTCATTCCACGAGTTTGTCCGCGACATATGGTACGGAAACACTGCCATGTTCGATGCCGATGACCTCTGCATTTACTACTTCAAGTTGCCGAAAGAATTTAAATCATGACACTACAACAACTGCAAGACCTGTACGGCCTCGAATACCTTGACTACATCGAATACTTACAACAATGACATTACAACAACAGATAGCAAACGCAATAATGAGAGGGGACGACACGTTCACAGTTCCCTTGGATGTCAGACTGCCCAAGCCACAAGGCTCAGGCACGAACACACAACGGCAAACCTACGCCTTAGTACAAGCAAATCAAATCCTTAATTCAATTACAACATGAACAACTACGCAGTATACAAGGTGTTCCGCGACTGGAACAAGAAGACCAAGATGCTTATCCCCAATCTTACAAGAGAGCAGGCACAGACTATCGTACAGAATACGCCGTCCGAACCTGACAGTATGATTGTATTCGACAAGATGCAATGATTTGTGTACGGTCAAGCGTGAACGAAGATCCCGCGAAGGATTACAACGAGTGGATGCAGCACGTCTACAGTCAAGTGAAAATTAACTATCAATCAAAACTCTCATGTACAAAATCAGATTCCACCTCGCACGAGGAGAAAACTTTATGAAGTGGCAGGTCAAAGCACCAGGCTATGTTCAATACGTAGACCCTGCTGAACATCAGATAGCTATGTTCAACGCCAAGCTCAAGGTTCAAACAGGCACTTCAAAGAAGATTCACGAAGGGGCATGCAAAACTGTGTGTGCTTGGGTTGAGTGTGAGGAGTTCCAGGTTACGAGGAACGACAAAATCAAGCCCAACGTAAATGACTTCTACGTCAGGTTCAACCCACGGCGTAATCCTGAATGGGTAGACATGCACGACAATATCATGAGCGGCGAGGAGTACAGATTAGTAGTAAGCCAAGACCGCAGTCTATTTGTAGTAACCGAAAACCACGAATGCAATGACGAATGAAAGAGCAATACAAGTAATCAAAGAAAAAGCCAAAGGTGGCGAGCAGTCTGAACAGCTAGCCGCCATGTACGCCATGGATGATATCGTGACAGATGACATCGACACATGGCTCAACAATGACGTATCAGAATACCTCATGCAGTTCCCCGACATAGCAAGAGACCTTGCCAACGACCTCATCGAAGAGGGTGTAACCAAGTCCAAGCTGGCCGACGGGCTGTGCGATGTATCAGAATCTATGCATCACTACGTAAAGTTCTACGAGATACTTACATCGTATCACATAGCACTGTCAGAACGCTGACAGGGAGAGGGGCGTATGGTGTGCGGGGAGATCCCGTAACGCGCCTGTTAGAGAGCGATGAGAAACAAAGCCCCTCTTTTACCCCACTAAAATTTGCACTACCGAAACTTAAAACATACCTTCGCATGAAGAGTGAAATGCAATCTATAATCAAGGAGTACTACCACGTCATTGGTCTTACTCCAAACAAATCAAGACACCAAGAACAGGTGAAGGCGCGGGCCGCTATGATGTGTGCCATGCGTGAGTTCAAACTAAGTACTACGGACATAGGTAGCGTGTTCGATACCGATCACAGCACCGTGTGTCATCATGCCAAGAAGCACGACGCAAACCTAGAACACTGGCCTGGGTACAGAAACAACTTCATCGCAGCTGCAAGGCTGTGCAATGAGACCATGAAGTACAAGGCTATGCAGTCCAAGCTTAAGTATGTGAACGCACAGCTTAAGAGATTCAATAAAATGAAAAACCTTTTAGAAGAAACAATTCAATCAAAGCAATATGGCTAATTACAAATTCAAAACCACCAACATACGTGGGAAACAGTATGTAGAAGTAAATGAACGTATCAAGTACTTTCGTCAAGAGGAGCAATACAAGAACTGGACAATCATGTCCGAACTTACTGCCCTTGATTCAGAACAATGTGTCTGCAAGGCAACCATCGCAGATGCTACTGGACGTGTTATTGCCACTGGACATGCGCACGAAGTGCAAGGTGCATCCAACATCAACAAGACCAGCTACGTTGAGAACTGCGAGACTTCAGCAATCGGGCGAGCCCTCGCTATGCTTGGAATCGGAATCGACACTTCTATTGCGTCGGCTAATGAAGTCACGGACGCAATCGCAAAGCAAGAGAGCACGTCGTCCAAGAAGATCAAGCAGGTACAAGAAAAGCTCGACACGGAGCCGCCTGTAAACATCATGGACAAAGCTGTTGCTTACATCAAGTCGCAGACCGACAAGAAGAAAGCGTTCGCCAGCATCATGGACAAGTACGAGTCTTCTCTCACGGAGAAGCAAATTGCTGGGCTCAAGAAGTTTGTTCGATGACCAAAGAGAGGTGGAATGGTCAGGGATATTACAATCAGCTCGACCAACGGCGCACCAACAGGAAGTTGTTTGCTAGTTTCAGGGAACAGTGCCTGAATGCAAAGATGCCCAAGTACTGGGTGGACACGGAGGAGATGAACCCTGACTTCTCAGGGCTCTTCTTCGTGGTCCATGCAGATTCTCCTGGAGAGTTTGATATCGCTGAGTTCTTTATCAACAGCAAGGGCAAGCGATTTTGGATGACTGCCAAGCCACCCACAAAGTGGGCAGAGATAGAAACCTATGACTACATAAACGAAGACGGAACACCAGTATACAATGACGATTAGCGAACAATTACACGAACGATACGGCAAGTCACACCTGTCGTATTCATCACTGAAGCAGGCGCTTGGGGACATGGCGCAGTTCGACCGCTACATGAAGGGAGAACTTAAATACAAGTCCGATGCGTTAGACTTTGGTACACTGTACGATATGCTGCTGTTTGAGCGTGATCAAGCGTTTGAAAAGTACGTGGTGATGTCAGAAACAGAAGTGTTATCACGTCTATCTGACAAAGCACGAGGCGCAAAGAAACCGTCGATGACCTCTGAATATAAAACTGTTGTACAGATTCTGAAAAGAGAGGCCCTCGAAGAAGGCAAGACGATTGTCTCTAGTGATGACTGGCAGATGGCGAACGATATGATCGACCGTCTCGCTACCTGCGGCTTACTAGATACATACCTGGCGGGAGACTACCAGGTGGGATTCCTTGAAGAACTGAACGGAGTTCAAGTCAAGGGATTCCTCGACTGCCTTGGTGACGGTTTCATCAGCGACAGCAAGTCAGCACGTAGTGCGGAGAAGTTCCGCTATGCAGTGCGAGACTTCTGCTACGACATCCAAGCATACATCTACTGCAAAGTCTTTGGAATCAAAGATTTCTATTGGGTGGTGCAAGAAAAAACATATCCGTACCTGCCAGCATTGGTAAAGTGTACGGACGAAACATTATTCACAGGGGAAATGAAATTCAATGATGCGCTGCGCAGAATACGGCAGTTTCTGAATGAAGATTATGACCCCGTAAAAGACTACTTACAGTATGAAGTATAAAAAACCAATCAAAAAGTTGCTGTTTGTTGCAGCAGCTATTACCTTTCACATATTATTTACTAACTTTCTTTACAAATGAGTGATCAGAGCAAGAAGTACGAGAGTGTTCTCGTAGGCTGGGCAGATGAGCCTAGCTACAATGACAACGGCGAGTTGATGGGGTGGTCTTTCCGCCTCAAAGACAACGAGCTAAAGGACTGCATTGACCAGTACACCACCAAGCGTGATGCTAACGGTCAGGGTGGTAACGTTCGATTCCGTCTCTTCATGTCGAAGAACGGCAAAGCATGCCTCAGCGTGTGGGACCCGAACAGCGAGGCGGCGCAAGAGCGTCGAAACAACACGGCTAAAACAGCGGATACGGAAACGATCCCGTTCTAGTATAGGAGTCTTGGTTAAGCGAGGGGGTGTGGGCTTCGGTCCCACCCCTTTTCTTTCCCCTAATATCTAACCCATGGGCAAACCTATTTACTACATGACAGCGAAGGTGACGTTCATCAAGAACAAAACGCCTCAGACAAGAAGCGTGTGGATTGTAAGCAGATATGATAACCCAAGAGATATCATGAAGTATGACCCACGCACTATGCACAGACTGGACGAGGAGTTACTTACTCCTAAAGCGAAACAGAGAACGATACTAATAGACAGAATAGAATCCAAAAAGCAAGTAGGAAGCACTTGTGAGCCAATACAACCAAGATGAGAGTAACAATCTTCCAAGACATCTACAAGAAGAACGAGAGTGACGCTCACGTAATACAGCTTTCCACTGCGCTTAAAAGAATCAAAGAAGGCAATTCACAGACTGTAATTGAAGCTATCAGAGATGGTTCAAAGGACTTTAAAAAGAAACTACCAGTCGTCCTCTTCTCAGGGGAATTCAAGGCACGTAATGATGAGGCACTTGAGAAGCACAGCCAATTCATTATACTCGACTTCGACCACATTAATGTTGAGGCATCCAAAGCGGTTCTATCCACGGATCCTTATGTGTATAGCTGTTGGGTATCTCCGAGTGGCGACGGACTTAAGGCGCTTGTTAAGATAACAAACCCTGAGCGCCACCGTGATCACTTCCGTGCGCTACGCACATACTTCGATAAGCAATACACCCTTGAGGTAGATGAGTCAGGTATCAACGAGTCCCGCGCTTGCTTTGAATCGTGGGACCCAGACATCATAATTAACGAGCAATCAAAGCCGTTCGGCGCGTTCGCTACAGAGAAGAGCGAATCGCAGGTAGCTGTCTCACAATCAGGCAGTTACACAGATTACTTAAAGCTGAATCTAGCTGCGCGGATGATCCGTCAGTGCGCAGATGGAGACAAACACAATACGCTATTGCGATCTGCAAGGCTGTGCGGGGGGTACGTGTCTGCTGGACGTATGGAGGAGGACGAGGTGGTCCGTGTGCTTACCCGTGAGATTCTCAAGCGCGACGTAGACGACGAGGACCAGGCTGTTCGCACTATCAAGGAGGCAATGGAGAAGGGCAAGCAAGACCCTATCCGCACTACGATTGACGACGAACGTAAGGCACAGCGTGAGCTGCTCATCAACGACGGCGACATGTCCTTCATATCGTCTGACGACGAGGACTTCCGTTGGATTGATGACTACGCAAACGGGCGCATACCTGTAGGTCTAGACACTGGTGATCCTGAGCTGGATAAATACTTCCGATACAAAAGGGAGTTTACTATTGTCAATGGACACAGTAATGTAGGTAAGACCACGATGGTACTGTACCTCATGGTAAACGCGGCTATCCGCCACGGATGGAAGTGGGTGGTGTACTCCTCGGAGAACCGCACGGCCTCCCTGAAGATGTCGCTGATTCAGTTCGCTATGGACAAGCCTATCGCATCTATGAATCACATGGAACGCAAGCGAGCATACGAGTGGGTGGGCGAACACTTCACCGTGATCAGCAACAAGCAGGTATACAGCTACGCAGACATCATCATCTTCCTCGAAAAGATTATGAAGCAACAAGAGGTGGATGCTGTGTTTGTAGACCCGTACAACAGCCTCAAGCTAGACATGGGGACCAGCAACATCGGAACCCACGACTACCACTACGAAGCCGCGTCGGAGTTCCTTACGTTCTCCACCGCAAACAACGTAGCTGTTTGGCTCAACATGCATGCCGTCACCGAAGCACAACGTCGCAAGGGGGACGACGGCTTACCTGTAGCTCCGTATGCAGAGGACACGGAGGGAGGCGGTAAGTTCGTCAACCGTGCCGACTGCTTCATCACTATTCACCGCAAGGTTCAACACCCTGATCACTCTCAGCGAAAAGTCACTGAGTTTCACGTCCGAAAGGTGCGTGATGTAGAGACAGGTGGTGAGCCAACATCACTCGATGACCCAATTCGATTCGAAATGAACACATCAAGGACAGCCTTCCGCATGTGGAAGACTCAAAAGATTTTGTTTGAATCTGTTGATTTAGAAGGTGGTAAGCAGGATTACATAAACTTTCCCGTTAACACGTCGTTTTTAAACAATTAAGCTGTACCTTCCCGTAAGTGAAGCGAAAAGCAAACGGGACTCCAAAGCGTAAGTCAGCTAAGAAACGTTCTTTAGGTAAATACAAGAGCGGTTTAGAGAAGTCTTGCGCTGATCTTCTAGCTGAATCAGGGCTAAGTTTTACCTACGAGACACACGAGTACATGCTCGTAGATAAATTCAAGTACCCTGGCACATACTTGAAGATGACTGCCAAGAAGAAAGACCTGTCGGACCGAACAGACTCGACAGTCCTTCCAATTAAATACACACCCGACTTCGTAGGACCAAACGGAGAATGGGTAATTGAAACCAAAGGATACACTCCTTCGCACCATGACTTTCCAATGCGATGGAAGCTGTTCCTAAAACACTTGATAGACTCAGGAGAACCAGTCCCAGCTCTCTTCATCTGTAAAAACAAACACCAGGTGGAGCAAGCTATTTCGAAACTAAAAGAACTAGGGTATGGTAAAAGAGTTAACAAAAGAGCAGCTAGGCGAAAGCTATCGGATAGCGACGACAAGGCTGCATGATTTAATAACAGATTTCTACGAGGAATTGTTCGATGAGGATGGAGATCCTCGATACGATTCGGGCAACATATCTCGTCTCATATCTGGAATGCGCTTGATGATCAATCAAGAGCTAGGGTTTGTAGAGTCGGCATCTTTCGAACATTTAGAATCCAAGCTCGATGGTGAGTCAAAGCAGGAGGAAATATTCTTCGGCGACGGGAAGAGTAGCTGAGGTCCGCTTCATACGCGCGGCTGAGCAGCTAGGATTCCAGGTCACGAAAGGCACCAGGAAAGACGACATGCACTTGCATGTGGACTATTGGATTGCGCATGGCGATTCCAAACAGTGGGGTGTGGACGTAAAGGGAAACAACCTACCAGATGAGATATGGTGTGAGTTCAAGAATGTACAAGGCAACCCAGGTTGGATGTACGGTGGCTCCAACATCATAGCATTTGACCTCCCAGAGGAAGGAGGCTTCAGTATAGTGAACACGAAAGAGCTGCGCGAATATTGCGAGCTTAACGTAGAGCAGGAGATCGTGGACCACAAGTCCAAGGCATACAAGAAAATGTACAGCAGAAAGGACAGGGACGACGTGATCACCAAGCTAAAGCTTAGCGACCTGAAGAGTATGCTTTCCTATCGGGTCTGGAAGTACTTCACCGAGTACTAGAAAGAGCTAAGGATAATCTCATCAATAACTCCCTGAACGTCTTTCTTCGTGGCGTCAACAGTCATCATGATGTTGGCTTGGAATCGCTTTTCTTCTTCGCCTTCGCTGAAGACGATGATAGTGGGCACAACAACAATGTTGTGTTTCTTCTGCATGTCAGGGCGCTCAAGGATATCAACCCTAGCAACATCGCAGTCGCTAAGCTTGTCAATCCAATCTACGCTATTCTGTGCGTTGAACGCTGCGTTGAATTCTACGACGCAGATTCCAGACTCACAGATATCTGATTCCTCAGCCGTTACAACAGCTACAAAGGCAGTTGCCGATAAGAGCGCAAATAATACAGTTGCAAGAGTTTTCATTCTTCATCTTAGTTTGTCTATTTTTTCCTCAATACGCTTCATGTCCTGCTTAATCTCGGTCACGTCTTCTTGCGTGGACATAATCGTTTGTCGGATTAGTTGATCTTTCATGTCGAATTCCATGCGGGTAATCTCTGGGTCTGGCGGCACGGGCAACTCCTTTGCCTCTGCTATGTCCGCTTGTAATACGAACCACATGCTGATCACGGCTGCCATGCCAGCGCCAATACCTGCAAGCGTCTTTACGCTTACGTGAAATCCAGTATCCTCGTTCAGTTCTTTTGCCATATCAAATAATTACGTAGTTCAAACCTACAGAGAAGTTGTGCCACTCTCTGTTCCAGTACTTATGGTATCTGCCTTCGAGGAACATCCCCAGGCTCTTGTTTAGTTTCCATCCGAATATCAATCCGCCTGAGTAGTCGATCCACTGGTCGCCATCCAAGAAGTTTTGATAAGAGTATTCGCTGTTTGATTCCAAGTGATACGGCAATACGTTGGCCCAGCTGTGCAGCCAGAAGTCTTGGGTAAAGTGATAGAAGTCAAATCCTGCGATCAGGGAGTAGTTCCACTGGCTGGGCAGCTCGTTACGCTTGCGGTCTGTGTAGTCTCTCAAAACTTGTGGTATTACCACAGACTCCCATACCTGTACGTTCTCTGCAACTACGTCGCCGTCAGGGTTCAGAAACTCGCCAGAGTCAAAGTCTACGCTGTATCCCTCTTCAATAGCCAGTTGTGTGTAGTGAATGCTGTTGTTTGCTAGCGTCCAATCTGCGAGCGGGTTATACCCGTATGGCTCGGACAGCCTCTGCACTACGCCGAGGTTGAGCGAAAGCTTCTTACCTAGGTTGAGCCTGCCTCTCTGCGATCCCTCGAAGTAGCTGACGTCTGCGAAGCCGTCCTGCAAGTACTCTACTTTAGCAATCCAGTTCTTGGCTACGTATCTGAGGAAGTGGTCCTGGTTGAGGAACTCTACACCCTGCTGTCTCTGGTACGACCCCTGGAACAGGAACTCAAACCCCTTGACCTTTCCGATCGTTGCAGCATCGCTATATGACTGCTCGTTGCCGCTGTAGAAGTTGTTGGCTCTGTTCTCGTATGAGAATCTAGCAATCTTTCTTACGCCTGCTGTGAGCGAGTAGTCGAACGGCGTCTCGATGACGTCTACTTGCAATGGTCCGTTGGCTACAGAGTAAACATCTACATCAGACACGGAGTTGTTTCCGCTGAAAGCTGTGTAGAGCGTAGCGAACTTGAATGTCTTCTTCAAGAACTGAGCTTCAGCAGTAAAGCTGAACATCACAAAAACCAAAGCAGCAATCAGCCTCATCTCTTCATAATCTTTTTAGTTAGAATCACTTGGCCTTCAACTATCCAGTCAACCAGGTACATCCCGTTTTCCAAGTAGTTCATGCTTATCACAGCAGACATAGTTCTTTCTACTACAATCTTTCCGTTAAGATCTCTGACCCTGCAAAGAGATCCAGGGATGCTTGATACATAGATTACATCGTCAAACGGATTGGGGTACACATTCAGCTCTTCGATGTCGTATACCTCGCGGGCTAAGTTTACCGTGTATTCACAGGTTCCGTCGTCGTCCGTCGCATCAGCATTGTAGTTATTAGCTAGCGGATCGGTGCAACCAGGGATCTCAAGCTGATCACAGATTCCGTCCTCATCCGTGTCATACTCGCACTCGCCTTCGCAGTCATAGTATAGCTCTGGGTACTCGCACCCCCCGTCATCCAAGGCTGCCTCCGCCACGTAGTTACATGCTGTCTCGTCTGTGCATCCAGAAATGCACCATGAGCTAGAGATGTTAGGCAGGACTTCCACGTATGTATTGTTGTAAGTCCATTCGTCTATACCGAAGTCTAACCAAGAGAAAGGTGATGGTCCGTTCACATCCAGCAGATGCAGGCTTAACACGCCGTTCGCGTAAATTCTGGGCCAGTACTGAACCGCGCTCTCTCCAGATTCAAGCGGAAGGTAGCTCTGACCAGTGAAGCAAACCGTGTCATTGGTTTGACCCAACACCTGAAACTTGATACACAGCTCTGTGATGTCGTCTGTTCCAAGATTGGTCATGTGTATGCTCGGCGCCAAGTATGGACCGTACTCGTCACAGCCCGTGCTGTAAAGCACAGTGTCAATCGCAAGATCAACGCTGAGCATCTCCTCGCAAATGTGCGCGTCTGGGACGATCATTGTTGCGGCGTTGTTCAATGTGTTGACCTCACCTACAGCATTGACAACCTCGATTGTGTATGGCTCTCCGAACCCGTCGTAGTTCAACCATCCCAAGTAGTAGTACCTGGATTCGTTAGGGTCTAAAGACATGTCGAACAACGTTGTGTCAGGGCACACCTCAATCCCATTCTTCTCGTAGCAGAAGTACTCGCAATTTTCGTCACCGATGTTCGTAATCGTGAAGTGTATAGAGAAATAAGGGTTGGGACCAAGACAAAGGCTGTCGGTATACAGGTCCTGTACGATCAGATCTGGCTGTGCAGAAGCTGCGGTAGAAATTAAAGCCAGTGCGAGAGCTAAGTGTCTCATTGTTTAGATATGTTTTTTACGATGGATCTACCGTCATGCCTGATAACAACTTGATATAACCCCACTGGCATTCCAGACATATCAACCTCATTATCAGTAGTTTGCGGAACGACAAGCGCTCCGATAGAGTTGTAAACTTCAATGGTTACAGGATTGCTAGACCTTACACTTAAGGTTCTAGCCACAGGGTTTGGGAACACCTTTACTTCAGAACCGAAGTAAGGGATGTATGTCGCGGTCCCCTCCTCGCAGTAACTGTACAAGTTCACGCAGGTGTCGTCCCACTCAGACTCGCAGCAGTACGGGTCAACGTCAATCACCCACATGTAGCACTCGTCGTTCGCCCAGTACGGATCGCCTGGTTCGCCTACGCATTCAGCATCATACAGGCAGGACTCGTTGTCTGGTGTGTTTGCCTCTTCGTCGTAGTTGAAAGCGTTGATGTCTGTGCAGCCTACGATCACAGGGACGCAGCTCTCGTTATCAACATTCGCTTCTTCATTATAGTTCAAGGCTTCAGGATCGGTGCAACCGAATACCGCTAGCACCTCGCAGCTGCCGTCGTCAAAGTCTGCTTCGTAACCTTGGGTGTAGTACTCCAGGTATCCAGCCTGTGTACACCCAGCTGCATAGTAACAGCTTTCATCATCTGTATTTGCCTCCTCGTTGTAGTTCTGTGCGTCTACATCCAAGCACCCGTAAATGTATGGTACACAGCTAGTTCCGCAGTACGGAGTGAAGTGATATACATTCCACTCTGGGTTGCTGAACGGCTGAAGAGCACCCTGCCCGTTATCAAAAAATGGATTGTTCCCCTCGACCATCAGGGTATCTCCAGCCTCGTTGGTTATAGTAATAGAGTTGTGCAGCGTCTGAAACTCGGTTTCTTGTGGAGGCTGTTGTGGGCTGCCGATCTCGAAGTAGTATACATCTACCTCTTCGTCAGAGTCCAGCACCAAGTCCCACGACTGAGAAAACTCGCCTGGCCCCACGGTAAAAATCCATTTCAGGTCGCCCTGCTTGATACCTACGTGTGAGTTACCCCATCCGTCACCAGCATCGTCCTCAAGTGTAATCGTTGTTACACAAGGGCTATTTAGGTCGGAGATAGTGGCATTAGCATCGTAGTTGAAGGCTGTTGTATCCATGCATCCCCAGGTGTGAAGCGTGATGCAATCTCCTGGCTCCGTAGCGTCTGGGTTGTATTCAACGTAATCGTCGTCCATGCAGCCAACTACTGGTGGATCGACAGGGCAGGGGTCTACGAATACAGCCCCTGAGTAAGCCACCAGTCCGTCGCCCTCTGCGAAAGCGATATCCTCAAGCTCCCATACAACAGAATCATTGCATGCTGTAATTACCACTCCTCCGTCGGCAACACCTCCGCTTGCGCTGCCATTGAGCCCATCTCCGTATCCGTCTGTAAGAATAAGCTCAAAGCCTAACGACACACAGAAGTCATACGTGTATGTGGCTAGCTGATCCCCGAAGTTGAACTGTCCTGGAAAGACCTGCTCGTAGAACTCACCCACAGCCAAGTCCACCAGCGTAAAGCCAGTCTCGTTGGGCCAGTTGTCTAGAGTCAATTCCATGGATACAAACGCCTCACCCTCTGGACACTCGCTTACATTGCATGTGCCGTTGTCCTCTGTAGCCCACGGGTTGTAATTGTTGGATGATTCATCCATACACCCAGGGATCGGAAGCTCGCAAGGCACAAGCGTAAACGGAATGGTCAGCTCAGGCCCACCGAAGTCGTATACAGCTGTATCCAGCCCGCAGTTGTTGGTCAGGCTAAACCATCCCTCACCAAAACCACAACAGATTCCGTCTCCGAATGCATCGTAGATTACAAACTCGTAATCGCCAGGAGGAAGAATCACCATGCTGTTAAAGAGATTGTTGCCGAAGTACCCACCAGGCGAGGCAGCCACTACAGCTGGTCCTGCTGGCAAGTTGGGATCGTATATCTCCCAGCTTGTCTCATTGCCGTACTGGTCCGTAAACACGGATACGTTTACCCAACCAGGCTGGGCAACCGCACAAATCGGAAACAATAAAAACAACAATACTCTTAACATGTTACTTCTTTGCTTTCTCGATGGTCCTTCCAGCGAAGTACGCACCGAATGCTGTTAGCATTAATATCTCCAACAAAGATACGTAACTATCTTTGACGTTAAATGGGAGCTCATCTAGTGAGTCGAGCACCATTGTCACCATGAACATAGCCATCAGCGCGATCAAAGTGACGGGCCTGATAAGCTTTGCCAGCTTGACATCGCTGCCCATATCGGCCTGCCAACGTTCTGTCACGTTTTTCTGAAACTGAACCTCAGCATCAATCTTGGCTTTTGCTTCTGCTGGGTCAATATCTGGCTCTTTTTTGAGCATGTTCTTTACAATGCCAAGCCCCCCCTGATCTGGCAGGAGGTCTCCGACTGTCTCTAATACGTTAGGGGCTTTGCTCTTGAGCCAAGCGCCCAACTTGGTGTCTTTAATCTTTTCCACGTAACTGTTCGAATTGTTTGTTAAACTCCATCAAGAGACTTCTTTCCTTTTCGTAGAGCTCATAGATTCTGTTCTGTCGCTCTACGTAGTTCTTGATATCTCTTGCTTCTTTTCTTAGCTGTCTGAGGCGCTTAATCTGCTTCTCCGTTCTCTTGCGAGACGACTCAAGCTTCATGATGCCTCTGTATCGCTTGTCGCTCTTGTTGTCCGCTTCCTTTCTTTCCTTGTAAAGCTGCGAAACCGTGTTGGTGTTCTCTACGTAAACGTCTGAGTCATAGTATTTTGAGAACTCACCGTACAGCTTTCTCAAGAACGGGAAGTCGTTTGCCTTCATCGGCACCTTCTCTCCCTCCTTGATCATCTCGTATGCGTCTCTACCTGTGCCAAGCGTTCGTGTAACGAACTGTCCTGCACCACCGATGTAGTACTCGAATCCGTACCAAAACTTATCTGGGTTGAAGTCCGCCTTGCCTGGAACAAACTCGCTACCACCTGTAGCCTCGTTCATCCACTTGAAGAAACTTCGAACGCCTTCGGGTGCGCGGAACGACATCTCAGCCTCTGGCTTAGGCGCCCCAACTGGGAACTGCTCTTTGTATACCGAGCTTCCGAAGTAGCTCTCATTGACAGCGATGTCTACGAGTGGCTTGAAGATGGTCGGCGTGGCACCCTTGGCAAGGTACTTCGCTGCATCCTTAGACTGCCCGAAGCTCACTGGAGAGAACGAGCTAAACGCTGAGTTCAGCAAGAACATACCAGCATCCGTCATGTCTCTCTGTCCGCCCGCTACTTCAGCCATGGCACTACCCATGTTGGCGAATACGTTGAAGCCGTATGGGAGCGGGATCTTCAGGTAGTTCTGACCATCATACATGATGATGAGGTTGCGCTCCTTCTCATAGTCGGGGATCTTGTTGTAGAACAACACGCCATCTTCGTCTTCGTCACTCATGGCGAGGTTGATCGCTGTGAGCATACCCGTAGTGAGCGACAGCCCGAACGCCATCTTCTGAGATGCATTGAGTCGTTTGTGCCACGACTCCAGCTCGCCGTTAGGCTTGCGCACATCCTTGAGGGTTCCGAGCGATCGTGCGAGCCTTACCGTACCCTGTACAGAAGCGTTGAAGAACATGTACCATGCGTTGGCTACTGCGCCAAGCTCACCCGAACGGTTGAAGTTTACGGTGATGTTCTTCGCAAGCTCCGCAGCTTTTTCTCTACTTGTGCCAGCCTTACGCGCCTCCATGTATGCAGCAAGGCGGATAGAGTTCTCGAACGCATCGTTCACATTCTCTACAACGTCAATGCTGTTCTTCATCATCCAGTCTCTTGCCTTCTGAGCCTTGTTCTTCTCGTTTACCTCCGCCTCGATCTCAGCAGCGATAGTACCTACATCCTTGACAAATCCCCATCCTGTCTGGCCTCCGTCTTCTTTAAAATCTTCAAAATATGCGGCCATCTCTGGGTCCAGGTCTTTACCTACGGCTCCCTTCAGGAGTGCGGGGAGGGTCTGCTTTACTCGCTCGATAATCTTAGTCGCTATATACTTAGATTGTATCTGCCCTCCAGGGATGTCTGCTTCCGCCATGGCATTGAACAGTGCAGACTGGATATCCCTTGCGAAGTTGGAAATGATAAATTCAGGGTTGGCCGTAGTGAACGAACGTCTCAGGAACCCAGAGAATGACCGCATTATCTTACTGAAGAGGTCGAGTTTCTCAACCCCCATGTTCTTCAAAGCTTTGGCGTGGTCAGGATTGGTAAAGACAATGAACTTCTGCTCACCGTTCACACGCACACCGACAGCGCTCTGCGCATCGAAAGGCACCTCGTTTGAAATCTTCCACACCTTAGTGTTGGGGTTGTTCTCTACGAGATTGTAAAGTGATGATAGTGCTTCGTTCTTACGTGCCTTGGCGTGGACCGCTGCGTTCTGTGCGATGGCCTGAGCCAATACGTTGTTAGCTTCGCTAGCACGACCTCTGGCTCTACGTGTGGTATCACCATAGATGCTCATGCCTGCTCCCCCCGTTGGGTATAGCGACGTGTCTGCTGACATCTCATCAACTGACAAGCCCCCAAGCGGTACGTAGTTGTCGAACATCTCTTCGAATGCGTCGATGGTCTCCTGAGTTTCAAGACCAAACTTGACCATGGTCTTACGAGTGTCCTTGGTGATGGCGTCTACTTTCTTAGCGATAGAGTCGAGCGCAGCCTTTTGCTCTGGACTAAAGCTGTCCATTACTTCCTGAGCCCTCTCGTTGCTCATACCACTACCATCAAGGGTCTCCCCATCAGTACGCTCTGCGATCAAGGCGTTACGCTCTTCTGCGTGGCGAGCAATCAAGAACTGAGATACGTCCTCACCGATCAGGCCAGCATCTTTCATTTCCTGAGAGATAACCTTCACCTTGTCATCCAGCTTCTCAAGGTCGTTAGCTGTCTTACCGTACATCAATGTCTCTGCATTGATGAAGTCCTGAGAGATATCTACAACAGCTTTCTTTGCGCCTTCAACAGCTCTTTGCAAACTGAATACGTTAGCGTACTTGTTTGCGAACAGCTGGTCCATGCGGGCCATGAATGCTTGGAAAGCGTTCAGATTGTTTGGCTCAAACGGTAGGTTGCTTTCGTTATCAGGGTCTAGACCAAGATCTATTGACTCTTGAGCACCTACGTTTCTAGTTACTTCAGCTCCTAACAAACTTCTTTCAGAAGCTTTCACGGCACTCCTGATGCTGTCTCTTTCTCTCTTTGCAGCGTCTCTTTTTGTTAACCTGTTTAAATACGCTTCTTCCGACTTGTTTAATTGCTCGCGGTTAAGAATTGAGGCTGCTTCAGCGTCTGAGAGAAGTTTTTCCTTCTTGTTTTTTAAAAAATCAGAATATAAGGTGTCAACCTTTTGCCTAGATGAATCGCTTATTCTTGCATTTTTAACGGCGTCCCTTGCTCTTTGTAAGGCTTTTTCGGCTGAAGAAACCTCCCGCCCAATGTTTTTTGTTTTTCCTGATCTTTTAAAAGCGCTCAGCAAATCGAGCCAAGTCAATCTTTTTTCTGGCTGAAATTCTTTTATAGACCCCTCCTTTACTTTGATTCCAACAGGGAAAGCCAAGTCTTTTCTTGAATCAGGGGAATCAATTTCTACTCCAGCTAGCTCTAATCTCCCGTCCACCAACTCCAACTCGTATGAATACTCTTTGATAAGTGGCATTACCCCGACCAAGCCCTCCCTTGCAAGCTCAGAGTTTTTAAGGTCTCTTATTGATGTGAGTTGATTTATACTTTTCGAACCAAACGACGTGCCTGTAACAAAACTAAAGATGTTGTTTCGGGTTGTCATGGACCTAACATTGTTGGCACTTTCAAGCGTTTGAATAAGCGCGGCCTTAGTAACAGGCATGGTGTAGGTGTTATCAACTCCGCCCACCTTTCTTCCAATAGCAACGTTCTTGAATCCCTCTGGGGCTCTACCCGTGTCAAGCATCATGTCAGCAGCGCCAAGAAGAGACTTCAGTTTTGAGTGTTTTTTATTGTCTTTTAATAATGCATTAAAAATTTCAGCTACCTCAGCGTCCGTCAGGTTGCTCTCCTCTATCAGCTTGATAACCTCTTTACAAACCCTTTTGTTGCTCAACATAGAGCCCTCCCCCATCACAACAGGGGCTACGAAGATGCTCCCCCTCAATGAATCGTCTCCGTCTTTTCTTCTTTTGTTGTAGTCATCAATAGCTCTCTGTCTGAGCTCATCAAGCCCCTCTTTAGCCTTTCTTTTTGTGGAAAAACTAAGTAAGTATCCGAGAGGAGTGTCTTGATAGATACCAGACTCCCCTTCATAGTTTGTTCCGTCATACCCAACAACAGACAAGAATTTACCGATCATATCGGCAAGCTTGATGATTGCTAACCTTGTATTGGTGAAGCGGCTAGCGTCAAGGGATAAATCATCTGACTCAAGCTCTACGCTTTCCAAAGATTGTGTATCGGAGGGCACCTCTACCGACTGAACGGTATCTGCTTGAGCGTCGGTAGCCGCATCTGAGTGCGCATCAATAGTGACTGTTCCATCGCCGTTGTTTCTTACAGTAAACGCAAAGTCAGCTTCTTGAGTTGTTGGAATCAAAAACTCAAGGTTGTTTCCGAAGTCTGTGCCAAGCTGATCGAGTTCGTTTACATTCAGCCCATCAGTGAAGAATGTTTCACTATAAACTACAGGGAGCTCAGACTGAGACTCTTGCTCTAGCTGCATACGATCGTTGTAGAACGTAAGCTCTCCTGTTCGGCCAATCTTTTCAATCTTCCCAACAGCAAATTTCAACGCTGCACCTGCGTTTTTTCTGATGTCTGCATACCTAAGAAGCCTTCTTCTGCGCGTTACCACTTGAGCCGCGCTATCCATCTTTCTTTGCGTGGGGGTTTTCAGGCGTGGCTCCATGTCGATGATTTCACCCGTCTCCCTGTCCCGCTTGGGCTTAGGTGGGTTGATCGTCTTGAGAGTGCCATCATCACCCATGTAGGTAAAGCCTGCCAGATTGTCGGCCATCTTTCCATTACCCGTCTCTTTCAGATACCAGTTTCTGAAGTGCCAGTAGTCATTAAATCGCAAGCCATTGGTCTGATAAGACTGTTGGCCTCCAAGCTTGTCTAAGTATACTACCCTGTAATTCACCACCTTGTTGATGAGGTCTGGGTATGCTTTGGATGGCTGACGAATTCCAAGGTCTCTCGACTCCATGTCGGCGGATTCTGCTTGCCCCTCCACGGGTATCTCCTCCCTATTAAACCCAGCCCCTTCGTCTCTAGCTTGCTTAAACTCTTTGATGAAGTTCAGAAAATCCGTGGATGTTGCCTGCTCCCCAATAATGGCTTCCTCTAAACCAAATACGCGGAGAAAAGACCTAAAAGCTCTCTCTATAAAGCCTGGTTTTCTAGCTTCGGGTAGGGCATTAATCAGGCGCTCAAGAGCATTGGTAAGCTGCTCGTTCAGCTTGTCCGCTTCTGACAAGTTCTTATTGGCGTAAGTTTGATCTACAGCGTCAAATATCTTTTTAGCTTCCGCTTCTAGCCCGACCTGCCTAGCCAGCGCAAGCAACTCTACCTTGTACTTTTTCAAGGTGGATACGTCAGCAGTGGTAAAAGCCAAGTGCATGAACTCGTGAACGGGAGTATCGTACACTCCAAAAAGCCCTTCAGCCTCCTTGCCAGTAGCCATCTTCTCAAGGTCCATGTGAATGGTCTTGGTTGACTCATCCCTAAAGAACACGCCTCTACCTGTTTTTCCAGTAGCCTTTAGGTAGCTATCGGATGTTTTGTGCAACACAACTTTGATTCCAAACTTTTTGAAAGCCTGCATCAAGTTGTTTACAGTACCAATTACATCTCTGTACTTGCTCTTTACTCTGTCGTCAACATCTGTATCCTCGTCGATAGACGGGGCAAACTGATTATCTCCATCACCCTCAACGCTATTGTCTTGCGCTTCCTCTCTTTCAGCCTTTGAATCTCCTTCGGTCTTACCTTCTTGATCCTGAGCGTCATCGTCTGCGTTTTGCTCTGGAGAGTTCACGGCTCGTGCAGCCTCAAGAGAGTCTATTTGATTTTGAATCCCTTGCTCTGTTGCTTGTTCTGCAAGTCTCTCTGGATCAGAATCATAAGTGCTCTTCCACGCTTTGACTTTTCCTCCTCGCTCCTTGGATACAGCTTCAGCTTCCTCCTTGTAGACGTCCTCGAATGTCGTGTCACCTTCAAAGGCTTCGTTCTCAAGCTTTTGCTTTTCCTCGATGAGTGCCTTTATCTCTTGGAACAGCGCACCCTGAACCTCTGGGTCCGAAGTTGATTTGTGCTGATGAACCAAAGTGTTTATCTGCCCCTGAATCCTAGCCACTTTTTCAAATACTTCTGGGTTGGCCTCGCTCATTCTAAAGTAAGCTCTACTCAGAGCACTTTGAGCCCCCGAACGCTTCTTGACCTCCGCTTGGAGCCTCTCCATTGCTTTTTGACGGTCGGTAGCATTGGAAGCGTCAGTAACAGCTTTAGCAAGTTTTTCAATAGTTTTCTTTCCTTCAATATTGCTTTGGTGGAACGAAGCCATGTACGCTCTAGCTGCGCCGCCCACCACGCCACCTGCAAAACCTGCGAGCCCACCCATCATAAGTCCAGCTGCCGCAGCGTCTTTTACCCTTCTGTCGAGTTCCTTAATGTCGAATCTAGCTCCCGCGTCACCTCCAGCTATCCTTGCATCTACCTCGCTTATGTATTGCCACGCAGCAGTGCCAGCTTCTGCGAGAGCCTCCTCAGAAATACCCAAAAAAGTAGAGTTAGCTATGTTCTTACCATATTCTGTGACGAACTTTTTTCTTGCCTTCCACCCCTCTTGGGTTACCTTGGACTTGGATGCTTTTCCAAAGAAACCTCGACCAAGAACGTTGTTCAGGACCATACCAGAAAGGACCTCTGCTGTTGACTGCTGAGCCAAGTATGAAGCTCTTTCGGAGCCGCTGAGGTTGTCATACCATTCCTGCCCAACATTGTCTGAGTGCATCTGACTAGCAACAAGCAAATCAGATACTGCTACGGCTCCTCCCTGATTGATCAGCCTTTGAACTGTATTTGAATTAGTGATTACCTTTTGGGCTGCCTCCTTTGAAATGAATCTGCCAGTTTTTGGGTCTACAAATCTTGTTCCCTTACCTACAGCTCTAGTCCCAACCTTTTTAGCGGCTTTTTTAGCAACAGCTTTTGTTGCACCTTTCATCAACAAAGACCCGCCGTGGCTACCAAGAGCTAAGTCCAGCAAAAGCGGAGCAGACTCAATAAGCATGTCCACAGAGTTGCCTACCACAACATTAGTGTCAAACTGATTCCTGTCTTGCATTGCCTGAAAGTCAATCGTTCTTCTTGACTTTTGCGACTCGATGAGTTGACGTCGGGCTTCAGAGCTAGTAAAAGAAGCCCAAAACAAATCCATGGCGCCTTTCGACATAGAGCCTTCTGCTGCTTCTAGCTGCGTTGACACCTCACCTGCGGCTTGCTTTTCAAGAAACTCTTCGTTTGCTTCGTTTATGTCGCCCCCCAGTATATCATAGAAAAACTCTGCGGTACCAAGAGTGGCATCCATAATTCCAACACCTAGATCGCTTGCCAGGTATCCCGCCCCTCTAAATGCGTTTCCAATTCCAGCCCCCTCGACATACATGTCGCCAACCCTGTTGCTTCCATCAAAATCAAGGGCAATACCTGTCTCCTGATAAAAAGCCTTTTCGAAGTCACCACGACGCCTGTCGTCTTCTCTGATAGATGCGGGTATGTATTCGTCTATTTTTACCCCAAGGTCTGGGAACACAAGAGAGTTGTCAAATCTGTTTGAAAACTGCTCCTGAATTTGACTCAGGGCTTTCTCTCTTCCGTAGTCTGTGCTGTGCCCCGCGCTGTACGCTCTTTCTTTATCTGCGAATCCTTCGAAGTTGGTTCTTCGCATTACGTCAACTACCGTAGCGTCGGGCTTTTCCCCGAAAAAAGACTTTGCATCTATGTCATTTTCGGCCAAAAGCTTTTCCATAGCCTGCCTCTGAGTATTTCTGTACTCGTCTCTTACGGCATTGCCAGAAAGCAGGTCCTGGATGTCTTGCGAATAGCTTGACAGGCTCGGTCTTTCTTCTTGCTCTGGCTGGGGCTGAGCTTCTTCGTATCGTTTACTGTAAATACCTCTAACACCATCCAAGACGCTTTGCCTCAATTCATCTGTAGTTTGAGGTAAGTTGCTGTTTCCGTTTGACATATTAAGTTACTTTTCCGTCATTGATTGTGGCGCTAATCTTTTCTACATCCTCTTTGTCGATAGCAGCTACATCAACTCTCCTTACTGAAACGATTTGATCTGATGGATAAGGTGTTATATTGAGTGAGTCAGCTTGGTTCCCTCCAAGAATAAGAACGTTTCCATCTTCATCGTACCCAGCAAAGAACCCGACGTGAAATTGCGTTCCAACTTTTTTGATTACAACATCACCCACTTGTGCGTCGTACTGATCGCCAGTCTTTGACACAGCTTCACCAATCTTTTGATAGTGTTGAGCTCTAACTCTGTTGGTCTCTCCTGCTTGCTTTTCTGTCTGTCCGTAAGAAGGGCTTTCAACGGCTGAGAAGTCAAAATCAGGGTCAGCCCTTAGAATCATGTCCGCAACCCATGCTGCACACCAAGGGGGAACTGGATCGCTGTTTTTGCCAGACTCGAAATCTTCTTGAGCTCCAGTCCATAACCAAGTGCTGTCACTTGGAGCGACATTAACAAAAAGCTCTTGAATATATTCCTGGATTTCATCCTCTTGAGTCTCTAGGGGAATAATGCCCCCGAAAGCCGCTAGTGCCGCCTGTTGTTTTTCTGGGGCTGAAGCATCGACCGTAACGGGCTCGCCAGTATTAGGGTTAGGAGCCTCTACGTTAGAGTTTTCTATGGCTGCCGCAGCTTCTGGTGCTTCCGTCTGAATCGGTTGAGCAGCTGGGTTTTGAGGAGCCTGATTGTCTGCGCTCTGAGTGGTCTCATTAGGTTCACCGCCTAACTGAGCGTCTATAGCAGCCAAGTCTTTTTGAGCTTGATTATAAGCGAGCTTTTCGGCAGGAGACATGAAGTCTGTTATAGGTCTAGCCTCGACATCACTCTTTGATTCGCTTCCGCTAAAACGCCCAAAGAATCCCACCTCCTCTGAAGCTGAATCAATAGCTTCCTGTTTCGCATTTTCAGCTCTCTGTTCAATCGACCTCATGCCCTCGTTATCTCCAGTTCCTTCGAGGATATCAAGCCTTTGCTGTTCGAGGTCAGCCGTCTCAAGGTCTTGCGGGGCTGGATCGTCTCCGCCCTGTTGGTTATCATCACCCGCGTTGTCTGCCGTAGTTATGGTATAACCAGCCCTGTCGAACATTTCGTTAATTCCGCTTTCCCCCATCTGCTGAATGAACTGCTGATACGCTGGGTTTGAAGGGTCTATAGTCTGCGTTCTTACTACGCCGCCTGCACCCACATAAGCTACTTGAATAGGTATAACGATATTTCCGTCGGCATCTCTAAGCTCTTCCAGGTCTAAGCCTCTAACGTAGTCAGCCGCTATAATGTTTCCAGCAAACTCCTCATCCTCTACATTCAAGGTAATTTTCTCCTTGAGGTTAGTGAGTCCCGATGTTGTTCTCTGAGGGTCAAACAGTGGGTCTTGAGTCTGTTGCTTTCTCAAGTTTTCAACGCCGCTTTTAGCTTCGGCAATGTATTCAGCTCTAAGTTCCTCGTCGGTATACCCGTCCTGGAACGTTGTGTTGTCATTAGTGATGTCGTCCATACTGAGACCCTCTCTTCTAGCCTTATCCCTTCGGTATCTATCTTGAATCTTTTTTGGATTGTTGTCCCAGTCGTTTGCAGCTCTTTGACTAACGTTTGTTATGTCAACGTTAGTGTTATCTGCATAAGTCCCAGCAACATCCATGTACGCAGCTTCCACAACTTCTGGTCTCCAGAACTGATCTGGCTGATTTCTCATTGAGTTTTCAAAGAAGCCAATTTCACCAACTTCGTTTCCATCAACGTCTAAAGCCATGCCCACCAGTCGTCTGTTTCCTGGAGGGCCTTCAAGCCTTACAGAGCCCTCTGCGAATGCTCCTCGCTCCCAAAGGTTGTTTTTTTGACTCAGGGTATCTTCATCGCCCACGAACACAGTTCCGTCTCCCCTGTCTGGATTTAAAACACCCTGCTGGTATGCTTGTCTACCACTCATGCCCGTATCCGCCCAACGCTTCATCTCATTGTAAGCGTTGTTTATCAATGCTGTGTCTGCGACAAGCTGTTGAGAATTAGAATAAGAGTTTTCTGAGTTTGGATCGAGTGAAGCAGCAAGCTGGCGCTGCATGTCGGCGAGCACCTGTACATCTCCAGAAGCGAGCCCAGACACATCAAAATCGTAGATGTTTTGCAGTTGCTCCGTCCTAAACTGTCTGTTCTTTTCTTCTTGAGCAAGCCTTTTATCCAGGTTGGCTGCTTTTTGTTTCTGAATAAGCGCTAGCTGCTCATTCATCATGTCAGAGTAACTCTTTCCTTGACCTATAGTCGTAGCGGCTACCCTTCCTGGTAGTTGTCCATTTGCCATTACGCTTCGTTAAATTGTGGTTGGCTGAAGACGCTCTGAACAGCTTCGTAAAGGGCCATAAGCTGATCCATCGTTGGTTCTTCTCCTGACTCCACAATTTGCTCCACGCCTTTGTATGCCATGTGAATCTCTTCTCCTTGCTCTGGATTGAGGATGTACTCTCCTCCTGTAGCTTCGCCTTCCTTCACGCCTGTCTCCTCGTCGATGATCGCCTTCTTGTTCGTGTCGTGATTGAACTCACCCTCAGTCTTTTGCACAGGCTGTCTTCGCAGCAGCTCCTCCACCACTCCGCCGTCCTCATACTTTACTCTCATACCTTTCTCTCCGATCGGAGGAACACCAACAAGTGCCAAGGCTGTTTGCCCCGCGCCTGTGATCATGCTTCCGATTGCATCCCTCTTCGCAGCCCTCGCCGCTTCGATGTTCTGCTGTGCCATAGCCCTGTCCTGCAAGCCCATGGCGTAGTCTTGCTGTTGCAATCCGAGTTGCAAGTTCTGCTTCTGCTGAAGGGCCGATTGCTTTAGTCCAGCTAATCTTCCCATTGCCCCCAGCTCTCGCTGCAAGTCGGCTTGCTGCGCAGCCATAGTAGCCTGTTGAGCGCGAGCAGTAGTAGCACCAGCGGCTCCCATCAAGGCCCTGGGGTCAGAAGACAAAGCTGCAAGCTCAGTGGCTTGCAACGACTGCATGGGCGTTAAATCTGTTGGCCTAATTCCAGCTGTAGCCAGGTCTCTTTCTGCTTGAGATACATCAAACTTGAATTCATCCAACTTACCTCTTGCAGCGTCTGCTCTTTTTTGAGCTTCACCCCTTAGTCCTCGCTGCCTCTTAATCTCTTTGTTGCTGCGGATAATGTCTGCGATACCAGCACCAAGACCAATTAGCCCAGCACCCGCACCCGAATTTGCTTGAGCGGCGATTGGATTACCAAATTCATCGAACCCACCTGTAGCTCCAGTGGTGTCCATACCAGTGAACGGGTTGTAAGCCCCCTGAGTGTTTCCGAAGTTGGTTGGCGTAAACTGAGACCCCGACTGATACTGACTCATGTCAATATTGTCAAGCAATCCTCCGTTGTTGTATTTCTTCTTATATGCCATGGTCTACAAATTTAAGAACTTTGAGTTAAACGCTTGTCCAGCTTAGAAAACTCGTAGTCAATATTTATTGCGTGAAGCTCAAGTGGTTTATTCGTAAGAATAGCCAGCTTGACTCTCATGTATGGACCTCTCATCTGATCGCCATTAACAGAGGCGTCTGAAGCCACAAAGTTTACACCGTTCAGGAACTGACCTAGCTGGCTAATAAGCTCCTCGTCGTTGTTCGCGTACTCGTTAGCGCCTAGATCGATGTTTACCTCTCCTGGCTCTCCGTAACTAGACGTTAAAAACACGTCGGTAAATTGACCGCCCGTGAAGTCAGAAAAGCTTTGGACAGATCCGTTGTGCAACGCCAGCAAAAGGCCATGTGGTAAAGAAAGATGGGAGTTTATAGACACGGGATACGAAGAATAGTTGTCTATTTCCGCGTCATCGATCAACGACATACCCACACAAGGGATCAAGTTTGCAGTGGAGTTTTTTGTGTCTCTTGGGACCTCCAAATACTTAAATCCTTCTTTGTCTTTGAATCCACCCACGACATTGGATTTCTGATTGTTTCCGTCCTGGTGCTCCTCATTTGTGAAGAAAGTAGCACTCCACGATTTTTGATTTGACTCTAAGGAAATGGACTTAAACATCTTCACAGCCGAAGGGTCATCGTTGGAAACCATGTCGATCAAAGCCCCATACTGAACACCATAAAAGTTGTTTCTATTGTTGTTTACGTCATGCCTCCAGATACCTGATAAATCCTTAGATGAAAGCATAACGTCACCACAGTTAGCGTAACAAGTTGGGGTGAACGAATATCTCGTCGTCCACCTGTCTTGTTTTTTTGAAAACGCAAATGTTACTGGAGGTGTAGGCATCAGTTAAAGGCTAAGGTGTCAGGGTCAAGAGGGGGTGTTGTTGCTCCGCTTGGAGGTGTGTCTAGGTCTCCACCTTGCTCGGTGCTCCATTCCGCTAAAACAACTAAGTGATCAGACGCCCCAACGATTCCGTCGCCATTGATGTCTGTCTTGACGTCTTTACGAATGTTAGAGGCAAAGCTCCAGTACTGAGCAGCAGTCATGTCAGAGCCGTACTGAGTTATCCAGAGAACCGTTTGGAGCAGCAACTGAGAGTCTGGGGCTTCAAAGCCTTCTGTGTCAGGCTGAGGAGGATTAATGAAGGCTGGCTCTCCTTCGCCAGGAATGGGGAAGTTATAGTACTGCAAAAGATCCATAAGGTCTCCAGTACCAATGATTCCATCACCATTAAAGTCAGCCTTTACCTTGTCTTTTATTGATGCGTTAATGATATGGAAGGCGCCTACAGTAAGCGAAGCGTCCTCCACTATGAAGTCGAGAGCGTCCTGCACAGAATTATAGAGACCTGCTGGAACGAGGGATAAGTCTGGCGGAGGCGTAGAGCCACCTGTAGCGGGATTGTTAGTAGTGGGAAATGCAGCACCTTCAAAGAAAGAATCATCGGCATCTACGGAGTTACTAAAAGCCCCTAAAAATAACAGCAAATCTGCCGTTGAAGCGGTAAGCTCCCCCTCAGCGGAGCCGCTCGTTTCGACTCCATCAAGGCTGGCCCTGAACACGTCGTTATTGGCCTGAGAGACCAGGGCGTCCATCTGACGGTATGTTGGGTGTTCTGAAGGATCTGCGTTTTTGAGATCTATCAAGTAATCTATAGCTAATTGTGCGCTCATGTCGTCATCTGATTGTAGTGGATATTGTAATGGCTGTAATAATTCGTTTGCTTCGTAGAAATCGTTCCAGGCTTGTTGGAATTCACTAAGCTGTATCTCTGGTTGGGGTTCTGTTACCGTAGCAATAACGGGAATTATTAAGTTAGGGTTTACGGGGTCGCTACTTGTAATTCTTATTTCAGAAGAAAAGCCCCCCGCAGATTTTGGTTGAAAATTAACGTTGATGCTTTTAAACGGCTCTGATATTTGAGACGGATCCATGTAGAACGGTCGGAATCCAGGGAACGTAATTGAGTCGTCAGGAGATGTCACCGCGCTTACATATAGAACTTCAAAGCTGTTGTTGAAAACGTTTATTTTTTCGTCTCTTTTAGTGTCAATGTCAATATCTCCAAAATCTATTGAATCTGGGTCTACAGATATAGCCTCTGTGTCTGATTGGTCTTCATCATCCGAGCCGCCTTCGTCGCCTCCATCTCCACCGCCAGGCGCCACTGCCTCTGAGGGCTGATCAACAAAAACCACATTGCTGGCAGTTCTTTCAGCAGGGTTGATTATAGTAAAGAGGTACTCGTCTTTCAACGGATCGTAACCGCCAACAATTCTCACTTCATCTCCCTGAGCAATAGCAGCTTGTATGGAAGCCCTTATCACAGAAGACATCCCTTTGTCTGATATTTCTTCTACGCCCCCCTGCTTTGTCCATCTGTAAACCTTAGATAAAGTCTTGTTGCAGAAGTAAGCTTCCTGCCCAGAATCAAAAACAGAGGAAGGGTCGTCATCACAGCCATTCTGACCAGGGTAGAAAACAGCCTTTCCTAAAACTTCTGTAGACGCAATAACCATGCTGCTTCCAGAAGCATCAGATAGGATGCTCTTGTTGACGGGGACCACACTAACCTTGTCTTCTTGAAGCACAAACAAGAATTCGTTGTAATCGCTCATGTATTGAATACCGCCAAAACGCTCTGGCAAATCCTTAAAGTTCGCTAGAGACGCATTAAATGATGAATAATCAAGCCTCTTGCCTTCTGGGTTGCTGGGCTCAGAGTAGGTTATTGTAGCTTCTCTAACGGTTTCTTTTGCGCCCTTGAGAACAAAGTTAGGTCTGCCTAACCCAAGGTTGTCGGCCCTAAACAAGTCTGTCGCCGATGAAGTTTCAAGGAATACATTCTTGAAGTTTGGTTGCGCTGGAGCATCATTAGCTCCGTCAACCTCTTCAATTATATCAACGTACTGTCCGTTTTCGAATTCTCTTACGTTTGTAGCTACTGGCCTAAACCATACATCACCGTTCTTGAGCGTCAGTGTTGGTTCATCGTGAGCAACGTTCAGGTCAGAGTTGATTACCACATCGTATGTATCGCTCATCTCGTAAAACACACGCTGATCAGCGTCAACGTCCTTTAAAGGTGTTCTGAGCTCAATTATGCAGTTGTTCCCCCAATTAGAAACCCCCGAAAGGGTTTCTCCGTGCGTAAACCCAAAGGCTGCTGGGTTGTTTTTTACTACAACAAAATCACCCTTTAGGTTTTCAGCAATATTCTCTCCGTCATCATCTAACGGGTTTTCATCAGTCCCAAGCTTTACAAGGTCAACAACATCAAACTCATAGTCAACGTACTTTCTTTCTTCTCCTTCAAAGTAAGAGATAACCCTAAGCTTGTCTCCTTCCTGAAACTTGTAAAGGTTTAATCCGCCCTCTGGGGTTCTTGCCCCGAAAGAGCTCACGTAAGAAACTGGATGACCCTGAAGGTAATTTAGCGATACGTAAATATTTTGGTTTGAGTCAGAAATCTCCTGAAGCTCAAGGTTTTCAGAAACGAATCCACCACCCGCATTGTACTGAACGAAGTCCTGAACTGTAGTGTTTTTTGAATAAACAATTTTGTACTGATGAGCCCAGGTTGGGGGCGCGTGATTCAAAGTAAGCTTTATTTCTACAGCGCCTTTGCCCCCTCCAGGTCTTTCGGCGTTTGTATACCCCTCAACAAACACGGTGGTTAAGGGATTTACAAATCCGTGCCTTCCTCTCTCGTCGTAATACACGATACCAAAGTCGTGGTTTGCCTCTGTCTTAAATGACCTCTGGTCTAACTGATCAAAAGCAGATATAGAGAAAGACTCTGAAAGAATCTCTGCGGGTGATTGAAGTCTTTTAAAGTTGGGGAGAGCAGGATTTATTACCTCAGAGTTCTCGTCTGAAGCCTCTGGTAACGGATAATGAAAAACATCATCCCCGTCATCAAGGACTCTAAACAATAGCGGTAAAACGGTCGCATGCGGGGCATTTGTTTGGTTCACCCCTGGAACAGAAAAAGTACCTAGTTTGCCAGTGTAAAAAACAGTCTGACTATATAAATAATTTCCTGTTCCTGCAAACGAAGGAGATTCGGCTGGGTTTACTGTTACAGACCCCTGGTTGTAAAGTTTGTTTACGTCGTAACTATTGGATGTATTGCCAACACTACGAGATGGTCCACCCCCAGGCCCGCCTTCGCCATCCATTAAGCAGAACCCCCCAAGGTCATTAAACTGAGTAGACAAAACATTACCTCCGTCAAGAAAACCTATTTGACGCGCAATGTTGTTAGAAGGGTCTAACTGTCCGAATGCACTTGATAATGGGTTTTGATGAAACTCAAGAGAGGGGTCAAGACCCTTTGACGAAAGCCATTGACCGATATTGAGTGTGCCGCTCTGGATGCTTAATATATCTTCAGGGGATATAGCTATCCAGTCCAGCGCAGCCAACTCCTCAGAGCTTCCAGAGGTAGCGTGAATGCAAGTGTATAGCTCTTGATCGTTTATCTGCTTTAGCCTCAGTGCAAAATGACTAGAAGTAGGAGGTATAAAAAGATCTTCCTGATCGTAAATATCTAGGTCTACTGGCCTTATATCTATTTCAACGTTGGCCTTATTGACTATAAAGTATCCGCTTGGAGGCGTCGGAGGTGAGTTAGTACCAACAGCCGTTATCAGTTTTGCTTCTGAATCTGTTTTGTTTTCGGTGTTAATAATGGCCTGCTTTATTCTTTTGCCGCTGTAAAGGCCCACATCTACGTTATAGCTATCAATTAACTTGACATCCTCATCAATGTTTTCAATAGTAAACCCCCCACCCATTTCCTCACCCGTAAAAGCAGCACGAAAAGCCTGGTTTATTTTCTCTTGAACAGAAGTCTCGTCCGAAGTTATCTCCTGGGTTGTTTTTATTTTAGCATAAAAATTGACGGCTCCTCCCTTAATTATAAGGGGGTTTGCGGCACTTGTTCCGTAAGTTGCAGTTGGCGTGTCATCAGGCAGAAAGCCCTCTAGGGTTGAATCCACCGTCTTCCATACATTCGTAGCTACACCGACACCGTTATTTTTTCCGAAAAAAGAATCTCCGTTCTCATCAAGAAACGAGCTTCCAGTTTCGTTAGACGTCTCAGCAAAAGATTGTTGAAAGTTTACGTTATTAAAAAGGTCGTCAATACCCTCTTGAGTTTGGATACCTCTCTGTCTTGTTTGCTGAAAAGAA
>Ga0208666_1000174_pt1 | contig 31248 bp, 31 predicted proteins | sample 5B_taG_FD_184078 | JGI IMG/M metagenome (GOLD analysis project Ga0208666, IMG submission 184078) | Marine viral communities from the Subarctic Pacific Ocean - 5B_ETSP_OMZ_AT15132_CsCl metaG (SPAdes) (version 2) | ecosystem: Environmental > Aquatic > Marine > Oceanic | place: Pacific Ocean...
TAGTTTGCGCAGACGTCCAAACAGAAGACAACGATGGCTCCCCCACAGTTTTTACAGGAATTGGTAGGAATAGGGTCACTAAATCAATAAACAAAGGTTTTTTGTTTGGTGAAAGTATTAAGGGGACTGTCATTCGCTGTGATCAAGGGTTGGACACGACTGAGATTTCACCTACAAGGGCGCTTGACGCAGAATTAATAGAGACAAGTTATATAGTACAACTAGATGGTCGTCTTTTAAATTTAGTGGATAAAGAAATGACAGTGTTCGAGGCTGATTACACAGACGATGATCACCAACAATATTATTCCGTTGATGATAGCGACATTGGGGTTTCAAAAAACACTAATACCAAAAATGATGATGGTGAGGTAATTCGAGGCCCAAGAGGAACCAGATTGGAATTTAGACTTCAGGCCTCTTTAGAAGCAACAACTAGCACCTTTTTGTTTACAACATTGGGCGGTGTAGCCAATATGGATAATCGAGACCCTAGCGGCGGCCAGAGCCCAGTTTATTTTATAGATACAATAGTCACTGTCACCGGTGTCAACACAGGTGCGCAATTACAAATACCAGTTCGATTAGTTAAATTACAATAGGAAAACAAAATGACATTCAAACCTTTTTTAGAAAATGACAAAGTAAGCACTAGGACATTACTACATGAAGCAGTTCCGATCACCGGAACGATTTTATCCGGAACCTACGCAGACGCCAACATAAAAAATTACGGACATGGAATGTTCCAGTCAGTTTTTGATTATCCTTTTCTCAGCGCCTCTTCTAATCATATTTTTGATATATCTACTGGGATTTCTGCTAATTCATCTCTATATTCAACTGTCGCTAATCAACAGGCGAAGAAAAAAAATGTCTATAACTCCATGGCTCAAGTTTTAATGGGTTACTCAGCAGAAGGAGCAATTCAAGAATTTGATGAAGATGGAGATATAAGTGGAGGAGGAAATAAACTTAGAGAGTGTTTTGTTATTCCTTTTTCAAGATTGTTGACAAAAGATGAAATTAAAAAAGAAACAGTTTCCTTAACTTTAGGTGTCGGAACTTACGCCGATCCGTTTGCTAGTCTTATAACAATCAGTGACATTAGTGCCTCAACTGAATACAGGGTTAACTCACCTGCAGGAGAATATGGAATTCTTTACGCAACTGGTTCCGGGCAACTTAACATTGCTAAAACTGGGAATATTCAAGTGATAGATGGCGTCAACTACTGGAGGGCAGGTTTGGTCTTTTATCAAGCCGGCGTGATGATTCTAACCTCGTCAGTTTTTGGTGATTTACAGGGTTCTCCTAGTAATTTCACTGCCACCGAGAATATAAATGCGGTCCTAACGGGATCACAAATATCGGGAGCAGCAGACGCTCTTAGACACAGAACTCAAAATATTGAATTCAACAACACAACTGAGTTGAATTCTACTGTTTATTTTGCCAGAGTTAATCACAATGAATTCAACTATTCATCGAACCAAACATACGTTTCTGGTTCGAGAATAAGAGTAAAGACGGTAAATTCTGATGTTCCTGTCTCCTACATAACTACCATCGGTCTTTATAATGATAACAATGAATTGATGGCAACCGCTAAACTAAGTGAACCACTAAAAAAATCAGCGTCAAACGAGTTCACCCTAAGAGTCAGATTGGATTACTAAAATGTTATGTCTTATTTTGAACTCAAGCCAAATGATCTTTTTGTAAATACAATAGAGAGTTATCCGGATGTAAAATTTTATATACAAAGCGGAACTGTTTATATAAATGAGCTAAATCATGTCGACTCTAGCATCCTAGGTGTCCCGGCCGGATTTATCTCCTTATATGAATATAACATAAACAGAAACGCCGACCTCAGGCCAATTTATCCTTTTATAGTTAAGGACGGATCAAGAAATACTTTCAAGACCATAACAACAGACGAATATAACACACAATTCTCATTTGAAGGCAATTTCATCACCTCGAGTTACAACTTATCGGCAAGCATAAGTAGGATGTTTGTGACTACTAGTGCAACTCAGACATTTGAAGGGGTTGTTACTAGGAGGTCTAATTGTATTGACTACAACGGCACATCTCTAGATCCCTCAAGTGATGTTTTTCGCACAAACACTTTTTTTCTTAGATCTCTTAGGAATAAAGTGAACAACTATAGATTTTTATCTTCTAAATTTGACTTTGAAACCTATTATGATAATAATGTCAACATGATCATGATTCCTTCCATCTTCTATGGTTCTAAGATAAAAAAAGGTTCCGTGGCGTTAAAATATTACATTTCTGGTTCACTAGCATCTCAGGTCAAAGATGTGAATTTAAATGGAGAATTGCTGCTTTATGATGGATCTGAGGTTACCGACCCAACCCCAGTAGGCGTTGTGTTATATAACGAAGGAATTATTTTGTTAACTTCCTCGGCAGCAATTGACAATAGCCCAATCGATTATGAAGGGCCTGCTTTGTCATCTAGTTGGGTTAGGTTTGGATATGGCGCCAATGATGGCAACACAATCCGTAACTCAACATTGTCAGCTTCATATTCGCTCGAGTTTCAGGGGACTAGCCAAACTCAGACAATGACAATAATGTGCAAAGCACCTGAGGGCCAATTAAACCACTCAAATAATCCAACATATTTACTTAATACAAATGGCGGCCTTGGGGTGGTTTCCACCGGCAGCTATCAATTTATAGAAAGCCCGAGACAAATAAAAAACATAGTCCCGAGCAATCTGATATTCTCAAAGGGCGCTCCAAATGGAGCAATACCGCAGTTTCAAAAAGAGACTTACGTTTCAAAAATTGCTCTTTATGATGAAAACAGGAACATTATAGGTTTTGCAAAAATGGCAACACCAGTGAGAAAAACAGAAGACCGTGAATTTATTTTTAAATTAAAACTTGACTTGTAATCTAGAATATGTTATATTATATACATGATACTCGGATTAGATGTTAGTACGTCCAAAATTGGATACTGTGTTATCGATGATAAGCAAAACCTGCTCGAGGTTCACTTTAAGAAACTTAAGGAAGACACCTTGGAAGATAAGGCTTGGAAGTTCTTTAGCAATGAACTCAAAGACATTGATCGTAAGTATAAAATAACGGAAGTTAGAATAGAAGAGCCATTTACAATGTTCTCTGGTGGCAAAACTACAGCGGGAACAATGGCAAAACTACAGAGGTTTAATGGAATGGTCTCGCTTATGGCTTATCATTGTTTCAATAAAGTTCCTATCCTTGTTCCGTCAAGATCAGCCAGATCAAAGTGTGGAATAAAAATCAAAAGAGGCGAGAACACAAAGAAAAAAATTATTGAATGGGTTGAGCAAAAATATCCAAAAGAATTTATTGTTGAATTAACTCGGCACGGAAACCCAAAACCCGGAACAGATGACATGGCAGACTCAGTTGTCGTCGCTTTGTCGCACTTTTCTACTTGACAATAACTACTTAACGCGTTACATTATATATTATCATGCACTAGGAGGACACATGGACATGGTTACTGTATTAATACCCGGTGGTTTTAAGCCACCCCACGTAGGGCACTACAAATTCTTTATGCACTACATAAACAACCCAGAGGTTTCTGAAGTTAGAATTTTCTGTGGAGAACGTCAGCGAAAAGTTGGTGATGACTTCGCAGTCTCTATAGAGCAAGCAGAAGCCGTTCTAAGGCTTTACGGCATCTTGGATAACCCAAAGGTCATCTATCAACGCGCAAGCGTCAGAAAGGGCCAAAATGGACACTACACGAACCCTTTTGCTGATGTGTATGATTGGGCTGAGGAAAATCACGACAAAACAGAAAATGAGATCTCCCTAGGGCTTTCCTCAAAAGACACAGGGTATCAAGCAGGTTTCCTTAGTTATTTTAAATCCTTCGCCAATATTGTAGAGATCCAACACACCTACGAGCAAGAGCACCTTGTTTCCGCGACAGAGTTTCGCGAAGCCTTGAGAGCAGGAAAGCCGATTGACGAATTTATACCAGATCACGTTTCAGCAGAGGAAATAAAGAAAATTTTCACTAATTAGTAGAAGCGAGGATCCGGCATGAAACTAACAGAAGCAAAATTAAAAAAATTAATCTTAGAAACAATTAACGAAACTGATTTTAGACCTGAGCTTGACCCAGAAAACAAGCGTAAAGAAAGAGAAAGACTAGCGATGGACCAACGAGGCAGGAGAATGAGAGCGTTTGATCGCATTCCAATGTCCGATAAGTGGGATGATTGGGAAAAACGACACAAAAGCAAAATTGTAGAGAAGCAGTCTGGAGAATTTGGAGAATATTCTACCTTAGATTATTATTTGTGGTCCAAGGAACCAATGCGAGACTTAACCACGCATCACTATGGTGACTACTGGGTTCTCGATCCAGAGAGCACCCAAAACGATACAGAATATTATGTTGTCAAAAGAGTGATTGGTCCTTCCGGGGATGAACGCGCTTATCAAGATGCAATGAGAGACGCGGGACTGTCCGAGGCTAGAAATTCAAAAAAAGCCGTTCTTAAGCTAGCAGTGGGCGATGTAACCCTAGACATACCCGCTGGGTTTTATAAAAGAAAAGATGGACCGGACAGAATGAATTCAGGTCACCATCAGGTCGTGATTGTAACTAGTGATAGAATGAAAATGATGGATATTACATATGAATATAGTGTGGAAGACATCTCTATGAATATTTTTGTGAGAGACCCCGATGACAAGATTTTAGGATTCGCAGGCAGTGAATATATATCTGCCGGGAATAGTCCGCAATTAATCCGTCAAAAATTCAACGAATTGATGGATACTTTAAAAAAAGAAAAATAAAATACTTGACAAATCCTCTCAACGTGTTACATTATAAAAGAGAGAGAGAGGACAACATGAATAATAAACGACAGATAATAACCGATATACTCGGTTCCTATCGCCGTGCAAGCGACGAACACTTATATCACTGCCCATTTTGCAAACATCACAAGAAAAAGATGTCGGTCAACTTTTCGATCAACTCTTTTAAATGTTGGGTGTGTGATGTGCGAGGAAAGAACATTTACCGACTTGTAAGAAAGTTTGGGAACTATCAACAAAGACAAAAATATCTTGAGCTACAGGGTAGACTAGATCTTTCTGAGTTTGATAAGATGTTCGAGGCTATGAATGATATAGAACAGAAGCAAGTAATAGAACTACCAGAAGAATTTGTTTCATTATGTAATAAGCATTTACCCTTAAAATCTAGAGGGCCCTTGAGTTATCTCCGAGGCCGAGGAATAACAAAAAAAGAAATTTTAAAATGGAAAATGGGCTATTGCCAAGGAGGAAAATATGGAGGAAGAATCGTTATTCCATCGTTTAACGATGGCGGAGATTGCAATTATTTTATTGCTCGTACTTATGTTGGGCATTATCGGAGGTATCTTAATCCACCCTGTGGTCGAGACATTATCTTCAATGAACTTAACATCGATTGGGATGAACCTATTATATTAGTAGAAGGCGTGTTTGATGCTATCGTTGCAGGAGACAACGCAATTCCTATTCTCGGATCCACCTTGCGTGAAGATTCGAAATTATTCCAAGCGATAGCGGTTCATGATACGCCAGTTTATATTGCGCTTGACCCAGATGCTGAGAAAAAAGCGCAATGGATTATTAAATCTTTAATGAAATATGATTTAGAAATTAAGAAATTAAACATTGGATCCTACGAGGACATTGGTTCGATGTCACAAAAGGTGTTCCAAGAAAGACTACAAAACGCAGAGGAAATAGACGGCGACCTTTATTTTCTCGAAAAACAATTAAGAAACCTATAGGAGGACAACATGGGTGGTAATATATTTAAGGACTACGCGAGTCCAATTGTTCGCGAAAACATTAGACCAACATTAAAAAAATACATTGAGCACTTAGGATATATTTTTCCCAACAAAGCACACGTTTTTGAAAACTTTTATCCGGTAGGTAGTGTTGGAAAAAAACAAGTATCAGGTGATTTGGACCTAGCGTTAAATTTTAGTAAACTGTTTGATAGTGCCCCTTACAATGCCAAAGAGTTGGCTGACTATGGGATTATCCATCAAGAGTGGCACTCTTTGTACAAAAAGATTAAATCTAGAGCAAGAACTAGTACTGATGAAATGTGCAAACTAAAGGCTTTTCTTAAATTATTATCGCATCCGATCTCCAACGAAGGAATGATTCACGTAGCAGATAGTAAAACTACAAATGGCAATATCTTTACAATGTTCCCTCAGTATGACTACTACGGGCAAAAGGATACTTACGTTCAAATTGATTGGATGGTTGGTGATTTATCATGGTTAAAGTTTGCATACCATTCTGGTGAGTCCGGTAGTTTAAAGGGCTTGCACAGAACCCAGTTAATGGTCGCAATGTTATCAAACAAAGGCTACACTTTTTCTCACCTACATGGCATCAAAGAAAAGAAAACAAACAAATTTGTCGCAACAACACCAGAACAAGCGATAGATCTCTTCAGTAGCCTGTTTGGGAAACTCAATAGAGATGATTTTCATAATTTTTTGAGGCTTCATCATTTTTTAGAACTATATTCTTCTAAAGAAGAATATGAGGAAATAATAAAATCTTATTTAAAGATTCTTGATTTAGCAAAAGCACGTAAACCAATGGTTCTGAGCGGGTTTGAAAATGAAAACTCTTGATTTACATGGTGTTAAACACTATGATGTTAACGATACCTGTCACCTTTTTATCAACGACAATTGGGGCGAAGAAATGAAAATCATAACTGGTAATTCTATGATGATGAAAAAAATTGTTTCAAGAATTTTAGATTTCTATCAGTTAAAATATTCACTTGACAACCCATATCAGATGGGTTATATTATAATAAGAAAGTAATGGAGGACACATGACTACTTTTGCACACATTTCTGATACACATATACGAAATTTGAAATATCACGAAGAATACAAAATTGTATTCAAAGAAATCTACGATCAATTGCACCAAGATCAACCCGACTATATAATCCACACAGGAGATATGGCCCATACAAAGACGCATTTATCTCCTGAGTATTTTGAATTAACCTCGGAATTTCTTAAAAATCTTGCGGACATCGCTCCGACTTATATTATTCTTGGAAACCACGATGGTAATCTTAAGAACGAAAACAGACAGGATGCTGTCACGCCAATCATAGAAGCACTACAGCATCCAAATCTACATCTTTTAAAAGACTCAGGCGAGACCCAGTTGTCAGACTCGATCTGCCTTAATGTCCTCTCTGTGTTTGATCGAGACAACTGGGTCTCTCCCTCTGATAAATCCATGGTAAACATTGCGCTTTACCATGGTGCTATCATGGGATGCCAAATTTCTGATGGTTGGGCCTTAGAAAATGGTGAAGATGATGTCAATATTTTTAAAGATTTTGACTTTGCGATGCTTGGTGATATACATAGGACTCAATTTTTAGACGAAGATAAAAGAGTTTGGTACGCAGGATCAACAGTCCAGCAAAACTTTGGCGAATCTTTGAGAAAAGGGTATCTTCTTTGGAACATAAGAGGTAAAGATAGTTTTCACGTTGAGAAAAGATTATTTATGTCCCCAAGGCCCTTCTACACCGTAGAGATAAATCAAGATGGAACCCTGCCTAAAATAGACGTGCCCAAAAATGCAAGGCTTAGGCTGGTGTCAAATTATAACCTCCCTTTAGTAAAACTTAGGAGAGCCTGTGATTATGCAAACCTCAAGTGGAACCCATATTCAGTTAACTTTGTTAACAAAGCGGGATATTCTACCCAAGCAGTAGTGGAGAACGATGGCGAACGCGTAAACATGCGAGATCAAAACACTCAGGAAAAATATATCAAAGCGTTTCTCTCTGACAAAGAAATCTCCTCCGAAGTCCTTGATAGAGTTTTAGAACTAAATCGTAAGTATTCCAAGCAGATAGAGGGATCCGAGGAGGTTTCCAGAAATATTGTTTGGAAATTACGTAAAATGAAATGGAACAATCTATTTAACTACGGCGAAAAGAACGAAATCGATTTTGACAAGTTAAACGGTCTTGTTGGGATCTTCGGTAAAAATTACTCTGGAAAATCCAGTATCATAGATGCTGCCTTGTTCGGTTTATTTAATGCAACGTCAAAAGGAGAAAGAAAGAATGTTCACATCATCAATCAAAATAAGCAAAAAGCTAAGTGTCAGCTTGAGATCGGAGTCGGCGATGATACCTACGAGATTACTAGAAATCTTGAAAAATACGAAAAAACAGTAAAGGGCGAGAAATCAAAAGAAGCAAAGACGGAATTGGATTTTACTCGCTATGCTCTTGGGGAACACTTCGAGAGTAAGAATGGCACCACCAGAACCGAGACCGACAAGAATATACAGAAAACTTTCGGAACATTCAGTGATTTCTTGATAACTTCTATGGCATCTCAGACAGACGCCTTTGGATTTATCAACGAAGGATCTACAAAGCGTAAAGAAATTCTTGCAAAGTTTCTTGATCTTAAAATGTTTGAAGCAAAACACAAGCTTGCCAAGAAAGATTCTGCTGAAATGAAGGGTGTCATCAAGCACCTTAATTCAATTGACTGGAGAAAGAAGCTGCAGTGGTCAAGAGAAGCCTTGATAGAAATCAAAGAAGAGGTGGCAGATCAAACAGATTTGTGTGATAAGCACTCGGTTAGAATCAAAGCACTACAAGAAGAGCAAAAAATAATACAGGATCAATTAGATTCTGTTGGGGCTGACTGGGTTGACATTGATGAACTCAAAAACAACCTTTTAAAGAAGGAAAACGGCCTCTCTGTCGCATCTGAATCGCTGGTCAATGGTGAGAGTAGGCTTAAGAAACTGATCGCTTTAAAAGAGCGATTACGCTCTTTTATTAATGAATTTGATGCTGAGTCGAGACAATCTCAAGTTGAAGAACACAAGGTTCTTTTGAAAGATATTTCAATTATAGAAAGGAACATTCGCTCAACGAAGATGGAAATAACCAATTATCAAAATAAAATTGACCTGCTCCACGACCATGAGTATGACCCAGATTGCCAATATTGTTCCAATAATCAATTTGTAAAAGAAGCAGAAGAGGCGAAGACCTTAATTGAAAAATCCAGTGAAGCTCTAAAGCGTTTTGAGCACGACTTGGATCTGACTCATGCAAAAAAAGCGGCTATCAACATCACATATATCAAAGCAGAACTAGAGGATTACGAATTAAAGACTAGAGAGGTAAAAACAAATGAAGTGCAAATCCAAAAGATCAAAGCGCAAAATGATGCAAACGAGAGTAAGAAGGCTCTTGCGACAAAAGAGATCGAGGAGATCAACGCAAAGATTACTCACTACTATGAGAATCAAGAAGCGTATGAAAACCTCGAATCCCTGCAGCGAGACCTGAGGGCAATCCAAGCCACTGTTGGGAAGAAAAAATCGGAGGTAGAAAGGTGTAATAAAAAAGTTCTCAGTCTTATGTCTGAAGAGGGCGCTACCCGTCGTCAAATTGAAGAGGCTCGCGAAAAGATACAACAGATAGACGATGCAGAGAAAGACTATATTGCATATGATTTATTTGGCCAAGCCATGCATGCTAATGGAGTATCCTATCAGGTAATTAAATCCATGCTTCCCATTATTAACGCAGAAATTTCTACAATTCTCAATTCCCTTGTTAATTTTGAGGTGTTCTTTGATAATGTTGGAGACAAATTAGAAATTTACATCAAGCACCCGAAGTATGATCCTCGACCATTATCTATGGGGTCTGGCGCGGAAAAGACAATTGCTTCTATGGCGATACGGCTAGCGTTAATTTCTGTAACTAATTTACCAAAAAGCGAACTATTTATACTTGACGAACCAGCAACGGCTTTGGATGAAGAACATATGGAAGGGTTCATTCGACTCTTGCAAATGATCAAAGGACAATTCAAGACGGTTCTTTTAATTTCCCATCTCGAATCTCTCAAAGATATTGTCGATATGACAATTGACATTCAGAAAGTAGATGGCTATGCAAAGGTAAAAATATAATGGATGAAGAAAAAAAAGTAATGATTCAAAACGAATTGTATATTAAAAACAAAGAGAAGGGAATCCTAGATTCTATTCAAGAAAAGATCGCAAGTCGTAAATTGCTTGTTTTTCTGACAGCGACCGCTCTTATGCTCTGGGCAGGATTAGATCCAGATATCTGGGGGATGGTTGCGGTCTGTTACATTGGAGGTCAATCGGTGATTGACTTCGCCAAATCGTGGAAGCACGGAGGATAATAAAATGAAAGCGTTTTTTCACAGACTAATGAATTTATTTAGTAGCGCTTGTTGCTGCACAGCAGACTGTTGTGTTACATGTTGTGCCTGTTGCAGTTGCACCAGTTGCAAAGGGTGCTCATGATGAAAATTACAAAAGAACAATTGAAGCAGATTATCAAGGAAGAACTTACGAACGTAATGGAATCTTATGACGATGAAAAAGCCATGGCTGATAAAATGTTGTCGCGTATGAGAGCAGAGCCGATGGATGATTCTCCTACTGAAGACGATGCAGAATTTAATGAAGATGATCATGGTGATGATATCTATTCTGCTGCTAACCTTTTCAGAACTCATGATGGATACTCTATGGATGACTTTATAGAAGACATCTCGATAATGACTGGGTTCAACTTGTCTCGCGGACGTGCTAAACAAGTTTATGATTGGGCCAATGAAAGAATAGGTCCACTGGACCCGCAATGACAACTGCTTGGGCTAAAATAAAACTATGGTGCTTCCATAACTGGAGATTTCTGGTTATCGGAGGCGCTATACTTTTAGCCTACCTCCTAGGAGGCAAAAAAGTTAAGGCGCTTGAGACCCAACTACAAATGGCTCGCGACCTTTACAAAAAAGAACGAGACGCTATCGAAGGCGCTTCCGACAAAAAAACAGAAATGCTCACCGTAGCAAACTTAAAGTACCAACGAGCCTTAGAGATCGCTCATAAAACTGCTATGGAGTCCGAGGACCATACTGAATTAATTAAAGCAGAGAGAGTCCGAAGATTAGTTGAGGCAAACAAAGATAACCCAGAAGCAATTGATAAGATCTTATCAGATGAATTTGGGATTATCGTAATGACACCCGGAGATAAGTAGTGAAACTCACCGAAAAAAAACTCAAACAGATTATTAAAGAAGTGATGGGTCATCCTTGCGAGGACATACATCCGAATATAAAACAACTGATCTTATCTGGTGATAAAGAACATATCATCCAAGGGTTTGAATTATTCTCAACACTTACTGAACTAGACATCGAACTGAAGGTGCATGGCGGAGAAGAAAGAAATAAAATCCCAGATCCTCGCGTACATCTAGATGTCGAGGGGCCTGATTTACAAAGGTTTATAGAGTGTTTTCATATCGATAAATTAGTCAGCGCAAGAGCGCTTGAAAAATTTAAAAAGTCCGGAAGAGTGGCGATGAAATTCATTCCTACGGGAATGAGATATGGTGTTTTCGCAAAGCACTTTGGTGGGCCGTAATGCTATTGCTATTGCTTTCCACAGCGCTAGCAGAGCCTTTGATGGTTCACCTTGATGCAGGCGAGTCAGCACCCTTTGACGGCCGTCTAATGAACGATGAGGCTGTGGCCAACATCATTGCTGGTCGAGAGATGTCGATGGAACAATGCGAGATCCAAAAAGAACTTGCTATTTCATTAACAAAAGCAGACTTACAATTAGAAATAGACTATTTAAATGCAGAGTTGGAAACAGAAACAGAAAAGAACACAACTCTATTGGAACTTCGAGATCAAGAGATTTCATCGCTCCGAAAAGAAATAAAACCCAATAAAACCATGTGGGCTTTCTTCGGAGGTTTTTTGCTTGCGACAGGAACATCACTAGGAACTTATTACGCCGTGAGGGAAATCGATGCGAATAACTAAAGAACAACTAAAGAAACTCATTGTCGAGACCATTGATGAAATGAGAATTGACACTGTTTCGGGCTATGCCGGTAATCAAGGCGAATCAATACCTATGAAACAACAATCACTTGCTGATGCCTTTGCAAAAAAATACGATCATGAAATTGAAATTGCCGACGATGGAGAGAAGGTTTTCTATCTTTTTGACGACGACTTGTGGGCAATCTCAGCCGCTGACGTCCCAAAATCGTGGAGTAGAGAGTCTACTGGATCAGAATCTTATATTTATCATACTGGAGAATATATAAAATGAAAATAACCAAAGAACAACTAAAACAAATTATAAAAGAAGAACTAGAAATGATAATGCAAGAATCATCTTTGAATGTCAAAGAGATCGATGAAATTATCGAAAGAAATATGGAAGAGGGAACAGTAGATCAAGCAGCCTACGAACTGAGTCACTATACTGCTGATCAAATAGCGGAATATGCTGGTATTCTTGGAGTGTTGTCTCCGGGAAAAAACAGATTTATCCAAGCAATTGAGCGCGAAATGGAGTAAAATGAGTACCAAAGACCCAAACTACGCCGTCAAAGTAGAACAAGCGATTGCAAAGAAATACGGCGAAGAAACCGTTGTGAACCCAAAATCTACTTGGAATGATAATAAAGAAAAAGAATATTTAGAACAATTAAAAGATACCTTCTCATCAGACGCAGACACAGAAGACCTAGATAAAGAAGAGATCTTTGGCGTTTTTATACCCTCAAAACTACTTAAAGAAGAATCTAAGCGTTCTTGTCCTGTTTGTAATACATATTCATTTAAATCCAATGATGATGTCTACATGACCAAATTTGAATGTTGCTTTAGCTGCTATATTCAATGGGTTGAAGGAAGAGAGAGTAGATGGAAAAGCGGATGGAGACCCAATAAATGAGTTCAACAACATTAGAGATTATTCAAGGATTAGCTCAAGCAGCATCAAATGCATATGATGGTGCTCATGATGAAAGATTTTCATTGGATGGTCAATTACGTAAAGTGGGATTAAACAGAGAAGAGGGATGCCCCTTAACGGATAAAAGAGTTAACGATGGTTTCTCAGTTAAATTTTACGCAGACTCTGTTTGTATAAATTATCAGAGCGATGTTCGTCTTAAAGATGTATCAGATCCAAAGTACGAACAAGAAATTGAAAGAATGTTAAATGAAATCAAGAAGTTCCTTCAAAAAGAATATAAGGCGATTACCGGAAATGGAATCACTCTTTCTAAGAAAGGTGAGCCCAAAATTTTAGTTCAATCAACTAGTCGTGTCAGAACTTTTGTTCAGGCATACCAACACTACAAAATTTCAGGACTGGCCTCTGATGAAAAGTATGAACCCAGCGTTAGAGATATCACCCGCAAATTTTTAGAACAACACTCAACAAAAAGACCTCAGAATGACACGCGCAAAAAGGAAACAAAAAAATGAGAATCACTAAAGAACAATTAAAACAAATTATTAAAGAAGAACTGGAAGCCGTTACGGGTCTTGAGGAAAAAAATCAAAATTTTTCTGCTTGGAAAAATGATGGATATAGAGAATATTACAACAAAAAGGCTGCTTGGAAAAATGTATTCGATGCAGCAGTGGCTGCTAGTTATCAAGAGAACCCTGAGGCCGAAGCAAATAATATTATTAGAGCGGTTCAACAGGCAGGTAAGGAATCCGTAAACAAAGATCGAACAGGTTTTGAAGGGATTACTAGAGCCATTAGGGAACTAGAAGAAGCGGGTATAGATACCGGTGGTGCTCTTTCTCTTCTTCAACAATGGAATGCATAATACTAGAGGCTAAATGGCGTTTAAACTCTCAAAACAAGAAATTGTCAAGGAGATTGTGAAGTGTGGGAAGAACCCACAATTCTTCATTGATAACTATTGCCTGATTTCACATCCATTAAAAGGACTCATCCCTTTCAAAACCTTCGATTATCAGAAAGACCTACTCAAGGACTTCAACGATTATCGATTCAATATTATATTAAAAGCCAGACAACTTGGTATCTCCACAATCTCAGCGGGATACATTGTCTGGTTTATGCTTTTTCACCGAGACAAGAATATTCTTGTTATCGCGACTAAGTTTCAAACAGCAGCGAACTTAGTAAAGAAAGTAAAATCTATTATGAAACACCTTCCGGATTGGATTAAGATAGCCAAAATTGTCACGGATAACAAAACTTCATTCGAATTATCAAACGGCTCCCAGATCAAAGCCGGAACCACTTCTGGAGACGCGGGTCGTTCGGAAGCCTTATCATTGCTTGTTATAGACGAGGCAGCACACGTAGAAGGCCTTGACGAGTTGTGGACAGGTCTTTACCCTACTTTGTCTACTGGAGGGCGCTGCATAGCTTTATCAACCCCTAATGGGGTAGGTAATTGGTTCCACAAGACATACGTTGATTCTGATGCTGGTGAGAACGATTTCCACCCAATTAATCTACCTTGGGATGTACATCCAGAACGGGATCAAAAATGGTTTGCCAAAGAGACAAAAAATATGTCTCGAAGACAAATCGCCCAAGAATTGGAGTGTAACTTCAATACATCCGGCGACACAGTTATCCACCCGGATGATATGCAATGGCTATTTGAAGGAATAAAAGATCCCATCTACAAAACTGGATATGATCGCAATTTCTGGATCTGGGAAAAATATATCGAGGGAGCACCTTATTTGTTGGTTGCAGACGTTGCGCGAGGCGATGGAGCGGACTATTCAGTCTTCCATATTATCAGATTAGACACAATGAATGTTGTAGCCGAATATCAAGGCAAACCAAGCCTTGATCTTTACTCTAAAATATTAAATGAAGCCGGTAATGAATATGGTAAGTGTTTATTGGTTGTAGAAAATAATGGCATTGGAATATCGGTCCTTGAGAAATTAAACGACCTACAGTATCCAAATATTTATTGCTCTATAAAATCGACCCATGAATTTATAGACTCTGCGCTAGCTGAAAACAACGACAGAGCTATAATGGGTTTCACCACCAGTACCAAAACTAGGCCTTTAATTGTGGCTAAATTAGAGGAGTACGTAAGAAATAAACTAATTAAAGTAAATTCTTCAAGAATTTTTCATGAATTTAAAACTTTTATATGGTATAATGGAAAACCACAGGCGATGAGATCTTACAATGATGATTTAGTTATGTCTTTAGCGATCGGATGTTGGGTCAGAGATACCGCCCTGCAGGAAAACCAAAGAGAAATGGAGTATAAAAAAGCAATGTTGGGGGGAATTATGAAATCAACAAAAACTTTTGACACGAAAATCCAAGGACAAAAAGGTTACAAACAAAGTTTTGAAGAAAAAAATAAAGAACAAATAAAAAATAAAAAAGATTTTTTATGGATTTACAAAGGATAAACAATGGCTAGTAGAAAGAGAAAACCCGGTAATAACCCAAATAATAGCGAAGCACCACTTTATAAAGCGTTGACTAGGATCTTCTCAGGACCAATGGTTCAAAGAAGAACGCAAACAGGCCGTCAACTTCGGCGAAGAGAATTGGACAAGTTTTCTAGAAGGTTCAAATCTACCTCTGGTCTTCAATTTAAAAAAGTTGAATATAATCCCATGAACATAATGGCCCTAAACATGATTCAAAACAGGAATCGATCGGAACGTTATGTTGATTTTGATCAAATGGAATACACGCCAGAGATAGCCTCATCGCTTGATATTTATGCTGATGAAATGACAACTCACTCTGCTTTGACTCCAATGCTAAAAATAAAATGTGCGAATGAAGAGATAAAATTTATTTTGCAATCTCTCTACTATGATATTCTAAATATAAACTCTAATCTTTTTGGATGGGCTCGGACTATGTGCAAATATGGGGATTTCTTTTTATATTTAGACATTGATGAAGAACAGGGAGTTAGGAACTGCATAGGACTGCCTCCACAAGAAGTAGAAAGACTTGAAGCCCAAGATGATACAAACCCAAACTATATTCAATTTCAGTGGAATTCAGCCGGCTTGACTTTTGAAAATTGGCAAGTTGCTCACTTTAGGGTTCTAGGGAATGATAAGTATGCACCCTATGGAACTTCAGCGCTGGAGCCTGCTAGAAGAATCTGGAGACAATTAACTCTGCTTGAAGATGCTATGATGGCCTACAGAATAGTCAGAGCTACAGAAAGAAGGGTGTTTAAAATTGATGTTGGAGGAATAGCGCCTCAAGAAGTTGAGCAATATATGCAAAAAGTTATGACTCAAATGAAAAGACATCAGGTTGTGAACCCCGACACTGGTCGAGTTGATTTAAGATACAATCCCATGTCTATTGAAGAAGATTATTTTATTCCCGTAAAAGGTGGTACCTCTAGTACCGATATATCAAATTTATCTGGTGGAGCCTTTACTGCTCAAATTGAAGACGTAAAGTATCTTAGGGATAAACTATTCTCAGCACTCAAAATCCCACAATCTTATCTAACTATGGGCGAGGGGGCGACGGAAGACAAGACCACATTAGCACAAAAAGATATAAGGTTTGCCAGAACTATCCAGAGATTACAAAGGATTATAGTGTCAGAACTAGAAAAGATAGGCATCATTCATCTTTTTACATTAGGATATCGCGGGGATGATTTATTAAATTTTGATCTGTCTTTAAACAATCCATCGAAAATTGCCGAGATGCAAGAACTTGAGCATTGGAAGACTAAGTTTGACATTGCTGGGGCTGCAACAGAAGGTTATTTTTCAAAGCGTTGGGTTGCAGAAAATTTACTTGGTTTGTCGCAAGATGAATATGTGAGAATGGAACGTGAAATGTTTTATGACAAGAAAGTCGCAGCATCTCTAGAGGCTATAGCAGCCGCAGCAGAGGGAGACGGCGGAGGCCTTGGGGGTGACCTAGGAGGTGATCTCGGAGGTGACCTTGGTGGTGATGACCTAGGTGGTGACCTTGGTGGTGATGACCTTGTTGGCGGTGACGACAGTGGAGATGATGACGATGTTCTTTTGGCAGAACCACCCGGAAAACGTGATGACGACGCCAGACCTAAGAAAAGAGGCAAGTATAAAAGGCATCAAAGGACATACAGAAAAGGCGGGAGACGCAAGCAAATGAATAATATTGCAACAGGCGAGGTCGGCACTTTACGTAAAACTTTTCCGGGAAAAGTTGGCTTTGGCGGATTAGACTCTCTTTCTAGAGGTATGATGGAAAACAAGCAAACAGATATTTTAGAAGAACATAAACTATTTAATACTGACTTTGAAATTAAGTCTTTAATAGAATCACTAAAAAAGGTTGACGAAGATGAAACATAATAAGAAAAGAAACACCGCTTTTCTTTACGAATGCCTAATAAAAGAATTAACAAAAGCAATCGTTAGAGAAGACAAAAAAAGACAATTTCTTACAAAGAAAGTTTTGAAAGAATTTTTCAGTAACAACAGTGAGTTAAGAAAAGAATTGAATGTTTACAAATCTCTTTTAGAATCAAAACAATTAGATTCTTCATTTTCCAAAAGATTATTGGAAGAAACAAAAATTGATTTCTATAATTTAAACCGAAAAACTATCTTTAATTCTCAAACTAGCTTGATAAATATAATGAATAAAAACTTAGGCAACTCAGTCTTTTCTAATTTTATTCCAAACTATAAAGACATAGCATCAGTTGGTCTTTATTTTCAAAATCAATCTTTGCCTGCCAAAAAAAGGATAATGCTTGAAAATAAACTTATTGAATTCCTCGGTAGAAAAGATAAGAAAACATCTGAGATGAAACACTTAGATAATTTGGAATATAAAACATTTGTTAACAAATTTAACAACGCGTACGAAAGGACATTGAGAAAAGAACAGAAAGACCTTTTGACTAATTATATTATCTCATTTTCTGATAATGGATTGGGACTTAAGAGTTTTTTAAATACAGAAATTGGACGCCTCAAAGAGTCCCTACAGCAGGAGATAGTAAAGAACCACAACGGCACGATTAATGAAAATTTTAAAAAAGTTAGGGAAAAGCTGCTGGGCTACTCGCAAGTTCCAATAAATCAACAAATGATTGAGGAAATCTTTTACATTCAAGATTTGATAGCGGAGGTATCAAGAGGTGACAGTTAAAATCAACATCGAAGATGACAACCCAAAAGAGAAAGAAGACACTCTATCTATAAAAATAACTTCAAGCACTGAGGAAGTCGGAGTAGAAATTATCGAAGAAGACACAGTGGATTTTAATTTAAAACTAAGATCTTCGCTTGGTGGTGATCTAATGATTTTGGATCACAAATTTATAGATATAGTAATCCAACCATCAAACAAAAAAGTAGTGACTTTCGCAAAAGATGTTATGTCAGATATGGTCTATGGTGCTGAGTCTAGACTTTTAGAGTTTTTAAGATCGAAAGGGATCATTGTTTATGATTCTATCCAAGGCGGGAATGTTTATGGATCTCTAGAAGGTGTGTTGCAAGAATCAAGTGAACTTGATGTTGTGAAATCTACCTTACTAAACATCTTTGAATGGATGAAGACTGAACAATCTCTGATTTCCGGTGTCACATCTTATGAGGAAATACAAGATGATGCTCTTATAGAGCCTGATAATGAATTTTCTACTGATCTTGGTGAAGTTCCACAAGAAGCTGATAAGGGTTCGATAAATACAAGAACCATTTTTGCCCCTTACCTATATGGAAGATTTGTTTACTAGAGGCTCACATTGAATTTATTAAATTTTATTTTAGTGACCTATGGCATGACATTTATATTGGTTTATGGAAAAATCTTTGAGGACATCAGGCCCAAAAAAGATTATAGTAAAAAATGGAACACTCTTTTCCACTGCCCTTTGTGCATGGGATTTTGGTGTTCTCTGTTTTTGTTTTGCATAAACGGCTACACAGAACTATTTACATTTGAATATTCCCTTGGGAATGCTTTCTGTCTCTCTTGTTTGGGAGCCGGAACTACTTATTTGCTCTCCATGGTCGTAGATGATGATGGATTAAGAGTATCATCAAGATCAGGAGGTGATTATGTTGATGATTAAACGATGGATGCTTCAACCTGTCCGTCGCTGCTGCAGCGGATCCTGAAGCGCGCCGGTAGCGCCGGCGAATAATTTATTTTGAGGAAATAATGTCTAAAACTTTATTGCGAGAATTCTATGCCTTGTGTGAGGGAGGAATTTGTCAAGATCTTTTAACTGAAGAAGAGAAAAGAGAAATGTCAAATGGAGCCTTATACATGTCAGGTCGACTACAAACAGCCGACAAACAAAATGGTAATGGTAGGGTTTACCCCTATCAAGTACTTAAGCGAGAAATGGATAATTATGCTAAGATTGTAAAAGACGATCGTGCATGTGGAGAATTAGACCACCCAGACGACTCTGTTGTAAACCTCAAGAACGTCTCTCATATAGTCACAGATGTTTGGTGGGAAGGAAAAGATGTTATGGGAAAACTAAAAGTTCTTGACACCCCCTCTGGGCGGATCCTAAAGGACCTCATAAATGCCGGTGTTAAATTGGGCATTTCTTCAAGAGGTCTGGGTTCTGTTACTGAAGCGGCGAATGGTGTTGTAAAGGTGGAAAGCGATTTTCAGCTAATTTGCTTTGACATAGTATCTGAACCTTCAACGCCTGATGCCTATGTATATCCTAAAGAAAAGTCTGTAGTGTCCACTAGATTGAAAGAAGCGAGAGAAAACAGCATTAATCACTTATTTAGAAAAATATTGGGAGATTAAATGAAAACAGAGCAATTAAAAAAAATTCTTAGACCACTCATAAAAGAATGTGTGAGGGAAATCATTTTTGAAGACGGGACATTATCTACTATTATCTCCGAGGTTGTAAAAGGAACCAGCGGTGTCGTTCTAGAAACAAAAGAAAACAATAAACAACAGCCAGATTTAAGTAGAGAGATTTCCAAAAGACAAGAAAAGTTGAGGGAACATAAGAATAAAATGCTTGATGCTATTGGTAGAGATGCTTATAATGGAGTTAATTTATTTGAGGGTGTCACACCAACAAGTTCACCAAGAAACAATTCAAACAACCCGCACGGGTCTCAGCCACTGGATGGTATTGACCCTAGAGATCCGGGCGTTGATTTATCTTCGTTTGCGAATTCTAAGGTGTGGAAAAAACTAGCAGGAAATTAAATGGCCACAAATCATGTAGAAAAACCTCGCAGAAATGAGGATCCCAATAGGTTTATCAAAAGATTTATTAAAAAGTGTAAAAAACTTGGAATAATCGACGAAACTAAGGAAAGAAGATTTTATAAAAAACCCTCCGTTAAAAAACGTCTTGCAAAAAAAAGAGCGATTGCAAGGCATAAAAAAGCGCTGCGTAAAATGAGATCGCGGCAATAATTAAATAAATTTACTAGTTATGTAGTAGGAGTTTTATAATATGTCTTCCAATGTCTATTCAGTAGGATTAAGAAACGTCGGGTCTTATCAGGCTTCAGGCCACCCTTACCTAAGTGCATCAGTTACTTCAAACGTGATTGGGTCTGTTTTGTCATCTTCATTTGATTTTCCTTATGTCTCTAAGACAATAAGAGTAACTAACTTAGACCCTACCAACAATGCGATTGTTAGTTTTGCGCCCTTATTAAATAATGAAACGGGTTCTTACGGTTATAATAATGCTGCGTCTGGGTCTGGTAATTGGCTGTTTCTTTCTGCTTCTACATCAATAGAATTAAACGCAAAAGCCAAGCAAATTTTTATAGCTCCAGCAAGCAATAATGCAATCTCATGCTCTGTTTTTGCTGAACTAACTAACATACCTACTAATAGGTTATATTCTTATGATGGGTTGTCTGGGATAACCGACATTAGTGCTTCTGTTCCATCCTCAGGTAACGGACTATTAGAACAAGTTCCAAACGTTTACTCGGTTGGAATTAGCAACGTTGGCTCTTATCTAGTATCAGGACAGCCTTACATAACAGGATCTTTTATAGGATCAACAGAAAATAAAATAGGGGTCGGCCTAGAAAAAACAATTAGTTTTCCCAATGTTCCAAAGACATTTTCCGTTTGGAATTATTCAAGCGACCCTAGTAGTAGATTAAGAATTACATTTGCTAACACCGGCTCGATCCAAGGGTACCCAGCATGCTATATTGAATTGGCGCAAAATGAAACAACAACCTTAAATGTAAAATGTAAAGAAGTTTATTTGTCGGCAGTATCCGGTGACGTTTTGTGGAAAGTTTACGGTAGTTTAACCGGTATTCCACGCGAAAGGATGTATGATCTTACTGGCTCCGGAATTACACACTAAAAGGAGTTTTCAATGTCATCAAATGTCTATAGCGTAGGATTAAGGAATGTCGGATCTTATCAGGTGTCCGGGGCGCCTTATGTTAAGAGGCAGTCGGTTAATGCCGAAGAGGAAGTTAAAATTGAACTTCCTTACGTTGCAAAGAACATAAAAATACGAATACCCTCACCTCCGAATAACGCGACAAATGTTGATTGTGGTGCTGGTGGGGCCTATTGGTGGAGTTATCAAACAAACAGCAGCTTTGCACAACAAGGTAACCTGCCCTCGTTTGGCGGGGGAACATCTTCGGGTGTTCGAGACTATACTTACTCTTTGTGGTTCAAGGGTACCCCCGATTCAACCACCGACATGCTGCTGGCGATGCTAGGACCGTCACCTTTGGGCTATAGATTAATTATGGCTGCCGGAACAGGGACCTTTGCAAACATAAAAGTTTATATGTGGGACGCAGCAGATGTTGCATCTGCACATCCAAACAGTTTGAATACTGCAACATATAATACTGGTGACTTGGCTGTTAATGATATGAGAACAAACTGGAATAATCTTATAATCACTCAACAAACTGGGTCTACACATTTTTATGTTAATGGAGCATTTGCAACAAAACGAACTGGTGGGCAACTATTAGAGTCAAATAATATTATGAAAGGCTTTAATTCTTCCGGTAAAACCGCTTCAATTTTTTCATATGATGAGGAGATTATTTTTAACACTGGGATGAATCACAACCAGATTCTTGAATTATATAACAACGGAGAATATTTTAATCCAAACTATTCTTCTTTAAAAGACAATTTGGTTGGATGGTGGACTTGGGGTGATGATTCTGATGGTAAGTATGCACCGGGACTTGTCCATGTTAGCCCCCCGGCGGCTGGCTCTGATTATTTTAATGTTTTTCTAAATCAAGCAACCGGAAATTCTGCTTCAGGTAGTGCTAAAATAGGTTGGTTTAGAGGTAACCCACCTTCGCCTGATGATTTAACTTATGTTCCCGGTCCTTTTACAAAACAATCAACAGGGAAAATCAGAATTTCCCCTGTACGAAATCTAATTGGCGGAATGAACTTTCCCGATACTAATTCAAATGGTTCTGTTGATAATCAATTTAACATTCCGTTTACAGCAGAAAGATCTAATAATTCTTTTACTCTTGCTTTTTGGTTTAAACCACAGGCGGGTATTAGCGGAGTTTCTGTGTTTCTTGCCGGAACTGGACTTGTTGGTAACGCTATAAGATATGTTCCACAAGCCCCCGCAGGAGTAATTAAGTTCAGGCTAGGAGCATTTGGGTTAATTGTGGACAAACTTGTTTCAAATGTTACCGATGACGTGTGGCACCACTTTGCTTTGGTTATAGATAAAGATTCAAATTTTCTTTCCATTTATATAAATGGGCAGCTAGAAATCTCTGGTGCTATAACAGCATATTATGACATAACCAACTGGGCAATACCTATCAACGGCAGTTCTGATGTACAAAATTATGCCGAATACACTATTTTTGGTTCTGCTTTGAATGCAAATCAAGTTGGGGATTTATATAATGGAGGATACCCTAGAGATCCAACAGGCTTGTCATTTGCTAGTTCTTTGGAAAACTGGTATCGATTTAGTGAAGAACTATCTCCCGCAGATACAACAACAACGATTCTTGATAGAGTTGGAAATAACGACGCAACCGTGGGTGGTAGTCCAAATAATGCAAACTTTATTGCTGGTCCAAAGAGTTCTGTTGATCATAATAAACACTATTACGAACTACAAGGCTATGGTTCTTCTATCGACCTACCAATGAAAACAAAAGAAGTTTATATATCTGGTGTCGACAGCCAGACAACAATCGAAGTAACAGCAGAATTAACAAATATTCCGACAGAGAGAATGTATGAGTTATCAGGTTCGGGGATCAATGAATAATGGCAGAGTTCGGATGGGCCTATGTAGTCGGGACCCAGACGCAAGGCCCATCTGGGTCTTTGCAGGCGACCCAAGAAACAGGTCGACTGACTGGTAGCAAGAATCTTGTTTACGATGACGAATTAGGAAATTTAAACCTTACCGGTGCATTAAATGTTTCTGGTGCCATAAGTGCTAATGAATTAAATATTAATGTAACAAACAAAAACATTATAAACCTAAGTGCGACCGGATCTACATTATTTGGCGATTCTACAGATGACACTCACATTTTCACCGGTAGTTTAAGTCTTTCATCTTCTGCGAACCCAATAACTATTTTTGGTTTACAAGATACACCAGCAAGCAGTTCATCACATTATTTAGCTCTTGGAGAGAACAATCAGATAGTTTTAACATCGTCAGTTTCAGCGGATGATATACTAATTGATGAATACACAAATCCCGGAAACAATAGAATAATAACCAGTATTGATGCCTCAGGCATTAATGGTGAAGAGAACTTTACTTTCGATGGATCACTTTTGAGTCTTACTGGTTCTTTATCTGCGTCGGTTTCAGTCTCATCTTCCTTGGGCCTTTTTAGTCAAATAACATCTTCTGCTTTAAAGGTCACTGATATTAGTTCCGAAACAGTTAGCGCTACAAGCTTTATAGGCCAAATAACAACCCCATCACAGACTTCCATAACCAGTGTTGGGACCTTAGGGTCTTTGTCTGTTAGTGGAGACTTGACAGTTGATACAGATGTTCTTAAAGTGAACTCAACAACAAACAAAGTCGGGATAGGGCGAGCAGACCCTGTTAGAAAACTTGATGTTTTGTCAACAGACCCACAAATGAGACTAGCATATTCAAAATATGTTTCGCCCGGAACCGAGAACATACATTCGGACCTATACACCACTAGTGATGGGTTTTTAATCTTAAGTGCATCTGAACAAAGGGTTGGAATTGGGACTGATTCACCTAGTGCGATGCTGGATGTGAATGGAGATATGAGGGTTTCTGGAAATCTTCATGTCTCAGGAACACTAAGTGCTCAGGTTACCGACTTCATTGTTTCTGCTAACACAATAACCCTAGGAGATTCAAATTCAGACACAATAACTTTTAGTGGCTCCAATGTTTCTATTCCAAATGACTTAAATTTTTCATCTGATTTGTTATTCTTAGATAACTCACCATCTAGAGTTGGCATCGGAGTCGATTCCCCTGATGCAAAGTTAGAAATTTTATCTACCAATAAGCAGCTTATGCTTTCTTATGATCAATCTAATGCGACATCATTTAATGTCGATTCGGCTGGTAATTTAAATGTTAATCCATCTGGTGTAGCACTAACTGCCTCGTCAGATCTCAGGGTCAATGGTAATGCTGTTCTGGGTAGGAATTGCAATGATGTAATCACAACAGAAGGGCAACTCACTGCTTCTTGTGGAATTTCGGCATCCGTTTATGTCGGAACCCAAGTACAAGCAAGCACCGGTGTGTTCAACACCTCAATTCAAGTCGGCTCCTCAACAGTACAGATAACATCAACAACTATCTCTGGTGCCACTACAGTTACCGCTGGTAATTATGTTGGTGTAATTTCGACTCCAGCGCAAACAAACATAACGTCGGTAGGTACCTTAGATTCTTTGGCGGTAACGGGAGACTTTACGGTTGATACTGATGTTCTTAAGGTGAATTCTACAACTAACAAAGTGGGAATAGGAAGAATAGACCCAGTCAGAAAACTTGATGTTCTAACTACCGATCCTCAATTAAGACTAGCATATTCTAAATATTTGGTACCCGGAGATCAAAACATCCATTCAGACTTGTTCACGAATTCTGATGGATTTCTAATCTTAAGCTCATCAGGGCAGAGAGTAGGGATCGGGACAGACTCTCCCACTAGAACATTAGATGTCGGAGGAGACATGAGGGTTGCTGGTAATCTTGAAATTACGGGAACCCTTAGCGCAAGAGTCACAGATTTCGTGGTTAATGCAGACTCTATTATCTTTGGTAATGATGGATCTGATGAATTAATTTTTAATGCCTCGTCTGCATCTATAATAAATGGATTAAATTTAGATAATAACACTCTAGTTATTGATTCTGATCAAAATAGAATAGGAATCGGAATACCAGACCCTTCTGCTAAACTAGAAATAAAAACAAGTGCACTAGATCAGTTAAGGCTCACTAATGGCTCCAATAGTGTAAAGTTCAAGGTAGACTCCTTCGGTGATCTTAGCATAGAATCAAGCAATTTCCTGACTGCTTCTGCAAACTTCAAGGTTTCTGGTTCCACAATGCTTGGTTCTCTATCAACACAACACACTGTAATTTCTGGGCACCTGAGCGCATCTGTTGCGGTGTCCTCCTCGATTGGAAGATTTGGTAACATAACTGGTTCTGCATTAACAGATGGGACCACTTTAATAACCGGAGGGAACCTAAGTAACGTCGGGACAATAACAGCAACTAGTGTAAATGCAACGATCACAAAAGCATCGCAGCCAAATATAACTTCCGTTGGTACATTAAGTGGACTATCAATTTCCGGAGACCTAAATGTGGATTCCAACACATTGTTTGTCAAATCCTCCAACGATAGAGTCGGCCTTGGCCGAAACGACCCAGAAAGAAAGTTGGACATTTTAACAACCGATCCACAATTGAGGTTGACTTACTCACGTTATCTGGCTCCGGGAGACCAAAGTAGACACTCTGATCTATACACAGATGCTTCTGGTTTTTTAGTTGTGTCTTCTTCGGGAGGAAAAACTAAAATTGACAACAATCTGCAGGTTACTGGTTTATCCAGCGGCACTGCTGTTACAACTAAATATTTGGCCTTGGATGCTGGTAACAATATTATCCTAACATCTTCCGCCCCAGCCGGGATTGAAACAAGAAACAGGAGAGTTATTACAGGAAATTCTTCGCTTTCTGAGGATGATTACTACATTGGCATAAGCGCCTCATCAGGAATCTTAATAACACTACTAGACGCTAGTGACTTAGTTGACGGCCAAACATTTACGATAAAGGACGAAGCGGGATCAGCAAACTCACACACTTTTGAGGTTCGTGCATCAGGAAGCCAAACTATTGATGGTCAAAATAGTATTTTTTTAGTAAGTCCGTTTGCTGCTATTAACCTATACACTAATGGTGTAGACAAGTTCTTCATTTTTTAATAAAGCAAAAAAGTTTTTTCATATTTTATCAACTAATTATTTATCGAGGACGTCCGTGTTTACGGAGCCTTACGTTTTTTTACGTTATATAATTCATAATCTTTAGGAGGATTAAAATATGTCTTATAAATTTGTAACCGGTAGTGTTAGTATACAAGGGGATCTAGAAATAGATTCTTCTCTCACTGCCAAAGGCGAAATTAGAGCCAAAGATGATTTATTGTCTGGTTCTGCCTTACATATTGGTGCTGCTCAAATCAGCGAAACAGAAATGTCTGTTCTTGATGGTGCCACTTTAACAACTACTGAGTTAAACTTGCTTGACGATATTACTCGTGGTTCTCTTCTTGCTGGAACATCTGCCGGCTCTGCTGAGCTAGTTGCTAAGACTTCTGGTCAAATTCTTGTTGGAGACGGAACTGATGTTCTCTCTGTTGCTGTTTCAGGTGACATTTCTCTTGCAGCAAACGGTGCTGTAACAATCGCTGCTGGTGCAGTAGAGCACAGTATGCTTGCTGAAGATATTATCTCTGGTCAGAATGCTGTTGCTTCAATTGCTCAAGCCGACTTAATCATGATTGATGATGGTCCGGGCGAAGTTAAGAAAGCAACTTTCTCTGATTTCGAAGATTCAATCTTTGGAAACATTTCTGGTGATGCTACTGTCGCTGCTGGCGGTGCTTTAACAATCGCTGCTGATGCGGTTGAGCCATCGATGATGAGCATCTTTGATGATTCTTTGGCTGCTACTGACACTCACATTATGATCGCTGACGGAACTGATTATAGCTCTTTTGCTGTAAGTGGTGATGCTACTCTTTCTAATGCTGGTGTTCTTACTATCGCTGCAAATGCTGTTGAAGGATCAATGATCAATTCAAACGCTGCTGGTGAAGGTATTGATTATGCTGGGAGTGCTTTAGTTCTTAAACTTTCTGAACTTACTGTTGCTGCTGGTGCGGTCCAAGCAGACGACGAATTCGCTGCTCATAACGCTGCTGGTGCAAACCAAAAGCACAGCATGACCGATATTGCCGCTAAATTAGGTGGCGCTGGTCTTGCTTCTTCTGCTGGTGTTCTTTCTTTGAACATTGATGGACTTGGTGCTCTAGGTGGTGTTGGTGTAGATGACGCTGATGCTTTTGCATTCTCCGATGGTGGAACTGAAAAGAAACTTGTATTCAGCAACCTTTACGGCGCTGTGTTCGGTAAAATTTCTGGTGATGCCACTGTTGCTGCTGGTGGTGGTTTAACAATCGCTGCTGGTGCAGTAGAGCACGGTATGCTTGCTGAAAACATCATTTCTGGTCAAGACGAATTGGCTCATGCTGATATCGTTGATGCTGATGAGTTAATGATTTCTGATGGTGGCGTAATCAAGAGAGTTGGTGTTGATTCACTTCAAAATCATTACTTCGGTGCTGTTTCTGGTGATGCTACAATCGCTGATGGTGGTGCTCTTACTATCGCTGCTAACGCTGTTGAAGGCTCTATGCTTAACTCAAACACTGCTGGTAGCGGGGTTGAGTATGCTGGAAACTCTCTCAATCTCGACTTTAATGGACTTGGTGGTAGTGATGGTTTTGATGCTGCTAACGACTCTCTTGCTATTATTGATGCTTCTGATAGCAACAAGACCAGAAAAGAAAGCATTGCTGACTTAGTTGCTGGAATAGCAGGTGCTGGTCTTACTCAAAACGGTACATCTAAAAAGCTAGAAATCTCATCTGCTGCTGTAAAGGTTCACACAGACAACACGCAAGCTCTTGTGGAAGGTATTAATGTTTACACTAGTGCCACTAATGTTTCATTGACTCTCCCGGGCGCTGCTGAAGCAGGTGATCAAATAGTAGTAAAAGCAAGAACTCTCAATGCTGGTCAAAAATTAACAATTGCCAAAAATGATAGTCATAACAAGCAAATTGACGGACTTGATTCAATTAAATTGGTTGAGTCTTTTTCTGCTGTAACTATGGTATATATTAGTGATGCTGTTGGTTGGGCGATTATCTAATCCCTAATCAGGATTTACATCCTACAAGTTTTTACTTGGACGGTCACCCTTCGGGGTGGCCGTTTTTATTTGTCTTGGCTAATTATTTGGAGGAGAAAAAACCATGTCTTATTTATATTCTAAAGGAAAAAGAGTCTTAGGTGACATCGTAGGAGAAGACGATTCTGACGGGAACACCAAGATAGATTTTGAAGAGGATCGCATAGACCTACAGACCGGAGGATCAACGAGATTTAAGATTTCTGGGTCGAATGGTGCTATAACTTTCAACGAAGCGTTCACTTTCCCAACTACTGATGGTAGCGATAAACAAGTTTTATCTACAGATGGCAACGGTGCTTTATCTTGGGTTGATCAATCCGGCGGCGGTTCCGGCGGAGGAGGAGGCATGGAATATGCTGTTGGACATGTTGATTTGACAACCAACAACAAGCCGGTTAATTGGGTGAATGCTTCTTCTATTTCTGCTGCGTCTGGAATCAAATCTTGGTTTGTTGTGCCGAAAGCAACAAAAATAGACAAAGTGATCGTTTCGGTTAAAGGTAATAACTTCAGCACAGCCAACGATGGGAATATAACATTAAGTATTTACAAGAACCAACAAGACTATGGTTCTACTATAGTCAATCAGACTGTTGGTGCGGATACCTTTACAGAAAAAGTATCAAACTTTTCTGATGGTACAACAGACTGTAATCAAAAAATCTTTTCTAACTTAAATCAATCTGTTGCCGAAGGGGATGTGATTCATATCAAAGTTGGAAAATCTGCTGGTAGTGACAAAGAAGCCATAGTCACTTTGGTTTTCGATAGCGGCGGCGCAGCAGCATCAACAGACCCAAAAGTCTTAATGGTCCATCTTTCCTCGGATTTTTCCTACACCTCAACCGGATTAAATGAATTTCAAACTGTCCCATTCAATAGTGTTTTAAAAAATACATTTGGTGGAAGCGACTTTAACACAGGGACTTACACTTTCACAGCACCGGAGGAAGGTTTTTATCTTATAAATGCTCAACTGTTTCAGAAAGGCATAAACACTGGGACAGCACAATATCAAGTGAGAATCTCTAGTTCTTGTGATTGGGCAGAAATTAATGGCGCAATTGCTTTTAGGGGTTATTTCCCGGGGGCTATGGCGGAAACTACTGATCACACTCATCGACTCGACAGAATAGCACATCTTAGCGGAAGTGATGAGGTCAAAATAACGTTTAGAAACATCGGTGGTGCCGAATCTGGTACATACTTACATTCTGGAAAGCACACCACTTACCTTACCATACAAAAACTCTAATAGGCGATTTATTCCTTTTCTTGACAAGAACACTATTTAATAAGAATAATAGTACTATTAGGAGATAATTGAATGTCGAGCATGTTAGAACAAGCCATCATCGACGCAGCGACGCTTCGAGAGGCAGCATTAAAAAATGCAGAACAGTCTTTAATTGAAAAATTTGCACCGCAAATAAAAGAAGCGGTTGAATCTATGCTTGAGAATAAAACAGAATCAAAAAAAATGAAATATGAAGGTCGATCTGTGACAGTCATTCATGAAGCAGATGAAGACGGAAATGTTACTGTGGCTGAAAATAGTGGAAAAGCGTTTGTGGTAAATGAATCGGACCTGTCTGATCTTACAGAGGATGACATAATCCAAGAAGAGGAAATGGCAGCATCTAGTGCTCCACCAGAAGCAGATTCTGTAGCAGCCCCTTTTGCTGGTAATCCCACCATAAACACGGACCAAGACGTGGAATTAAGCCTTGACATTGAACGCCTAGAAGATGAAATAACTATTGATCTGGGAAAACTACAGCAAGAATTAGATGATTCTGAGATAACTTCTGGTGACTCAACTTCCATTGAAGATATTGCCGGAGAGTTAGAGTCAGATCTATCAAGCCTTTCCGCCGAACCGGAAGAGCAACCAGAACCAGAAGCGGATACCGCTGATGAAGATGATGTTGTTCTGCAAGAGTTACTGGATCTGTTAGATGAAAAACAAAAAATTGATGAAGAGATCGAAGTTGATATGAGAGAAGATAAGGACGGTACGTTTGACAGTAACCAATCCTCTCTAGAATACAAAAGAGATAAACAGGAAGCACGAGATGCTCATCATCATGAAGAAGAGGAGCCTGATGACGAAGGTGAACAGGAAGATCTTCAAGAAACAATCGATTTATTAATTTCTCAAAATGAAAAGCTTGAGAATGTCGTTTATAAACTAAACGACAAACTAAATGAAACTTTGCTATCAAATGCAAAGCTAATTTATCAAAACCGCACCCTATGTGATGCCTCTTTGAATGAGCGACAAAAATCTAAAATTGTCGAAGCCATCGCTAAAGCGGAGTCTCCGAAAGAAGCCAAGCAACTTCACGAAACATTAACGACCACAGTGGGATCTGATCAAAAGAAAAGACCACAATCACTGAGCGAATCTGTTAATCAACGTTCGAATTTGTCAGGTATCATCAATCGTGGACAAAACTTAAACGAAAGCAAGAATTCTGATAGTTCTTTTGTAAAGAAAATGCAGAAACTTGCAGGCATTAAATAACAATATTTAAGGAGGTTAATATAATGTCTATTGTAGAAAAATTAACCGAAGGTATTGTAAACCGTGATATGGCTAAAGAAGGCGCTGCTCTTCTTAACAAATGGTCATCTACAGGTTTACTCGAAGGCCTTCAAACAGACCGTGAAAAAGCTAATATGGCTCGTCTGTTGGAAAATCAAGCAAGAGAACTTCTTCGTGAGTCTACTGCCGCTGCTGGTGGTGACATCGAAGGTTTTGCTGCTGTCG
>Ga0208666_1000177_pt1 | contig 31173 bp, 39 predicted proteins | sample 5B_taG_FD_184078 | JGI IMG/M metagenome (GOLD analysis project Ga0208666, IMG submission 184078) | Marine viral communities from the Subarctic Pacific Ocean - 5B_ETSP_OMZ_AT15132_CsCl metaG (SPAdes) (version 2) | ecosystem: Environmental > Aquatic > Marine > Oceanic | place: Pacific Ocean...
ACTGATTGCTGTGTTACACCTTTGGTAGCAGAGTTAGAAGCCATATTATCTTCATCTAAAAATAATGTTGTATTAAGTGCAGTACCTGCTTCGTTAATAACTGTATCTACTCTATCGTTTAAATCTTCTATGTGTTGTTGAACTGGTGACATACGAACAACAGAACCTGAAGCATGTGATAATCCTGATGAAGCTGCTGAACCTGTTAAGTATCTATTTCCTACACTACCAACATCTAATGTTTTAGTTCCTGAATTAACACCTGTAACTAAAATAACTTCTCTGTTAGTTGCACTATCAGGGTTAATTATTAAATAACAAGAAGCAGTAAGAGTATTAGAAGCTGAATCTGTTACTGAATTTACAGTTAATGTTGTATCAGATGCACCAATAGTACCTGTTAAGGTTGTCTCAAAAGCATTTAATAACTTAGTTTCTTGTGCTGTCATTCTATCCTAATCTACCTACTCCTAATAGTTCTATTCCTAATCCTACTCCAGATGTTGAAGTTTGTACTACTTTACTACCTCTAAATCTTACTAAACAAAACATTGTTACAGAACCTCTAGGGCTTATCTCCTCAATAGGACTGCTAACATTTTCTATTATACCTCTTAATAATGTATCTGGTCTGAATATCTCTAATTGCACATTCTTACCTTCTTTGTTACGCAGCGCCTGGTACACTAAATCTCCTTGACCGTTTATTTTTAATCGTTTTCTATTCGGTCTTTCTACTTGGTCCGATATGTTTATAGGCATATCTACTACTAAGTCATTAACTAATTGGAAACCCCTAATAGCAAATGACAGAAGTTCTGGTGATTGTGTAACATCATCTGTGTTTAATTCTATTTTTCCTGCAATCCATCTACCATCAACAAGTGTCATAACTTCTTCGTCTCCACCTGTACCAGAAAATATAGATACTTGTTCTGACCAGGTAGCTGCAGTAGGACTATTTATATCTGCAGCAATAGTAGAACTAAATAATTTAACTGAACCAGAACTAACAACATTAGTATTTAATTTAGCTCCAACCCATTGTTTTTTCTCTGATGTAAAAAAATCTGCAAGTGGTGTAATAACATAACCTGTTGATACATAGTTTGTACTTTCTCTGTAAAGTCCTCCACCTGATACAGTTGCAAATAATCTATCAGCAAATACTGATATGCTTTGCACTACTCCACTTTCTGCAAATTCTAAATCTCTAGCTATACCACCTGTTGGTAGATAATATCGCCACAGATTTGTCTTACTTGCACTATCAACTATACCTACATAGATACTATCTCTTGTAGATATAATTTTGTATGGTGCTTGATTTAAAGTATTAGAACCACTACCCCATTGTTTAATTAACTGTGCATTTACAAGTACATATAAATTATTAGCATTAGTTATTTCAGCTCTATATAATCTACCAATCTTTCCACTAGCTGTGTTCTGATATGTACCATAAAATATAAAACCTTGTGCTGCATCTATAGCATTAGGTACTTCACCTTCTATAAATGTTTGACCTTTAAGTGTAAGTGATGATGATTCATCAGTAAAAGAATATATATATCCATCTGATGCTGCACCTAATACAACAGCTCCACCATCTGTTAAGTCTGTCCACTCTGTACCAGTAGGTAATGTTTTCATAGTAGTAGGATTGCTGCTATCTGTTACCTGGTATAAATCACCAGCAGTATCACTAGCAACTATTCTGCCTTTCATAGACCATATCTTACTAAATGTTTTGTGACTGTTATGTGTTGTGTAAGTTGATGCACCAGTTCTTTTGTATATAACACCGTTTGCAACTATGTATAATTGTGTTCCTAGTACAGCTAAACCTGTTATTGCATTACCAGCACTTGGTGCAGTTTCAGATACAACTGTTATAGATGTTGCAGTAGGTGTGTCTATTCTTTTAAGAACATCACTATCAGCAAAGAATATAGAACCACTCATTTCTTCCATATATAAATTTGTATTTGTAGAACTAGACAACTCTGATGTGTCATGTAATAAAGATACTTTATATTCTTGACCTACTTGTTTACCACTAAATACATCTATGCCTTTACTATCCCAGAATCTTTGGAAATCATTTTCTCCTGCATTCCTTCTATGTGCTTTATCTAAACCACTACCTCCAGCAAAATCTGTCCTGGAAAATATCTGACCAAACTCCTGTTGAAAATCCTCTGGTGTTTCTGATGTCTGTATAGCTTGTGCCTGGAGTGGAGCTGTGTTTATATTAAGCTGCCGTCCTGGACCAACAGCAAATCTAAGAAACAAATCGTCTAGGTTAGCTTCAAATCCTTGTGACTCTGGTGCATTAGTGTTAGCTGGTGAAGGTAATACTGACATTATCCACTATAATTTATATTCATAATTGATACTGGTGCTGGATATAGAGAACGCAAATTACCTCTAGCTTCATCTATCAACAATGACCTAAGTCTAAGTAGTGCATTTCTAAGTCTTTCTCCTGAACCTACTGGATAACTTTCTGCTGCTAATTTCTCTGTAATAAATTCTTGTGTTGAAGCATCTATATCTGTAGCACCTATAATATCTGCTACTGCACCAACCATAACTATTTGGTGGTACTCATCTTGTAACAAACATGCTGTACTTAAATCATCTGTTTCTGCACTAGGCATAACAAATTTTCTTTTAACTACAAGATATACAGTTTTACCGTTACTTGTATTGTAAAACTGTACTGCTGCGTTTGTACTTGATGGTGGAAAATCTCTAAGAAGTTCTATACCAGCTGTAGTGTATTGACTACCAGTAGAGTTTTGTACATAAGATGTCATCACTTCTACTGTAGATGCTGGCACTTCTTGATATGTACTGTTGGCAGTTACAGTAGTGTTAGTTACATTATATAAACTTGGATATAATCTAACAATGTTATCTGCTACTGCATCAAAAACAGATTTACGTGGAAACGTAGGGTTTACAAAAATATTATCTTTATCTGAATGTGCAGCTGCAGTTGTTCCTGCATATCCTCTTGCTACTGTTAATGTTCTAGTAGAAGTATTAGCTGCAGTGACTAACATTATCTCCTGGTTTATTTCTATTAAGGCACCAGAACCTAATAAGTTTTCTTCTTCAGATGAAAACAATCCTGATTCATAAGTTACTGAAGTAACTGAACTATTTATGGCTCCATCTAAACGAGAAAACGCAGACAAATCGTCTGGCTTGTTTAAAAAATCTCTATATATTCTATCTACGAGTGTGCTTACTGCTGCCATATATCCTCCATATTACTAGAGGGAGAAGTATTTATCTCCCTCTAATAAATATACTATCTTACTTCGTATTAGGAAGTAGATAGAGATGTAATTTTGCCGTGGAATTGCTCTGGACCGTACTCTAATCCGACCTCTCCATAGATTTGGAACTTATAAGCTGAACCAGTTTGTGCAAGTGGTTCTGCAAAGAAGTGTCCTTTTCCTGGAATGTCTAAGAATACTGGCTTACAAAACGATAAGTCAGCAATAATAATATCTTCAGCAGGAAGGTGTCTATCATAAACAATACCAACTTCTCCGAAGTCAGTTTCTATTGTCATGATGTTAACACCACCAACATTTCTATCTCTAGGAGCGAGTGATAACGCACTTCCATAGATAGATGATAGTTTTTGCTTTTGGAAAGCATTAGCAAAAATTACTGGTGTCTCAAAAGGAGCGCCAGCATCTGCCATCTTCTTTAAGCAAGCATCTACTTTTGCTTGGTCAAGAGCAGCATTACCGCCTGCTACTTCGTTAGTAGCGATAGCAGCTAGCATACCTCTTGATTTTCTTGCTGTTGTTACATTAGTGTCTGCAACATAAGCACCTTGTAAGAAAGAGAACTCTATGTCTCTAGCTGCTCTCTTCATAGCCATGTCTAATTGGAAAGCCAATTCATCTTGAACTGGTTGGTCTCCCAATATAGATTGACCAGCAAGGTTTCCTGTTGCTGCTTGTTTTGTATATGATACGTGAACACCATATTGCATAATCTGAGTCACGTTATATACTTCGCTTCTGCTTCTTTCTGCAAAGGTTGCGTCTGCACCTTCTACTACTACTGTTTGAGCAGCAGCTGCATTGTCAACTGTTTGCCAGGAGAACTGTTTAGAGGTAACTGATTTACCTCCAGTCATCCCACCAATAGCGGAAAGAAACGGTGTATCGTTTGGAGTTACATTAAATAACTCACCGACGTAATTAGGTAAATCGTAAGAATCACCTAGTCCGCTTACTGCACCCATTTAAATCTCCTTTACTATTTTTCTCGGGTTAAATTTCTTAATTTATTTGCTTTGAGATTAGCGCTAGTTTGCCAATCACCATCTTGCTGCGCTTGTGCAATCTGGTCTTCTAAGCCAACTGGCTCTACTGGAGTTGATGCTTCAATTACAGTGTCAAGATTTTGTTGACTTGTTACAACTCTTGCTTTTTGAGCAGCTTGCGGGTCTTCTTGGGTAGGACTTTCTGAGGTCCAGCCGTAGTTTTCTTCAGCAAATTGCTTTATAGCATCTGATTGTAACTCACCTTTATACAAGTCTTTCAATGCTTTACCTTGTCCAGAGTCTGGGTCAAAACCTGCATCTTGGATAGCTTTACCCATTTGCACAGATTTAAATTCTTTCTCTACACTTTCAAGTTCTTTAATGCGTTCACGCATTGACTTGATAGCATTGTTATCTTGTGTTTCTTCTACTGTATTATCTTCCATATTTTCTTCCATTTTATCTCCTACTCCAAGTGTTGGTATTAACTACATCATCCTTGGGTTAATGATGCGATACGCGACAAATAATAATTAAACAACAATGAGAATTGCCAGCCACTCCAGACTGTTGAGATACTAGACGAATTGTAATACGCAGCTTACACGTCAGCTATAAGCTGGAAGGTGCAGCATCCATTTATATTCGGAGACGTCCGCAATCCGATACTTTAATTATATACTACAAAAACAAAATAGTGGGTTTTTACACCCACTATTTTTACGTACACGAAAGGAAGGTTAAACTAATCTATTGCTAGAGAAGAATCCTTTAATAAATTATAACACAAAAAAAAAGATGTAACCTTTTTTAAAGTAGAAGAGTCTAAGTAATGTAAGCAAAGGAAAGGAAAACAAATGTACGGAGCTTTTGAAACAGAAGAAGAGTACGATGCTTTTGTTAAAAACGGTGATTGGTTTATAGATTCAGAATCACCAGAGTATTGGAAACAATTAATAGACAATGCCAAGGAGGGTAAATAAATGTACGGAGAAGTTATTTATGTTGTAACAACTTCAGCAGAAGGTTATGTTACAAACAGACGTGCTTTTATGCACGAGTGGTTTGCTAAAAGAGTACAACAAGGAAACCTAACTATATTTAGAGAACACAATCCAAAAGTTATTATTAGAAAATATAGTTGGAGAACTTTACCTAAATCTATTAGCGAAGTAACAATATAATTTAAAGCAAAGCCCTAACTGTTTGTTTGTTTCCAGTTGGGGTTTTTGCTATTGTTCCTGAAGTCCAGTAACTCTAGCACCTCTTCTTGCGTAACCAACTTGTGGTGTAAACATAGATGCTTCTTCTGCTTCTAACCTGCTAATGTTTTCTAACACGTCTGGGTCCTGGAATACAACAGCTTGTGTAAACTCTTCTAATGATAACTCTTCTGCTTCTGTGTCTTGTCTGGTTTGTATATCTCTTAATCTAGGTAAGTCTCTTTGTGCTGCAGTATAAAGCTGCCTTGCTTGTTGTTGAGTAAGACCAGCTGCTCTAAGGTTTTCTGCTTCTGTTCTTGTAATAGTAAACCCAGCTCTTGCAGCTTCACCACCAATTTGTGCTGCAGTTATATTACCTTCTATTAATGCTTCTCCTATTGATGGGTCTAATGCTCCCATGAATATAGCTTCTGGAGTTAAATCTACATTGTAATTAGTAGAGAAAAAGTTTTGAACTCCTTGAATATTATCTACAATACCTTCGTAAGCTGCACTAACTCTTTGTTGAAATTCTATTGCAGATACTTTACCTTCTAATAAACCTACAAACCTATCAGCCAACAATACCCTAGATGTTTGTTCTGGTATGCCATACTCTTGAAGTGTACCAATGTAAGATTGTTCTAATGCTTTATAAGTATTTTCATCGTATCTAACTTGACCAGTAGTTTCATTATAATTACCAGGAAACTCTGCTTTGTACACATCTGTCTGTCTAACTGCACGAATAGCAGTAACGGGGTTATTACTTTTTGCCCATTCAGCTGCAAATAAATCAAGTATCTGTGGTGATAACTGTGGATATAATGTTTGTGCTTCTTCTAAGTAAGTTGCCATTATTCGTTAACTCCTAATCTTGTTTCTACAGAACCAGCAGCTCCACCTAATGCTTGTTGCAGCGCTTGTGTTGCTTCTACTGTAACTTGTCCTATGTCTTGTTCTAATCCTTTAGTTCTAAGTAATTCTTGACCAGCTTCATAATCATTAGTAGCTACCATATCTTGCCACCAACCTTGTGTTTCGTCAGCTTCTTGTCCCCATGTTTGTCTAGTTAATCCTCTCCAAGGTGTAACAATATCATCGTATGTTAATTCTGGATTAGTATATTTAGGAAACAAAGCTAACCTACTTGTCTTTAAACTTTCTATTAATGCTTGTTCGTAATCTGGATTGTTCCTTAACCTACCAGCTTTCTCTGCTATCTCTGTATCTGTTAATCCTCCAAAGACTGGTCCAAGATATTGAGTGTACAGTTTCTGAATCCTATCTTCTTGTTCTGCACTTCTGTTTAATCCACCAAGTCCAGCAGTATTAATGTATTGTGTAAAGTCTGAATCTCTTACACCATTTCTAAATGGGTCAGCAAACAAAGCTAACTGTTCTGTTGTATATGATTCGGACCAAGAACCAGTAACCCACTTGTTAGCTATCCAGGTAGATAGTGCATCTGGTGCGCCTAACTCCTGGTTACTTTCTGTATCATAACCACCAGATACTCCAGCTGCTTTTAATGCAGATGCTACTTGTATCTTATAATCATTTGCTTTTTGTGTAGCTGTGCCTGGGTCTTTGTAATACTCTCTTAACCAATTACGTTCTGATTCTGTATGTTCTTTGTACCAATTAGTACCAAACCATTCAGCTTCTGTAACTTCTCTATTTTCTAATGCAGCTTCTGCTAATAAAGAAACTGAATCTGGGTCTAATATCCAGGGTTTAATAGTTGCTTCTGTTGATATAGTTTCTACAAAAGAAGTAAAAGGATGTAAAGGTACACCGTCTGGACCGTTACGTGGAAGGTCTGCACTGTTACCTGCAACTACTCCCATTAAATCTAAATCATCATTACTAAATTTTGCATTAATATAATACTCTTGACCTGGAGTAACAAAGCCAGCTTTAATTGGGTCATTGTATCTTACTTCATAAAACATAAATAAGGTGCTGCCTTCGTATAGTTCACCTGCACCTGGTACTGCATATCTTAAAAAGAGTTGTCCTTCTACATCTACTAGGTCTGCACCATCTGGAATATTATTAAATACATTTTTATTAGGATTAATAACTTGTTCTTGTGGACCACCATCATCACCATTGTCATCATCATCATTGTCATCATCATCATCACCATTGTCAGTTAAATCTTTTGGTTCGGGGTCACTAGGTGTACCAGGAGTAAATCCCATTTCTTCTACAGTTGTTTGTGGCACATCAAATGATGCTGGCACTCCAAGTTCTACTGCAACTTGTGCCTCTGCTATAACATCTTTAGGGTCTCTACCAGGTGCAAAGTCAAAAGTAATGCCTGTATATACTGGGTCTTTTGCTCCTTTAGAATCTTTAATAACTACTTCTGCTGGTTTATTAGGTGCAAAATCAAAGGTTACATCATTAGGACCAGCAAATTGTTTTACATTTTCTTCAATGTTACTTATTTTTTTTGACTCAATTTGTGCTGTTTCGTATAAATCTATTTCAGTAAAACCTTCTGGTGTTTCACTTCTGTATGACTCAAACAATCTATCTGCTATAGATAAAGCAGTATTAATTTCTTCTTGTGTAAATACTGTTGCTCTGCCCTGTGGTTGGTTATATGGCAAACCTAAAGTAGCTCCAGGAGTAGGTTCAGCTCCTACAAAATCTCCTTTTAATTGTTTATTAATATCGTTTTTAGAAATAGCTTCTTTAACAGTACCTGTAGTTTTACCAGATTCTAGTTTTTTTGCTATGTAGTAGAGTGCTAAATCACCTACGTATTTTTCACCTGTATATGCCATTTACTTCTTTCCTTAATTTATTGTACTTCATTTACTACTTATTGTCTGAACTTATACCACGTATTCCTTTAAATACATTTTCATAAAATGGTTTTGTTAACTTATATGTAATAGAATACTTATCGTCTATTTGTCCAAAGTTGTCAAAGAAATCAACATCTTTATCAATAGCTTTAGTAGCAGCACTGGTTACATCTGCAACAAGAACTAATGTTTCATAGAATGCTAAAGCTGCTGCAGCTGGTCCAGTAAGACTAGCGGCACCATACTTAGTTCCAATCTTTGCTAATCCTTTTTCAATAACTTCTTGACCTACATCTAACTTACTTAATCCTTTAAATAATTTTGTAGCAAATTTAGGATTTGTTTTTACTGCATTGTCTGCAACTTTAAGAGCTTCTGGTGTATGATTCTTCACAAATGTTTGACGCACCTGTTGTACTATAGGTTTCTTTAATACTTTTTTAACTTCTGGTTCTTCTATTGTAAGTCTAAAATTTTGACGGTCTAATGGTTTATCAGTTACAGCATCTACAAACTTTGTTAAATCTTCATCTGTAGTTTTAGGACCTTTCCATATATTTAATTTTTCATCAGTATTAACTAAACTTAAAACTGTTAAAGGTACTAATCCTTTTTTTCTATCGCTATACACAAATAAATCTACATTTAAATCATCTACTATTTTTGCTATATTTGCAGCAGGTGTCATGTGGTATCTACCAACTTTATTAAATGATATGTCTGGTGCTTTAAGTAATTTAGAATCATCTGCAAACTCTAAAGGTGTCTGTCTTAATATGGCTTCTTCAAAAGTCCCTTGAAGTGGTGTTCTATAACCTACATCTAATTTTTTATTAATGTATTTATCTACAGGTATATTTGCTGTGTAGTCATATTGTTGTGGTAAAAATAATTGTCTATTCATTCCTCCTGGTAATACAGTGCTTAGTGTTCTCATGTAATCACCTATAGCAAATATTGCACGTTCTTCTTTTTCTATAATTTTTGGATTTATTCTCCAAAAAAAATCTGCATCTCTTTTTAAATATGAGTTATATCTAGTATTTATAAAATCTTTAAGATTATCTTGCATAGATTCCAAGTTGTTCATAGTTATGCTTTTATTTCTTGTAACTGGTATATTTTCCATATCATCAAATATATAAAATTTAAATCCAGGTTTTATTTCTTTTGTTAATTTGTCTATTGTTTTTAATTCTTCTTTAGATAAATTTGTTAAAGGGTTTAATATATCTGTATATACTGCAGTTTCTACAACAACACTTCTAGTTAAAGTTCCTACTTTTGCCCATGTCATGTGTCCTATAAGAGTTCTACCTATATCAAATACTTCTTGTTGCGCTCCAACTATGTTAGAAAATTTACCATCTTGTAATTGTTTAGCAATATCTAAAGGTGTTGCATTAGGTTGACTAGATATTTTTTTTAAATTATCTATTGCTTGGTCTATCGTAAATGATATACCTCCATTAGCTTGTTCAAACAAACTTAACCCATGTGCATCTACACCAGAGTCAGCTATTTTATTTACCGTTCCAGATATTCCTTCTTCTAATTCTATTAAATCTTTTAATACTTTACCTATATTTTTTTCTGCATCTAAAGGGTTTTTTTGTACAAACGCATCTGTTAAAAAATCTTCTGTTTTTTCTGCTGTATCAAAATGTGTTCTGCCTAAAACTCCAATACCATCTAGTAAATCATCTATAATTTTTTTATCAAATACTTTAGGGTCTTCTCCTAAAAATTTAATTAAGTTGTCATAATTTGTTAATAAATTTTTTAAGTCTTTTATTTCATATTTGTTACTGTATATTATTCCTGGGTCAAAATTACGTAAATAATTTATAGACCTTCTTGATACATCTAAAGGAGCTGCTACTGCAGTTGTTGTCGCACCAAGTTCAACAAGTTCTTCTTGTTCCATGGTTATTTTTTACCAGTAAATATCTTTTTATATCTATTTCTTTTTGATGCGTGGTTAAGAAAATATAATCTTTTTTGTTCTACATTAGACATTTGTTCTATAAGTTTCATTCTATAGCATCCAATACATCTTGCATTGTTATATCATCTTCTCTGTTAATACCTGTTTTAACTTGTGCTACTTTTTCACTTCCTGCTTTATCTGGTACTTGTGCTTCAAACTCTAGGTTTCTAGGGACTAACGAAGATATTAATTGAGCAGCATACTTTTGTATTGGGTCAGTAGTAGGTGTCATTCCATCATCTTGTGTTTGCATAATAGGTTCTATGCTTTGTTGTTCTGATTGACTTATATAACTATCTACTGTTTCATTTGATGCAGATTCTAAATTATTAGAATATTTTTCCATAACACTTGTTACATAATCTCCTACAGCTGGACCAAAACTTTCTAAGTTTCCTATGCCACTTACTGATTCAATACCTAAACCTTTTGCTTTGTTAGCGGCACCTGGTCCTGCATACCAAGCAACTGCTACTAAATCCCAACTTCCATATTTGTTAAAATATTCTGTAAACTTATATGCAGCAACTATGTCTTGCATTTCTGGTATTCGCCAATCTGCACCTTTATAACCAGCTTGTTCTGCCCACTTATCCCAGTTAACATCTAGTATTCCATAAGCACCTAATGCTTGTACTTGCATTGGCTGCCCATCGTAACCTAACATTGTTGTTGGTTCATGCTTTAGTAAATAATTACCACCTGCATTTTCTTGTTCTTTTATAGATTCCATAAATGCTACTAATTCTTGACTCATATTATTGTGGTCTTCCTGTCCTAGCGGAGATGCTATTAAGAATAGCAGCCCTAGTATTACGTCCCGAATAATTTTCTCCTAACCTAGCTTTTTCGTTTTCAATCAACCCATCAAATTTTTGTCTCATTCTACTTTCTGGGTCTATTTGTGAAAGTCCTTCTTCATCTATTGTTTGTTGTACATTTTCTGCAGCATAGTTTCCATATTCACCTGCCATTAAATCATCACCAGTAAATGTAGCTGGTTCTTGTGCAGCATCTGTAAGTTCTTGACTTTGTTTAAATGCTGCTTCTGATTGTTTGTACAACTCATTAGATAATAATTTAAGTTCGTATGCACTAGGTTCTCTATTTAATTCTCTTGCATATAGTGATTTAACTTGTTGTGCATTAGTTGCTGGGTCTGGTGGTAAAAATACATCGTCATCTGGAATTGTAGGTACTGGATTAGCTACGTATTCTTCTAATACATTTCTCCATGCAGCACCTGTTTGTTTTTCATATTCAGTAACACCACCCATGTTTGCTCTTCTTAATACTCTGCTAAATGCAGATTGTGTAGGTGCGTCCCATTCTCCTGGAATAAACCCGTCACCAATAGTAAGCAACTTAGCATTAACTAAATCTGCTTGTATTCCTGCTATCTCTTCTACTTCTAATCCAGCAAATAAATTAACTAAATCATTTTCTGTATAAAAATCTGTTGCACTTTCTCTAGGTGGTAAATAATTAGCTGGTACTCCAATGATTGCATCTTGGTTTCCAAATAAACCAGTTTGTTCTCCAGCTGCAAACAAAGCTGCACTATCTGCATTAACGTCTAATAAATCTTTACCAGATATTGCTGTTTCTATTACGTATTCTGGAATACCTGCAGCTAACAAATATTTAGATGCTTCATCTATTGTGTTAGATGATAGTATGTTTATTCTATCATCTGATGTAATGCCTATTTTATTTTGACCAGCAGTAGCACCTTCGTTAATACTAACTATCATTTGTTCTACTCTGCTAAAAAAATCATCAACTGTCATATAATCCTCTTATTAATTCTATATCTTGTTCCGCAGCTTGTAACTCTCTTTCAAATATTTCTTTTGCTAAAGGTGCAAACTCTGGGTTCGTTACCAGTATAGCTTTCATTTTGTCTCTTAACGCATTTCTATAAGGTGCTAATTTATTTGCACTTCTAAAAGAAGTATCTCTATATCCTAAGTTTTTAGTATCAGCTATAACTCTATCTCTAAATTTTAAATATTTTTGTAAACCTATTGCTGCTGAATTGTTAGCAATACTTGGTTCTAAAACATAAGTTACTGGATTAATCCAAGTATATAATTCATCTATTAAATCATCTATCTCTGGTTTAGTAGGTGAATAATCTATGCTTCTACCATACCCTGGGTACTTCATAGCTATTTCTGCTTTTTTATTTAGTTTTGCTTGTGAGGCTACTTTGTCATTTCTTGTTAACAAACCATTAGTTTTTATAAAGTTTTCATATTCTATATTTCCTAACAATATATTTTTAGCTTGTACCCATTGTTCTGGAGACCTAGGAACTCTATCACCACTTATTAGCTGGCTGTAATACTGTTCATATAAAAACTCTGAATCAGTTTCATCAATTAAAAATGCGTAAGTTAAATCAAACTTATCTACAAGTTCAGGATTGTTTCTTTCCCATGTAGCACCATCTGCAGTAACTGGTCTTTTCTTAACTGTTGATGTTCTACTTGTTGCAATAGTAACTGGGTCAAAACCAAATCTTTCTGTAAATACTTTTACTGCAGTAGAACTATCTGGTGTTGCATTAGATATATTTCTGTATTCCTCTGCAAGAGTTTCAAATAAATAAAATTGTCCAGTGTTATCTGATATTGCATACTTAGGACTTACCGCACCAGATGGACCTAATGCTTGTGAGATAGAACGAATAATAAATATTTTTCTAGCATAATCAGCTGCTAACTCAATACCATCACTAGCACCTTGTGGGTTACTATCATCTATTTGTCCTGCATAAACTAATGCTTTATAGACATCAATAGTTGTATTAGAGAATGCTCTTTTAGCTTGACCGTTAGCAGTACCTACATTAAATGCAGTACGAAGTTTTTTAAACCAAGAAGGTTCTGGTACTAATGATTGAATAAATTGTCCAGGGTCAGCAACACTTGGCGGTGCAAAACCACCAAATATAATTTCTTCTTCAAATTTACCTGGTCTTAAAAATTCAAACTTAGCATTTAATATTGCTGCTGGAACAGTTATTGTTGGACCAAAGCCTGGTATAAAACTACCAGCTATATTTAAAGAACTAGCAAATACTGGTAAATTAACTTTCACTCCGTTTTCTTCTAAATCTTTAAACATATACTTTTTTATTAAACCTTCACCTGGATAACCGAATAGTTCTTCTCCAGTGTTAGGGTCTTTATAAAAAAATCCTTGTTGTCCTTCTTCATCAAATATTGGATTAGGTTCTCTTGCTGCATCAACTGTTTGTTGTAACCTTCTAATAGGTCTTCCAAATTCATTTTTAACTAATCTACTCCAGGTAGTAAAGATTTCTAAGTATGCTTCACCGAATGGAAAGATACCTCTTGTTGCATTTCCTAATCTGGTTTTAGTTGATACATCGTATAATAATTTTTTAGTTTCAGTTAAAGCATGTGCAGATGATATTTTATCTATTATCTCTATATCGTTAACTCCATTTTTAACACCTTTATAACCTTCTAATTTTTTTAATATCTTTTTTTCTTTTCCAGTACCTGTAGCAAGACCAGCTTCTTTAGCTTGTTTTAATACCTTGCTTAAAGTTTTTTCATCTAAGTGTTGTGCAAAGTCTCCTACTTTTTCCCAATAATGTTTTTTAAATGTTGGCGCTCTTGACATTGTTTTAGTAGGTACAGTCATAAACATATCAAACATAGTATCTACTAAGTCATCTAAGTTTCTTGTTTGTTTAGATATAGAATTTTTTAATTCACCTCTTGCTGATTCTGGTAATACTTTTTTATATTTCTTAACAAAATCTTTACGCAACTTATCTTGATTTTTTCTAAGTTGTGTAGTTATAGATGTGTATTCTTCTGCAGATAACTCACCAGCCCAATATTTTTTAAGGTCAACATTTTCTAAACCTACAAGTTCTTGTGCAGACATATCTTCATTTGCTAATGCTTTTAATAAATCTTTATTACCATTTTCATCTATCCACTCTCTTGCAGCTTTAGGAGTTTTATCTATATCGTCTAATACTGTTACAACTTTACCTCCAGTTGTTTGTGCTACACCTGCATTAACATAATGTACAAACTCTTCTGCTTTTGCTTGACCTAATTTACTAGAGTTACCAGCACCTTTAAAAGCATGACCATCAGCACCAGATACTTTTCTTATGTGCTTATTTAATTGTGTTCCAGTAGTTTGTGCTTCTTTTATAACTTCATCCAACATCTTTATTCTTTTTGCTGGGTTTTGTTCTAGCTGGACTATAGCAAGTCTTCTTGATAACGGGTCAAACTTATGTTGCATAAAGTTTCTAAATGTTGCTTCTCCCCATGCTCTAACATTTTCTGACCTGGTTACAGTAGTAAACTCTCCATTACCTCCCCAACCTCTACGTACAGAACTTGCAGTACCAGCACCGTTTTGTACAGTTTCTAAAAATTGTGCGTTATCTTCAAAAGTTCCCATTAATGTTTTAGCAGATTCTTTTTCTTTACCTAATACTCTTGCAATCATTCCAGCGGGATGAGTAATAACATTTGTTACACCAGAAGCCATCATTCTTAATTGTTCTTCTGCAATAACACGAACTGTCCATGCTGGTCTTAACAATACAAGTGGTTTAAATAATGAACCATAGTACCAGTCCATAAACCTTGTAACACTTTCAGCGCTTCCACTTGTAGCTATTTTTGAACCTATAGCACCAAATTTTTTGTCTAATGTTTTTGCAGCTCTAATAACTTGTGTAGCATTTGGTAAATATATTTCATCAGCTAATTGTGCTGCTGTAAGTGGGTCAACTAATTCGTCTATGTTATCTAGCTTTCCACCACTTAATTGTTTTAATACTGGAGTTATCGGTAAGTTTTCACCAGATGTATTAATAGCAAAACTTCTAACTATACCTTTTTGTTTTTGTGCATCACCTATAAACTTTGCCTGGACTTCTAAACCTTTATCAACTAAGTCTTCTTGAAATTTTGTTAACTTAGCTCTACCGCCTAATGCTTTTACAACTTGTGGTTTAAAATCTCTTGTAATAAAATTACTAACTAACTTTGCAACTTCAGTAGGTGAATCATCGTCTTTAAGTGCCTTAATAGCACCAGTCATAAATCTATTTATTTTTTGTGCTGCTTTATCTTTTTCCATTCCAGTTGTAGCTAAACGTATAAATCTATTTAGTTTTACTATTGAATCATCTGTATTTTCTGTAACTAATCTAGTACCGTATGTTCTCTCTAACATACCAGTCATTCTGTTACCTTTTCTTTTTACTGTAGGTACATTATTTTTTGTTGCTTTAACTAGCAAACCATCGTTTAACAAATCATCAAAAGAATCACTTATCTCATCGTATGACTTACCTTTGTTTTTTCTTTTAAATTTTTCTAGTTCATCATAAAATTGAAAATCATCAATGTTATTTTTAGATGTTGCAATTATGTCTGATGTAGAATTTTCATACATAAATTTTTTAAATGTTACACCTGCTTTACCAGCTAAAAATTCTTTTGTTGTAGGACCAAATATAGATTTTCTTGCACCTTGTAACAATCCAGTGCTTTCAAAAATCTTACCTGCTTTACTTAGATTTTCTAACTCTGTAAATGTAGATGCTCCTTTAAATGTTTTTGCAACTCCAAACCCTAACATACCTATTGGGTCTGCAACTATATTTGCAACTATATCAATAGCACCAGTTATATAATTATATGCTTTTGTCCCTGGTTCTATTATTTCATCTACTGGTTTAAATAAATATCTACCAATAGTAACTGTTGGGTCTAATCCAGCATCTCTAAACTTATCTGCTCTCTCACCAACAAACTGTATTTGATTAGCTTTTTTCTTTTGTTCTTCATAAATGTTTACACCTAAAACATTATCTCTAACCCATTCTCTTGCTTCTAGTGGGTCCATTCCAGACTGTAATAAATTTTTATATTCATCTGTTTGTGTTGGGTCAGTGCTACCTAAAAACCATCCTTGACCTAAATCAATATCTTTACCAGCAGCTTTAGCTGAATCTATCTCACCTAGTAACGTAGCTTTACTTTTATTTCTAGCTTCGTCATGTGACATTCCTTGTTGCCTACCTTCTAAGTATCTAACTCCTCTAGGTGCTGCCATCTCCCACAAGTTTTGAAATCCTATAAAAGCTCCACGTACTGACCTTCTTGTTGCATCTTTTAATTTATCAAAACCGTTTTCTTCTTTTAGTAATGATTCTTTCATAACTATTTGCTTTAGCCTTGGGTCATCTTGTGATATTCCTAATTTAACTGCACCAACTAAAGAACCTTTGCTTATAGTTGGATATTTATTAATAATTGCTGATGCTCTTTTTGCATCTTCTGGTTTTACAGTTGTAGGCGCTACTGCTTGGTTAATTGCTTTTTTTGTAGCAGAGTCATCTTGGAACGATGCCGCATCAAATATACTGTACGACATACTAACCCTTTAATAGTTTTGCTAAGAGTGGGTCACCTGTAATATCAAAAAATTGTTGTATTAATGACTCTGTAGATTCCATAGCTTCTGGCGCTCCAACTCCTGGACCAAAAGGTAATCCGTCTTCTACTGGTCTTAATGGTTGGTCAGTTTCAGCAAACACACTACGTTGTAATGCTGCACCTAAATTTTGTCCTGGAGTTTGCGGAGGTATAGGTGGTCCTGTTTCTCCACCTAAATTTAGATTTTGTACTTCACTGTTTAATTCTTTAAGAGGTTCTTTTTCACCATAAGTCATTCTTGTTTGGTCAATGTAATTATTAGATGCTGGTTTTACCGCAGCATTTCTTTTAGTAATTCGGGTTGCCATCTATATCTTCCTCATCTAAATGTATTATTTCAGTTACAGTAAATCTTGATATTATTCTAGGAAACTTATTAAATTGTTGTTTTTTTATAAAGTCTTCCATAATGATGTCATCACCATCTTCGTCTAATTCCCATAAACTATTGTGAACTATGTCTTCAAATATTTCGTGCATTATGCACCACCCATCATACCTAGTGCTTGTTGTATAGAAGGTGCGGGACCAGTGGTGGCTGGACCCATACCTTCAATCATAGCTGCTTCTTGTTCGGGTATCTCTGGTTCTTGAGCAGTAAAAAATTTATCTAGTATTTCTTGTATCTCACCAGGGTTTTTTCTTATCTGAACTACAGCCATAATTGCTTTTTCGTCACCTTGACTTGCTTGTGCCATAAGAGTATCTTGTAAAACTTTATCCATTTTTTCTTTTGTTATTCTTTCATTTACTCTTACTAGGTTATCTAAACCATCTAAGTTTTCTTGTAGTGTTTGTGTATCTATAACACCAGAACTAAGCAGCTGCAGCCCTGTTACAATTTTCTGTGGCTCATCATATCCAGCCATAGCGCCATAGACTCTTCTAGTCTTATAAGAATTTTGTATATCTTTTGTTGGTTCGTAAGATTCAGAAAAGAATTTATTATCTTTATAACCAGACAACTCTTTATTTCTACCACCATACATTTTTGTGTCCCACTCTAATCTTTTAGCATCTGTTTGTTCTATAGCATCAGCTAAGATTGTGTGATACTCTCTAATCATAAGTGACATAGATGCACCTAACTCTTCTAATCCTCTACCAGTAGCAAAACTAACTGGTGATTGTGAATCATCTTGTGAAGGATAAGAGGCACCTACTCTAAGTTGTCTTTCTATTCTGTCTATCTGTTGAAATATTTGATAAGGAATGTTAGATGCTGGTTTAGATATTTGACTTCCTGGAGAAAAATAATTAACTGCAAATCTACCTTTTTTATATTGACCAGATTCTAACTCTCCAGTTATGTTTGTTTCTGTAAAGACTGCATCTTCCATCGCAATAATTGACATAACATTAATTTTTGCCATAGAAGCCATAAGCCCTATGATTTGGTCATACTGTCCTTGTAGTTGGTCAAAAGAAAATTTCTTAGCAACTACAAATGCTGGTCCACTAGATAACGGATTAGCTATAAAATCTAAAACTGTACCAGAAGATAAATGAAAAATGTATGTGCCTTCTTCATTGTAATATTCTGATATTAAATCTCCTTGTCCATTGGAGTTAGCCCATGAACCATTATATCCATCTGTATAAGCAGAAGCATAACCACTAGCTATTGTGGCACCTTTAGTATAATTTTTTTGTATAACTTCTTTATACTGTGGATATACTTTAGTTAAATCTGATTTAGGAACTCTTCTAACTATAGACATTTCTTTTGGTTGTTGGTCTGCACCAAAGTAACCTGGAAAACAATTATAAGGGTCACGTAATTCTGCACAAGGATAAGGAGTTCCATCAGCTCCCATTTTTTCTCTAATTACCCATACAGCAAAACCATAACCAGGTAACCATCTACCTACTTGTGGCATTTGTAAATCTAATCTTTGGTTTTCGTCATAGGCAGTTACTATCCTAGATATTTTCTCTGCTCTTTTTCTTGCACGTTCTGAATCTTTATTGTTAGGTACATCTACTTTTAAGTTAGGTATTCTTCCTATTTTTTGTGCTAAGTGTTCTAATCCAGATGCCATTAAGTTAGGCATAGGAACTTGCCAGTCTTGCATACCTTTCATTTGGTCACCAAGTAATGCAAGTATTCCACTAGGTCCACCGTTCATAATAGAACGAATACGTCCACGTTGTGAATACGCATCCTGGTTTACATAATGTAATTGGGTTATCTTGTCATGTAATTCTGATTGATTCATAATTTTACCACGGTGCTACATTCATACTGCTTACATCTACGTTTCCGTAACTAGGTGTATATTCATACCCCATGTCTGCAATAAACTCTTTTTGCAATCTCCTTACTATCTTTATTGGAAACCAACTTGCCATAACTATGTCCGACTTATATCCCCTGCTACTTGCTTTATTAGCAGCATTTGAAAAATACAAAAGCTGCCTACGATATATATTACTCTTATTTTGTGAATCTGCACTACCATAAGGCAAATTTACTAATCCTTTATCAAATAGCTCACTCATTGAACCTACACCAAAGTATGGGTCAAATTTATTTTTCTGTGTCTGATGTCCTTCTAAATGTATTCCTTTAGCAGCAGTCCACTCTTTTAATTCTCTATCTTGTCTAATAGCACGTTGAAATCCATTCTCTTCTATTATCCAATGAGAACATTGATACTTCTTATACCATTCTTTTATAGTTTTAAATGCCTGGGGTATTCCTCCACCTTTAGTATTTTCTATATCTACCATGTATAACTTGCCTTCTTCTACATGATAAGCCCACAAGAATGCAGCCTGGTAACCAGTTGCAGCTGGGTCTAGTCCAGCTATTAACCTAGTGCCAGCTGGTAAATGTCCTATAATTCTTGAATCATCTCTAGCTGCATCTAATGATTCTACTTTAAACATTTGCAGTCCTTCTGAAAATGGTCTATTAAGATACACCATTTCAAATATTGCTAGACCACCAGTTGTTTGTGCATTTCTCCTTTGTGCCATGAGCCACTTGTAACTTCTTTTGCTTGACCACAACATGTGTTTCTTATGGTCTTTAGGTTCTCCAGATTCAATAGGAATATCTAAACTATGTGCTGATTCTATAATCTTGTGCCATTCGTCATTATCAATTAATGAATTATATAAATCATCTGGGTGCTGCCTGGAACCAATAACAACTATTGCTGTATGTTCCTCTTTACGTGATGACAAAGTTGTAGTCCACCATCTCTTTGTTTGTTCACGTGAACTAGGTTGAATTGTTGTACCGTGGTCCTCAATGTCATCTGCAATAATTAAGTCACAGTCACGTGATAAAATCTTACCACCCTTACCTACAGCTACCATAGTAGGTGATTTAATACCTGTAACTGTTCTAGTCTTTACTGTAAACTGACCAGAACTCCAAGTCTTACCAGTTCTGCTTTTAGGTTTAAATGTTTCTCCTGGTCCACAAAAGTCTTCTATTAGTTTTTCGTTGTTTTCTAAATGGTCTAATACTGAACCTACTGCATTCTTTGCAATATCTTCATTACCACCTACCCACATAATTCTTATGTTTGGGTTTTTACATACTTGCCATACTGCAAAGTGTGTAAGTAAATCTGTTTTACCATGCCTAGGTGGTGACAGTATCATAAGCTGAGAACCATTTTTAATAGATTTTAAAATGTTTTTAATCCAGTTTTTATGAAACTTAGCAGTCTCATACGGTTTACCCATCTCTGTTAAAAAGTACCTATCTCTAAATTTTTCAAATGATGTTAATGACTCTTTAGCTTCTTCTGGTATATCCCAACCTTCTCTAGCTTCTGCTACTGCTTTATCTTCTTTATATGCAAGTAACATTCTAGTTACTACACTTTGGTCAACCCCTATATCTTCTGATACAAATTTTTGTGTAAATAAACCTTCTAGTAATTCCTCTGCATAGTTCTCTACAAAATATAAATAATGTTCACCACGACTAGCTCTATTGTTTGGAGTTGTTGCTAGTACTTTATCTTCTTTTTTCTTTAGGTTTCTAGCACGTGCATTAGCAGCTTTAGTGCATTGTAACTTACAATACTTTTGTCTTCCATGTGCCTGTTTAAACTTATCTCCACAGTGCGGGCATGCAACTGTTTTAAGATTTGCCATTATTTCTTTTTTTTCTTTTTTTTAGGAAATCCAGCTTTCATGTTTGCATAAGCCTTAGGACTAATTGTAGAATTTTTCTTTGACCTACTTGTCCCAGCTTTTTTTCTTTTATTTATATTATGATATAAACCTTTTTTAGCTGCCATTCTTCCTCCTTACCATGCTTTGCAAGACCAATATCTTGCTGTTGTTTTATCCTTAGCAGTGCTGCATTTGTGTCTAGCACGAAACGAAGCTCTAGCTCCTGGATTGTTTTTTCTTATAGCCATGTTGGGGTCACCGAACATAATCTTTTTTACTTTGCCATTAGACATAACAAAGACTTTAGATTTTTTGCGACCATATCCTGGTTCGCCTTTTCGTATTGCAGAAGGTGAATTTAACTTTACCTTCATTCCCCTATACTCAGCCACTATTTTCTACGTTTTCTGCTCTTGTTTTTTTTCATACCTTTTTTATATGAATAACTTTTACCTGGCATTTGTCCTCCTATAATTTAATTATGGCAGAATACATATCGGGTAACAAGTACCCTAACTTTAAAAAGAATACACAGTATCAGAAAAACCGAACCTGTGTGCATTCTGCTTGTACTACCATCTTATCTCAATATAACAAATATAAATACTGTCATAAACATAAACCTAGAAATTTTCCAAGAATAAAAGGAAGACATGTTGACCCTACAAAACAAAAACCTACTTCGGGCAGGAAGTAGGTCCTTGTACGTACAGTATGTCCAGTACTGTTATGAAAGAAAAAGAAATAAATTAATCAATTCATAATCACTTATGATGAATAAGCTATTTTCTTTTCTCTTAGTTATAGATATTTATTTATAACTAACACCTAAGACTTTCTTAGGGTAAATATATTATAAACAACTAGCGCACGTAGTGCGTAAAAAAAAATTTTTTCTCTAAATTGTTTTAGACTTTCCTTTATGATAAAGTTAACAAGCTATAAACAACCAGGAGCAAGTAACAAGATACAGGTAAAGCGGACATCGGGAGTACGAAAGTCTCACCTTACAGCCAGTAAGACCAACTAGAAAGACAAGTGAGATACCCAAGGTCAAGTGAAACATCCTAGTTCATATTTAATTATATAAAAAAAATAGCCCGCTATATCTAAAAAGACCCCTAATAAAATAAATATAATTTATGAAATGTAAAGAGTGTAACTCTAAATTAAAAGAAGTAAATGATGTACAAGTAATGTGTGATTCATCACCAACAATATGTACATTATCTACAAAGGTAATAAGCAAACACAATATATAGTACCTTTTTACTAGACATACTATATATAGTATATAATTGGCATTAAATAAACCTAGTGTTACGAATACGAATACAGGGGTGCCAAATTAACATTCCCGTTCATTGTCCTATAATGTACATTATGTTGCGTTATAGGTATCTATATATCTAGGGTTTCCAGCATATAACCAGCAAATACAACTTATGAGAAGGTATGCCAAAAGATACCTAGTATTTTTTTTATTATGTGGTGGGGTGGTCTTGAATGCTGAGGATTGTTAGATAATCCAACCTAAAAGAAATTTAAAAAACCTGTAACCTTTTGTGACGTGTTGAACTCTAATTTACATGAAGCAAACAAACACAATTACATTCCTTATCGGTGCTAGCGGTAGCGGTAAGAGTAGATATGCAAAACAAATAGCAGCAGATACAAACTCATTTATTATTGATGCGGATGCTATCAAGCTGGCTTATAACAACAATGAACCAATATGCACTAAGACGAATGCAGCGCTGCACCCAGCCGCGTCAGATTTATCTCAGTCTTTATTGTTCAATTACTTTTACAATCAAGATGATTTTCTAAATCGTTTTAATTGTGATTCAGTAATATTTGATAACCGTGGAAAAAACTATGAGAAGGTACTAACCCGCATTACAGCTGCAAAACAAGCTGGCTTGAAGGTGCGCTTTGTTTATGTCAAAAATGATTTAGCAAGCTGTCTTTATAATGTACATAGACGTAATCGAACCAGCTTACGCAAAATGTACTTATCAGTATGTGCAAAAGATTACGGAGGTACCGTGTACACCGCAGAAAAACTGCAAGAACTAGCGGCACTGGGTGTAATTGAGTACAAAGAAGTACAGGGGTACAACTCAGTCAAATCAAAATTCTTACAGAAATTATGTAACCTAATTGTAAAAGTAATAGTCTAATAAATATGAAGGAAGGTAAACGAATGAAAACAGCATACGAAGTACAAAAAGATTGGGAGAATTACTTTGAAAAATTTATCCAACATGAGACTGGAGAAATTATAGAAGGCAAAGCAGCATTCATAATCTATTTAGAAGAAGGTAAAACAATTTATCAATCACTAATGAAAACTACTAGAGAGATGATAAGCGGTAAAGAAATATATGATTACTGTTATAAAAATTTTATTCCAGTGTAACCAATTAGTAAAAGTAATAGTCTAATAAACGTGAAGGAAGGAAGAGATATGGATGCAAAAAAAATGGGTGAGAAAACATTTAATGAACATTTATATAGAGTTATTTTTTGGAATAATTCTGGAGATATAAAAGTTACAGCACCAACAACCTATGAAGATGCTTACAACACAGCTGATAAATGGGAGGGTGTTATTTACAGAATGGAAAAAACTCAACCAACAAAAGGTAAAAGATAATGGGTGCTGGTGACTGTTATCCAGCAGCATGGAATGCAATTAACTTTGTAAAAAAATCAGATGACTGGGTTGTAGTCCATGCACTTAGAGATATATTAAAAGGTGGTGATTACTACGGTGGTCACGGATTCTTATTAAACAAAAAAACAAATACTGTTTACGATGATTCTCTTAGCGCAAAGTATATTGATGGTGCTGTTGATGGTGTTGTTGACGGGATGCCATTCAAAGAGTACGTAAAGAAAACCTATGTACTAACAGAAGGTGATTACGTTTACAAAGAATATACTTTAAAAGAACTTAACAAGATTACATTTGAACATGGATATCACATGCCATTTCATCTTGCAAAAGAACAGTGGAGTTTAAAACCAGAAGAGTTTGCTAAAAGATTTCCTGGTTACGATAACATCGGAGATTACATGAGAAAATATTTTAATCCTACATTTGAAAAGCATTGGGAGGAATTAAAAAAGATGGCAGAAGATGTAACCAATTCAAAAGATGTTGAGTCTAAGTAACGTGATGATAAAAAAGGAAGGTAAACAATGAGTGCGCAAGGAATATTCATTCTTGATGGGATGGATTCAAGACCTAAAAGTAAGAAGCAATTAAAAGAGTTAGTTGCTGCTGGTAAGTTAGACCTAATTGCATTGGAGCAAGTAAGCATGTTCGGTGAACAGTTCAATGGAGTGTTAACTAAAGAAGCATTAGAAGAATGGGGAGACATTACTTTTGTTGGACCAAGTCCATACAGTGCAAGAAATTTCTTCGGTAAGTTTTTCATTAACAAGAAGGGTGAGGTTGCAGTTCAATGATGCAAGAGATAGCAAAACTTTATGCAGTTAAGCCAGTGCTTGGTAAGAATAAAACTAATTTCTTAAAAGACCAGGGGTTTATTAAGGAAGGTACGCAGTGGGTCAAGCATGGTACAAAGCAGGAGCTGCAAGAACTATGGGATGAGATAGATGTTTACAAAGACATCAATGGTAAATGGATTACTAAAGAATACACAAAGAAAAAAAATTACAGTCATGCTTATTACAGTAAGAAGTATGGACGCAGAGGTACACGTTGGAATACTTTTGATGTTGATACAAGAATCTTTAATGATGCGGAGATAGATTTTTACTTGGAAGTAGAGAGAGTAGAAGTTGCTGCGGTGGCAGCATAGGAAGGAAGAAGAATGGTATTAGTAGTTGACAATCAAAAAAGAATTGAATCTTTAAAAAAACTACATGCTAAAGCAAAAGACATGGAACTTAATACAACTATTGTGGATTTAAAAATAACAAAATCAATAGATATATTAATTGAATTGTTATTCACAAAGATGAGTCAACGTGATGCAGCTTGGTTTTTATTAGATGTACTCAATGAAGAAAAATAAATACGGACACGAATCATTACACGTGATGGTCCAGTGTCACGTTGACCAGCTACGAACCAGGATAATGAATGAAGGTTTAGACATACACAAGTACAGAGAGATGCAACACTTGCGCACAATCTATAAAAGTTTTTTAGATTGTAAATGTAACTTTTCTCACGATGTGGAGTCTAAATAATGTACGCAATAAAAGGAGGGCAGAATGCCTAAAACAAAATCAATGCTAACACAAATACAAACAGTTAAGGAGACATTAACAGAGCTGCACGAGTGGAGTAAAAACTTTGAACCAGCTTCAAACAAAAATCCATTTGCTTTGTTCTTAGATATCATTGGATATAGTGATGAGATACTAGGTGATAACTTAATTGAACATCCAGAAAAAGTCCATGAGTTCATGGGCTATACAGAGTACTGCATGTTAGGTAAAGCATTACAAGTATTTAAAAACAATGGGTACTTGCAAGTGTATGAGGCATGCAGCATCTTGCTTAAATCAGAGGAGCAATAATAAAGTTTGCTTCTTGTGTTCGGTCTGGTTTCTGCTGCAAGCAGAGACCATGTCCGTTCGGTAAACCAACAAGCGAAGATAACTTAGCTTGTATGTATCTAGGTGGTGATGCACCAGGTAATTATTTTTGTGAGAAGTATGATGAGATACAAGCTGGAATGCCAGAGAACATGGCAGATGTAAGTCCAGCATTCGGTGGTGGTTGTACTTCTACATTGTTTAACCCCGATAGGGATAAGATTCTATTAGAAATAAGGAGGTGATATATGTGTAGTTTACAGGGATTTATTCTACTAGCAGGCACTGCATTTGCTGTAGGATTCACACTACTTGCAGCTTACTTTAACTTCCAGGCATGGAGAGGTTATCGTCATGCAAAAAAACGCATGCGTAACATGAAGTAACGTGTATAATATATACTAATAAATGTAATAAAAGGTTACGGTATTTAATATCTGTAACCAAGTAAAGGGAGGAAAAATAATGTCTCATAATTTAATTAAAGGGTTAAGAATAGATACCTTACGTTATTTGATTGATGAAGGAATAGTTTTTAGCAAAGAGAATATTAAACGTGCTGAAAGTAGCAGACCAATCAATCCTATTGCAACGCAAAAGATTATGGATTGGGGAGAGAATGCAGTATTGGAAGCACAAAGATTAAAGAGAGAGGGTAAGACTAACGAAGAAGTAAAAGAAAAACTTGATTTTTATATGGAGGAATTGGGTTTACAAATCTATGAACAATATAGATTTCAACAATCAATATTTTATTCGTTAGCTGATGTAGCATACAAACAAATAGGTATGTTAGCACCTAGCACAGCATGACATGTGTAAGTGGGATGAAGAGAGTCTTAACAGACTGCTTGCAGAACTAGAACTAGAGTTGACTGTTAATGATTCGGTTCAGGATTTAATCAAAGAACTTAAAAGAGGAAGGAGAAGATAATTGCAAAGTTATGAAGAGTTATTACTGCAGGATTTAAAGATGACTGCTGAACTTATCAAACAAAAAACACAATCACGTAACAATATGGTTACTCATTTGTTTGATGCTAGGAATGCAACAAAGATGACAGTAGATAACATAGCAGAAGCAGCAGGTGTATCACGTAAGCATGTGTACACAATAGTTAATAAGGAAGGTAACGATGGCAAAGTTTAATTTAGAAAACTACGAGACAGTAGAAGATAGATTAAAAACATTCTGGAAGGATAACCCAGACGGCAGAATAGAGACAGAGATAGTACATATAACTGCTGACGGTACATGTGTAACTATTAAAGCAGAACTATACAAAGACCTAACAGATGCAAGACCAGTGACTACTGGTACAGCACAAGAGACTAAGGGTCAAGGTGGCTTTGCTAATGCTGACGCATGGATGGAGAACTGCGAGACATCTGCAATAGGTAGAGCGCTTGCTAACTGGAAGTACCAGGGTAGCAATAAACCTAGACCAAGCAGAGAAGAGATGAGCAAAGTATCTGACAGTAAACCAGCTGCACCTAAAAAAAAACCTACAGCACAAGACAAAGTGACATCCCCTTCTAACGAATTGAAGGAGATAATCTTAACTATGTGTGCAGGTGACAAGAAGTTTGCAGCTAATGTATGGAAGTACACAACAGATAGAGTAAAGGTTAAGGCAGGTATGCCAGAGAGTATCACAGATTATACTGATGATAACCAAAAAACTTTTATTGAAGTTGCAGCTGCATACATTGATAAACAAAAGAATACATTTGAAGAACGTAAAAATAATTCAGATGTAGTAAATGATATCATTGAAGTATTTGATGGTGAAGTAACAATTAAAGAAGGAGATGACATGACGGATATACCAAGCGGTGAATGGGAGAAGGACGCACCTAGTGAGAAGCAATTAAACACATTTAATAACTGTGTTACAAAAGCTATTGACAATGGTGACGATGAACTAGCAGCTAAAGCTAAGGCAGCATTAGCTAACGGTAAAATTACTAAAGGAAATATATTTGACTGGGTTGATACAGATACTTGGTCACTTAAAGACGCGTCTTAGTATGCAGTACATGAGAGTAACGAAGGTACCTAACGAAGGCACGGATTCATACCGTGTCTTGGAAAGGTTAAGAGAAGCTAATTGGGATTGGGTATGTGGTGTAACGTTTCAAAGAATGTTCTTACCAACATACGCACAAAGAATATCAGACCTACGTAAGATGGGTTACGGTATTCAAGCTGCACAATGCAGAGACCACGAGTATTGGAATCATAATCACAGAGGTAATGTGGCTATGTATAGATTAACAGATGATGAGGAGGCACCGTTCTAATGGCGGACTTAAAAGATATAGATACACTTGTTATAATCAAAGAATTATTAACAAGACAAACACCTAACAAAGTAAACCTATTTAGAGAAGCAACTATAACTGCACAAGATGGAAGAGTACAACTCTTAGGTATCATGGCTGCAGTAGAGATGAAGCTAGATAGTCCAGAGGAAGAGTAACAATGGTAATGGATATGATGATAGAAGATGCTATCAAAGAATCTGATATGTGGGAGATAAACAATCCCAGGGTACACGCATTACTGCGTAACCTTATGGTATTCATTGACCACTCTGATAATATTAGTGATAATATATCACATGAAGTATTATCTTATTTAATAACTTTAGTACGTGCATACGGTGACCCAAAGTTTACCGTACCAGTAAGTGCCTAAAGAATCTTTAGGTTATCCCATCCTTTTTTATTTATAGTAAATGTAAGTACACCTGGATGGGACCAAAGACCAGACCTAGCTGTAAAGTCTATGCTTTTATCTAAGCTAGGAGATTGAAACCAAGTCCTATCACCTTGTTGCTTTGCACGGAAGTGATGGTAGTGACCCGTAATTAAAATTTGTACGTCACTCATTGGTAAGAATCCGTACATCTGTCCCTTCCACCATTTCTCTATCTTTACTTCTGGATTACTTCCACCACCACCAGTCATGTGACCATGTGTCCAACCGCAAGGTATAGATTTAATAGTCATGACCTGGTGAAAACCATCTGGTACATCTACTGTTACATTCTTATAACGTTCTTTATTAGCAGCCATAATCTCTTCACATATTTGTAAGTGCATAGTATCAGAGTTATCTAATCTACTTGTAGCAACCTGACCTTTACTGGTCCTGGTCATTTCTCCGTGGTTACCTGGCGCACCAGCAAGTATTAATTTATCTGCATGTGGTAAGAATGTATCTATTGTTTTCATAATCATAGACCTGGCTAATCCATATTGTTCAATCAATGACAATGAAACATTATGTGGCTGGCTCTCGTAAAAATGTGGAGTACAATTTTCTGTAAGGTCACCTAATCCTATCATATATATTTCATCTATTTGTACACCTGATTTACGCAGCTCTTTAATTCTATTGATTGCATCTTGCAAAGCCATGTCATATCGTTTAATAGTATTCTCAACTCCGTAATCTTTTTTTCCAAGTTGCCAATCAGCCATAAAAAATAAGAATGCTGTGTCACCACCATGAGTTTTTAATTTAAGAGGTGGTTTTCTACCAGCTTGTTTGAATAATGCTTTGAAATATTTATCTTGACCAGGATTCTTCTTACGTACTACACCTTTAAACGCAAAGAATGTTTCAGTTCTCCCACCTTTCAGTTGAACTTGCCAGGAGCTTGCCTTAACTGTATCTACAATCTCATATAACCTTGGGTCAAATCCCCAGTCATGTAATATTTGTTCGTATTTATTTCTAAAGTTTGGGTCGGTACCAACGTGTGTAATCTCACCTTGACCAGTAGCTTCGTTGACTTCTAGTCCAGGTTGCCATCCCGATTTATAAAAATTATTACCCCATTCTTCGGGTACTTTGTTAGTCATATTTAACCTCCCTGTTATAACTATTATACATAGTTAAAGGAAGGTTATATATGATTTATAAATTACTTAGTAATTTGTTTTTTAGCGTATGTTTTAATGACTGCAAGTGCAGCACCACCACCAGCAAGTGCAGCTAACTGTAATGTTTCAGCTTCTACACCAACTAATGGAGCAACTGTTAATGCACCAATAAAGGCTTCTACGAATGTCCAAGCTGTACGCTCAATCATATCTTTTAAGTCTTCACTCATTTTATACTCCCATGAATCAGACCAAGGTGTCCACCAAACATCTTTCTTAAATGTACCATCCTGGTTTCTTGCTCTCTTTATTCTATCAAACATTATCTTATTATCCTGCCTTTCAACATAGCATTTCCTACTAAAACATTACCATTGACTTCTTCTAGTTTTTCCATAACTGTTTTAGCTAGTACTACATCATCTGTTGAAGCATTTGATGCAGGTTTTTCTAGTAACTTAGTTATAGTTGTGTACTCTATGCTTACTTTTTTACCAAGTAACAACTCTTTTGCCACTTTGTTATAGAGTTTTGAGTACGCTTTTCCTGAATGTCCTATAAATCCATCATCACTTAAATCTAAATCTTGTTGTGTTTCTCCTACAATTAAGCAACCCGAGGTATGCTCATCGGTGTTTCCAGCGTGTATAAGTATATAAGTAAAGTTAGGTACATCTTGTAAATGTAACATACCATAGTGTGAGTTACCATATCTCTCTGCATATTTAATATGAAAGCCACCAACAGTTCTAAACTTTATATCGTATGTACCCTCTGGTATGCAGGTTTCGTGCATAACTTTTACTGCCTGGTATTGGTCCTCTAATGTATAACATTCAAACTGACCATCAACTAGAAGTATCCCATTAGTTGCATCCGTTCCAAATTGTGTTCTAACAACTGTGAGTTTCACCTATTCCTCCATTCTTACAGTTACATATATTTATGTGTGTGCCTTTGTCATTCACATAAGAACAGCACACTACTTACCACCACAACAACCACTACCGCAGCAGTCCATGCTATTCTCCTTTTCTAAAACCAATGGTTAATAACCATATAGCTAATGTAATTATAGTAGCTAATCCTGTAACTTGCTGGGCAGAACCAGTTAGTGTAAGCGTAGCAATAACTAAACCAACCAAAGTCCAACTAAGGTTTAGTGTTTCTTTAATTATTGTTACTAACCAAGACCATAACTTCTTAATCATTTAACTTCTCCTAAATATAAACGCAGCCATACTAGCTATTCTAGTCAAGATTACAGGAACTACGACTTCTTGTGCTTTTTCTTTTTGGTCCTGAGTCATGTCATCACCTATACTACTTATAGTTATCTCTTCAAAATCTAAATCAATAAAGGTTTCTATTGGATTCTCTAAGAATGCTTCGTACTGTACCTCTGTGACAACATCAGCAAGAGTATAGTTCTCTACATCTGCGTTCTCTACAGCTCTTTCTACATATTCCTCTACTGCTTCAGCTATAACCTCATCATCTTTAATAGTTTCAGCTATTATCTCAACATCTTCTGTTTCTACTTGTAATACTTCAGCAACAACTTCTACTTGTTCTTCTGTAAGTTCTTCTATCTCTTCAATAGCTTCTTCAACTACTGCCTGGATTACTTCCTGGACTTCTTCTGATACATTCTCTAACTCTTGTACACCAACATCATTAACTTCTTCAAGTACTTCTATGACTTCCTCTGTTTCAAGTTCCTCTACATATTCCTCAA
>Ga0208666_1000178_pt1 | contig 31101 bp, 19 predicted proteins | sample 5B_taG_FD_184078 | JGI IMG/M metagenome (GOLD analysis project Ga0208666, IMG submission 184078) | Marine viral communities from the Subarctic Pacific Ocean - 5B_ETSP_OMZ_AT15132_CsCl metaG (SPAdes) (version 2) | ecosystem: Environmental > Aquatic > Marine > Oceanic | place: Pacific Ocean...
CAGTGTTAGCCAATGAATCATAGTTAAGAGCACTGCTATCCATGCAACCATATATATAATCAATACAGCTAAAATCTTCTGTGTTAGCTTCCGGGTTGTAGTTAAGCATACTAGGATCAGTACAACCATAAATATAAGGCACGCAAGAATTATTGTCTGCATTTGCAAGTGGATTAAAATTAAACATTATTGAGTCTGTACAGCCAAATATATAAGGTAAGCAACTACCATCATCAGCGTTAGCTGACGGATTATAGTTAAACATTGTTGGGTCAGTGCAACCGTACAAAAATGCTATACACGTATCTGCTGTATTAGCATTAGGGTTGTAGTTATAAGCAAGTGGTTGCATGCATCCGTATATAACCGGTACACACCCACCATTATCTATATTAGCAGCTGTATCATAATTAAACGCCGTAGTATCAGTACAACCCCATATAGCTAAAGTATTACAACTACCATCATTATAGTCAGCTGTAAAACCTTGCGTATAATATTCTAAATAACCAGAGTTAGTACAACCTGGTGAATAGTAACAACTACCGTCGTCTGTATTAACTGTATCTATATAGTTTACTGCTAAACTATCCATACAGCCAAATGTTTTTTCTATGCACAAGTTACCACAATATGTTGGTGTTTTATATTTATACATAGGTTGTATAAATGGTGGTAATACTTCTATTATTGTATTACCTAGTGGATTAGTAAGTTTAAATCCACAATGTGGTGTTGTTAATTGTGCTTGTGCTGTTACATAAAATCTAAACTCTACCATTTGCGGTGCGTTTAAATTTACTGTAAAGTCTTTTGTATAAGCAGTTGTATCTAAATAAAACTGCTGTACGTTTGTATCTTGTTTTACTTCTAAATAAGAACCTACCCAACCATCACCTATTAAATCATATAGTGTTAAAGTAAAATCACAGTTAGGTATTAAAGCCATAGTATTGGCTAATGAGTCGTAATTATACATTAATGAATCAGTACAACCAAAAACTCTTAAAGTAGTACATGAACCGTCATCTGTATCAGCTAGAGGATTAAACTCTAAATACATCGGATCCATGCACCCCATGACGGGTGGACATCCATCAGATACAAATACATGTATTGAGTCATTACCAAAAGCTGGATCATCACCATATACTAATGTATCATTACATTGTATAACGTAGTATGAACCATCTAAACCACCCCAAAGCGCGCCATTTAATCCATCTCCATATGAATCATATATAATAAACGTTAGATCGCCTTCTGGTAAGCATCTCTGCTCTACTACTGAGGCGTAATCTGGTTGAGAACCATAACCATAGCCAGAAGTTAATAATGCACCAGAAGTATCGTAAATACCCCAACTAGTTTCACTTTGATATTGATCTAAATTTATTACAATAGTTGTTGGCACACAATTTGGTTGTGCAAACGTTATTATTGGTAATAATATTAATAATAAAATTCTAATCATTTTTCTCCACATTTTTTCTTTGGATTATTTACCTGTCTCCAGTCTTCTTTCTGAAACCAGTCACGTAATGTAGCGCCTTTTTTACGAGCACCTTTTACATTTGTTTTTGAAGAACGTCTATATTTACCAGCTTTACCAGACTTTTGTTTAGCAGCAACTAAACGAGCCCTTTCTTTTTTACTCATGCTAGCAATTTTAGCGGCAGGTAAACACGTTTTACGCGTACCGCCGCCTTTTTGCTTTTTCTTTATAGGGTTGTTCTTCTGAACGTACACTATTACTTCTTTTTCATTTTCATTTTCATAGCTGAAGCCTTCTTCATTTTCATAGCAGCTTTTTTCATCATCATAGCTCCTTTTGTTTTCATCTTCATAGCAGCTTTTTTCATTGTCATAGCCGATTTCTCTTCTCCTAAAATAGCTTTAGCCATTGCTTTTTGCTTTGGAGTTGGAGCTTTTTTCTTCATAGCTGATGCTTTTTTCATTTTCATAGCAGCATCTTTTTTCTTCATTTTCATTGCAGGATCTTTTTTCATAATTTTAAATTTTGTTTTTTATATGTTTAAACATTGAGTTACCTAATTCTTCGCCCATCTTGCTATCTGACTTATAGTGAGCGTGAGCAACTCTACGACTATAAGATATATTTTTAGCTGTCTTCATAAAAGCAGACTTGCCATACTTCATTTTTAACGCACTACCTATTAACATACCTTGAACAGAGTGTCCTGATGGATATGATGGCGTTTTCATAGACTTCATTACAAAAGCTGATAATTTTTTATCTAACTCGTATGGCCTTTTTCTATTATGATATTTCTTTAATTCTAATATCACAGGTGCTGAATCTTTTATAAGTCTTGCGGCAATTTTTTTATCATAATCTTTTACACCTTGTTCTTTAGCTGTTTTAGCAAATGCTGATTCTATATTATCATAATCTTTTACAAACTTTTTGTTTAAAGGTATTTTTTTAAGCTCATTTATCTCTGTTCGAGTAGTATAACCACTGTCAACTGGTGGCTTCTTTTTTTTAAATGGGTTTATATCAAAATCTTTAAACATTATTTTTTCTTTAATCTTTTTAACGCAGCCTTACATCTTTTAGCTATGCCAGCTTGTTTTGGTTTACCACCGAACCTTGATCTTTGCTCCATTACAGTTAATATTTGTATTTTTCTAGCATAAGGTTTACTAATACGTTTTACCTTAGAACATGTAGCTCTAGCATCAGCTGGTGTCTTGTATTTTATACTAACAGTATCTTTTGGGTTTTCATCTGTATATAAACGTCTACCGCTACCTTTAGGTTTTTTACCTGTACCTTTTATAGGATCTTTACGTTTTTTAGTAGGTGAAGTTTTTACACAACTACCTTTACTAAATTTAGTAGTACCTGGCTTGCGTTTATAACCTTTCCAGCACATTACCTTTTCTTTTTACCACCACCAAATTTACTTGGCCCACCAGCCTTAGTACATCTTACGCCCCAACCAGAACCATAAGCGCTAGGCCATACTTTAAATTTACGTTTAGCAGCTGCTTTACAAGCTGCAGATATTTTTTTTAATGCCGAACTTTTTTTCATTTTGTTCGGATTATTTTTACCGCCGTCTTTTTTACTTGCCCAAACTGCTTTTCTTTGAGCTGCACTTACATATCCCATAATTATTTATTTTAACATTTCCATCTACGTCTAGCGGCTTTACCTCTTTCGCCGGTCCAACCTTTTGATCTAGCACAGAACGATTTTCTTCTTTTAGCAGCTTTACTGCCTGGTTTAACTTTTCCTGTTACAGCTGTTTTAAGCTTACTTCCAGGGTTTTTACGTCTATATTCTTTAACTCCTTTAGAAGTCATCCCAGCACCTTCTTTGACTGTTCTAAAGTTACGATTTTTACCTTTTGTAGTTTTTCTAGGTTCGTTACTCTTTTTTCTTTTAAATAATGGCGAACCATCATTTCTACGTCTACCACAGCTAGTGACAGGATAAGGATGTCCTTTTTGCACAAACTGCTTTGCAGGCGATGGTTCAAACATGTTATTTTGTCTTTCGCTTCCAGGCATAATTAAAAGTCACTCATTAATTGATTACTTATTTCTTCTTGTACTTCCTCTCTAGTTGCTATCATTTTAAATGATAAATCTGCTTGAAACCTTGCAACTTCTTCTCCGTCTTTAAATATAATAATAGTAGGTACTACAGCTATTTTATATTTTGTTTGTGCTTCTGTATTTTTAGCTACATCAGTATAACCTATAGTCCTGCAGTCTTCAAGATCTTGTACCCAACTAACGTCGTTAGCACTATTCCAACCAGCATTAAATTGTTTAACTTCTATTTGGCCAAAAGCTGTACTAGCTAAAAATACAAATAACATTACAAGTGTATATATAATGTATTGTGGCCAAACTATATCTTGCTCTTCCATTATCTATTATATAATTTATCTTCTATTTTTTCTAACGTAACTTTTATTTCTTCTACATCTTTTTGTGTAGTCATAATAGTATTACGTATCATTTGATCTTTCATATCAAACTCCATGCGCGTTACTTCTGGATCAGGTGGCGCAGGTAATTCTTTTGCTTCAGCAATATCTGCTTGCAAGGTAAACCACATACCAACTAATGTAAAAATTAAAGCAGCTATACCTGCTAGTGTTTTTATACTAATTTTAAAACTAGTATCTTCATTTAATTCTTTTGCCATTTTAAAATATTACGTAGTTAACTCCTAGCTTAAAGTCATACCACTCTCTGTTCCAGTATTTATTGTATTTACCTTCAATAAAATACCCTAAATTTTTATTTTGTTTTATTCCGTATATCAGCCCGCCTGAATAATCATACCACTGATCATCTTCTATATAGTTATGATAGCTAAACTCACTACCATCATTGTAATGCCAAGGCATTAAGTTACCCCATACATGTAACCAATTTTTCTTTGTGTATTTATAATAATCAAAACCAACAACAATAGAGTGTTGTATAATTCTGTCGAGTTCATTACGTTTTTCAGCAACGTAATCAGAGATTACTTCTGGTATTACAACTGCCTCCCATACTTCAGGACTCGTAGCAACTAAAGTGCCATTAGGATCAAAGTATTGATCATTAGCAACGTCTATAGTATAACCTTCTTGTATTGCTAAGTAAGTATAATGTAAATTACCATTTGATAACATTAACTCAGCTAAAGGATCGTAACCATACGGCTCTGCTAACCTATGAGCCATACCTATATTCCAAGATAAATTTTTATGTTTTCTATATCTATATCTTTCTGATGCTTCAAAATACTCTACATCTGCAAACCCATCTTGTAAATACTCAAACTTTAAAGCAAAAAAGTTTATACAAACTTCACTATCACAACCATCATCAGAACTCCAACGTACAAAATGATGTTGATCCATATAATCAATACCTTCTTGTCTTTTATAATCTACTTCAAATAAATATTCTAAACCTCTAATTTTACCAACTGTAGCAGCATCACTATAATTATTTTCAGTACCATCGTAAAATGTATTAGCTTTGTTTTCATAACCAAACCTAGCTATTTTACGAAGTCCAATTGTAAAATTATAATCGTAAGGTGTAGATATAGTTGTAGTTGACAGCTTGTTATCAACAGAAAATACTTTTACATCAGACAACGATGTTCCACCGTTAATAGCTGCATAAAACGTAGAAAACTTTAATAGTTTTTTAACGTCTAATTCTTGTGAGCAACAACTTTTTGGAGCTGAGCAAGCTGTTAGTATTATTAATAGTAATATTATTAGTCTTTTCACCATTTGTATATAGTCACTTATTTTTTTAAATGTTTAATTATCTTGATCTAGTTCTTGTTCTTGTTCTTGTTCTTGTTCTAGTTCTTCCGCCGTTTATATCTTTGTTAATTCTGTTGTTGTTATTTTTAATTTGTTTTTTAACAGCTTCAACTTCTTTATCTTCAATACCAAGCTCCCATTTGCTCCAACCTAAACCAAGAGCAACTCTTTGCCACCATTTATTTTCGCTATCTAAAGCTGATCTTACATTTTCAACTTTTCTAAGTAATCTAGCTACAGGTACATTTGTTAAACCTTCAACTAAATTACCATAAGCATCCCACATAGGATTATCAATATCAAACGTGTCCATTTCAGGTATTACTTTTTTATTGTATTCCATAGTTTTTTCAAAACTATCTAATTTTCTAAGTTTAATACCTACTGGTGGTGATAATTGTAACAACTCATCACTTATAACACCTAGTTGTTTACCCCAACCTTTTTCTTTTTGTTCACCGTATTTTATAACTGCATTTTTTAAAACAGATATTACAGCACCACCAACACCACTACCTCTTAGTATACTGTCTATACTACCGTTTAATAATCTTTGTTTTTTAGTTTTGAAAAATTTATCATCTTTTTTATCTTCATCTAAATCATCTTCAAAAGCCATAGCAAATAAAGCGCTTTGTAAACTATAAAATATAAGATTTTGTATAGCGCCGTAATATATTATTTTAGATATATTAGACATATCACTTTGTACTTGCGTGTTATATGGTGGTGTTTTTCTTCTATTAATTAAATCTGAACCAGCTTTTTTAATCAACCTAACATATTGTGATGTTACGTTTTGAAAAGCTAATATCACACGACCAAGAGGTGATCTTTGTTGTTGTGATAATTTATCTGGTCTAGCTGACTGCTGCGTGCTTTCAGCAACATCCATAAAATCATCAAACGCTTTTGTTTCAGCTTCTTTTTGTGAAAAGCCTTGTGACTTATATGTATTGACTCTATTACGGTACATGCTAGCACCACCTATTGCAATAGCAAAACTATCAGCCATTTGTGTAGGTAAAAAACCTTTTTGTAGTATATAAGCTATAGCTGCTTTAACAGGTTGTTTTGATTTACCAACAGCGTTTGCTATTTCAGCTCCATTAACATCAAATCCAACACCCTCTCTTCTTTGCTTTAAAAAGTCAGAATTAAATAACATTGAAAAGTCTGACCAAAATTGTTTTTGATTAGCAAATGCAGCCGCTGCTTTAAATATGTTGTTATCAGCAAAATTTATAAAGTTAACCGTAGATAACGTCTGTAGCACAGCTGATCTAGCGTTAAAGAACATTGTAGCACCAACAGATCCATTTAAATAGTCTAAAAATGCATTAACCTGTCTGCTTTTACCTTGTTTTCTGTTTGTACCAGCTTGTATTGCGTGTAACATGTCTTCTAAAGCTTCAACAAAATTGTCGCCAAACTCAGCTCTAATTTTATTTACATTATCACCAGTAAGTTTACCATTTACTAATTTACCAAAAATTTGATCAGAGTTTTCAATAAATTCTGCAAAAAACTTTTTTCTACCAACTCTACCTGTAGCATCAGCTAAATCTTGCCTTATATCACCAGCTATCCAATGTTCACCTGGCTCTACATAACCTTCTTTTGTTCTTGATATTTCACCTATTTTATTAGCAAACTGTTTTAAATTACTATCTGCTTCAACAAGACCTATTAAGTTTTGTTTATCTGTTTTGCTTAATCCAGGTATATCAAAACCAGATTTATCCCACAAATAAACTCTAACAGCATCACTGTACGTAAAATCACCATCTGGCGTTTTTTGTAGTAATTTTTTACGTATATCAGGCATTTGTTTAATCAAGTTTTTATAATCATTCGCTATAGACTGTTTAGCTTGATTTAACTCTCTATAAGCTTTGTTAAGTGGTTTTACAAGAGCTTTTTCAAAAAAGTTTCTATGTTTATTGCCTTGTTCACCTTTACCTATAAAATTATAAAGTAAACCTACAAAATCCTCATGCGATGGTGGTACAAAAAATCTAAATTTACCTTTACCACTACCACGTTTTCTAGCTTTGGCGTCTGAAAAACGCTTGCCAGATTCAATACCTGTTACTTCTTCTAATATTTGATTAAATGAACTATCCATTGACTTGCTAAACTTTACTTTAGCTTGTTGTACTTTAGATTTTATATCTAGTTGGTTTAACACATTTTTAACAGCTTCAACATTTGATAAAGCGTCATCAACAAAATACATATCATTATAACCTTCTGAAAACTTTTCAAGCATCCACATAGCTTTTGCTTCACCAGTACTATTACCTAAACCAGTTATATTTTTTAGTGGTATAGATATATTTTTTGATTTTAACCAAGCATGTATTGCTTCTGCGCTTTGTGGTGGTCTAGCAGTTAATACAAAAACATTTTTAGAACCAAACTTTTTAATTTGATTACGCATTTTTTGTAATAGTGGTCCTTCAACACCACCACGAATATTTACAAAGTCATCAAAATTAAAATCATAACCTTGCTCTTGAAGCTCTGGACCTTTAATCGGCCACTCTCCACTTGTTATCTTTATAGTTTCATTACCTTTTTTAGCTATTATAAAGTTTTCACCTTTATCTATAAGCGTTTCATCAAAATCAAAAGTAGACATACCTCTAGATATTTTATTATACTTTAAAGGCGTTCTAGTGTCTAAAATTACTTTACTAATATTACTTCCATTAACAGATTTACTGTGACTGACTAATACATCGTTTATACTTTTTGAGAAAGATTTGATTGTTTGTTTATTTGTTATATCAACATTAGACTGTACATAATCAACAGAATTTATTCTAGAAGCTATTCTAAAATTTATTTTTTTGTTTTTGCTAATGTCTGACATAAACTCAGCGACTAATTTAACTTTTTTACCTTTTATTAGTTCTAAATTTTCTATATTTAAACCTGATTTTTTAACTATATCTTGTGTTAAGTTATCTACATCAGGGTTTCCTGTAACCATACGATATATATTTCTACCTATAACAATAAAACCTTGCGGTAATGTTTCATATTTACCATTAACATAAGCAGAAGTTATATACTTAATAGGAACTTCTATTTCTGCTAAAAAATTATATCTTCCGTATTTCTTTAGCCAATTAGCTTGATCTTCATTTAAAGTAAAGTTTTTTATTTCACCTAGATTTTTAGGTAATTTTTTTACAAACTCTTTATATTTTTGTTTTATTGCTTTAGCAATAATATCATCAAATAAAACACCGTTTTCATTAACAGTTGTATTTTTATTTGGAAAATTAATATCTAAATTATTATTTAAAAACTTTAAAAGCTGAGAAACACCTCTAGCTTTATGTAGTTTAGTTTCTATACCTAATATAGTTTTTAATGAAGTAAAATATATATCACCTAGTTTTCCTCCACCAACAACGTTTAAATTAGATTTAATAAGTTTTATTGTATCTTCAAATAATTTTTTTATTTTATTTTCATGAGCTATACCAAGGTTTGACGACTTGTTTTTTCTGTTAGCTTCAATAATATCGTTTAAAAGCTCTCTAGATAGTTTTTTATCACCTACAACAGAAGCATATTGATTGTTAATAATATAATTATATATTATTTTAGCAACAGCACTTTTATTTTCTTTAGAGTGTTCTTTTGGGCCAGGTAATCCTTTTGTTCTTTTTATTGGAATATTTAGTTTATAACCTGTTGCAATACCGTTTTCGTCTCTATTAACAGTAACTATTTGGTTTAAATTTAATTTTTTTGTATTAACTTTATCAACTAAATCTTCTATATGATCTATTAAATTTTCTTTAATTTGTTCTTCTGTTAAAGGTGTTTGTGAAAATTTTAAATCCATGTCTCTACCTATAGTTCTACTTAAATCTTGTATATCATTAGTATCTATAGTTTCACCTTTTATTTCAGCCATTTGCTGTCTTTTAGCGGCAACTTCAGGATCTCTAGAAGCTTCCATAGTAGCGTCATAGTTTAATACTCCTGCTAAATATTTTGTTAAGCCATCTTTTCTAGTACCTTTTAAACCAGATCTTTTACCTGTTTCAGGGTTTATAGCTGGTTGATCAAAAAACTTTACCCAAGCATCTTCTTGTTTTTGATTACCTTCTACTTGTTTTACTTTTTCATATAAATTTACAGCTTGACCTCTACCTATTGTTTTTAAAGCACTTTCTGGCAATAAATTAGCATCAACAGCAGCTTTAACTTGCTCGGTACTAGTTAATTGTTTTACAAATTTAATAGTTACTTTTTGATCGTCAGCAACTTCTCTTTCTAATTGTACTAAATCAGCTGTAAACATAGTATCAACTATAGCAACTCTAAACTTTTTTAAATTACTTATATAGTTTTTTGTACCTAAAAAATCTTTAACTTGTTTAAATATACCGTATTCTACACTAGCAGCTTTATCTCTTAAATCTCTTTGTATTTGTCTACTAGTTTGATTTTTATCATAAGCTTTCATTAACGTGTTTTTAGCAACTTGTAAAACTCTATTGTAAAGCTCACTACCGGTCTCAATACCTATTACTCTTCTAAGTTTAGAATATTTAGGCATTTTTTTCTTTTCAGCTTCAGCTTTTTTTCTAGCTTGACCAGCTGGTGATAAATCTTCTGTTTCAAGAGCTTTTAGTGCTGAATCTGTTTCTGCTGCAACTTGTACTTTTACTTCACCTTCTTTTGTTCTATCATCTACGTCTTTAGCTGTTTTTTCTTGCTCTTTTTTTGCGTATATTTTTTTATAAACATCATCAGCTCTAAAACGAATTCTACCTTGTAAATAACCAAATAAGCTATCATTTTCTTCTGGTTTAAAACCTCTTATATCAGGTATTAGTTGCGTTATAACATCATTAACAAAGTTTTCAGGTACTTTATCAGCTTTGTATTTAGCAGCTATTAAATTATCTAAATAACCTTCGTTTTCTAAACCAAGATCTTTATCTGTACGTTTTTTTCTAAGCTCTTTGATAACATTATCAGCTTCTGCTTGATAATAAAAATTACCAGTATCTTTTTCTCTAAGATTATTACCGTCAGTATCAACTTTTCCAAGCTTATCAACTTCTTTAGTTATTGCAGTTTTTTGAGAAGGAGTTATTGATTTTTTAACTTCTGTTACCGTAGTACCACCACCACCAACATCAACAGCTCTTTGAGTAATAACACCAGCTTCAATACTTTTTTGGTAGTCACGCATAAAGTTATATGTAGCTATACCACTTCCAAACTCTTTTTTATAACCAAATGTTCTAAATACGTTGTGTAAAAAATTTCTAAATTTAACATAAACGTTTTCGTCAAAGCTTATTTGATTTTTCGCTAAAAGATCAGAGTATATAGTTAACCATTCATCTGTAATGTTTTCATCTAATATATCGCCTCCTTCTTTTTTAGCTTGCTCATTTCTAGCTTTAATAACATCTAAAACTTTTTGTCTAGATTTTTTTGATATAGTATTTTTAAAATCACCTATAAATTTTCTTGCTTTAGAATCATCTATAATATTACCTTTTGAATCCCTAACAAATAAACTTTTATAATGTTTGTTTATAACACCATGTAAAATTTCATGTGCACCAACATTAATTTGACCCGTTCTACCAGCAATATCTTTATTTATAATTATACTATCACCAATAATAAAACCATCACTACCTTTTACGTTTTTAGCTTTTATACGATCTGCAGGATCAGTTACAGTTTTATTGTATTCCTCTAATATAGCGTCATAAGTTTTTTGTGCTTCAACATCATTGTCTACAACTTTAACGTCTTTACCTACAAGTTTACCAGAAGCTTCGGCAAAAGCTATTGTATCTGATATAAAAGTTTCCCTTGCTTCTTTTGCTGTTTTTTCTCTTGCTTTAACTTCTTTAGTTCTACCATCAACACCTGCATATTTATTTATTATATTGTCTATCTCACTATTTATATCTTCTAAATTTAAATCAGCGTCAGGATCTTTAAATATACTTTTTTTCTCTTTAGCTTTTTCAGCAGCTCTTTTTTGTTTTTCTAGTTCTACAAGTCTTGATCTATCAGCTGGATCTGAAACTTTAGAATTTATTTGAGTATACAAAAAAGCATCACCTTTTTTAAGTTTCACATAGTTATCAAAGTTTTTATCACCTTCTACTTTTATGTTAAAATTAGCTAATAACTCTGGTTTGTCTTTGTGTTTATCTACAATTTCTTTAACTTCTTGTTTAGTCATCGGTTGATTGTTCACCGTATATTTTCTTGTAGCTAATATATCACTAATATTTGCAACGCCTTTAGTTTCTACAATACCTTCTAGTAAAACCTCTGCAATATCAAAATCTTGACCAGCAGCAAGCTGACCAGCAGCTTCACCAACAGAACCAGTAATAGCCTCTGTACCAGCAACAGTTCTTGCTATTTTTGCTTTACCAACACCTTTTTTACGCATTTTAGCACCAACACCTCTTCCAGCCGCAAACCCTATTCTTTCAATAGCCGCTATAGTTACACCTCTAGCTAATGCTTTACTTTTTATATCATCAAAAGCTTCGTCGTCTTCAAGTATTGCTCTAACGTTTTTTTCGTTAAATTCTTTATTACCAAGTTTTTCTTTTAAAAGTTCTGTAAGTGTTAAACCTGTTTCCATAGCGCCAGTTAAACCAGCAAAAAAACCACCAACAGTACCTGATACAGCTCCTCCAAAAGCACCTATAGCAGTACCTAAAGGACCAGCTATAGAACCAGCAGCAGCAGTTATTTTAGCACCAACATATCCACTAGCTGCAGCTGTACTTAAACTAGAAACTACAGCTTCTTTAGAATCAAAAAAAGTAGTACCCATATTAGCTATAGAACTAACTAATACTTGTGGTATTATTTGTCCTCTAGTTAAAGCCATAGCTTTCATAAAGCCCCAAACACCACCACCTGCTTCTTTTTTTATTCTTTCATACTCTCTCATTTCATCAGAAGGACCTTGTGCTTCTAATCTTTTGTTTACTTCTATAAACTTTTGTAAATCTTCTTCTGAAATATCTTTGCCTTTTCTATATATATCAAAAGCCTCTCCAACAGTACTACCTTGTGATATACCTTGTTGACCAGCTCTCCATATATCACCAAAATAATCTGTCAATATATTTTTTCCAAGATTATTTTCTAACCAAGTGTTTTCTTCTGATGTTTCACCACCTAAATCACCAAGTGCAAAAGAAGGCTCTTTAGTAGCAGCTTGTTTGCTTAAGGCCGATGTGTTAATATAACTATTAATATAATTAATCTGATCTTTTGTGGGGCCTGAGCCAGTATACTTTTTATAAAAAGCATTTATAAATTCAGTAGGATTTTGTTGTAAAGCGTATTGTATTTTTCCTTGCACTTCGCTTTCACTTAAATTACCGGCGTATTTTGAATATAAAGACCTATATAACTCTTCCATATTATATATTATCTGTATTTATTGGTTGTGTTTCGGTGTTTGTATTTTGATTTACAGGAGCTTCTTTTATTAATTTATTTATTATATCCATAAGTCTATTATAATCACTAGGTTTGTCAGTGTAGAAAGTTTCTGTGCCTAGTTTAATTTTATAATTACTACCAGGAGCTAATGCTTCTTTAGCTCTTTCAGAAACATTATATTTTTGTAAAATAGCATTAATAGCGTCTTTTGACCTTCCTTCAGGTACTTTAATAGTAAATAAATTTTCTATCGTATTAACATCACTTGAACTTATCTGACTATTTGAACTACTAGCGCTACTTAAGCCATTTTCAAACTCTTCACCAAATGCAAAAAGCGCCTCATCGTTCATAAGCTCAAAAGTAGTAAAAGTTTTATCACCTGATTTCCATACACCTTCTTTTGAGTTCCAAGTATAGTTATTAGCTAATTCTCCAACAAAAATACTACCATCTTTATCATTTGTTACTATATCAATAACGTTTCTTCTTCTTCTATTTTGAACGCTAGCAGGTATATATATTTTGTCACCTTCTGTTGGATAAACATATTTACCAGATCCAGCTTTAAACGGATTTAAAGTATTATTATTTTTATTTGTTTTATTTTTTTGTCTAGCACCAAACTCATAAGCGTCTTTCATTTGATTATCAACAAAATCTATAAAAGCGTTTTTAGAAAACTCGTTTTCACCACTTAATAAATTTGTTTGAAAAGTAAGCCATTGTGCATTAACTTCATCTTGGCTTATACCACCACTATTATCAGTATCTTTAATACCAGATAAAACGCCTTGTGCTTTTAGTTCACCTTTGTTATTATCAGATTTAGTCATAGTTTCCATCATCTGTGACCAATATTTAGATGTTTCACTTCCACCTTTAGTTATTGCATCGTAAAAAGTTACATTAGTATGACCAAAAGCGGTACGTATACCTCTTCTTATTTCATTAGGATTTCTAGTTATATTAGATAAAGCAGTTCTAACTTTACCAGATTGATATTCATCGTATTCACCACCGTAAGTAGCGCCTGCGTTTTCAGCGCCAGTAAATAAATCATTATAAGCTTTGCTATACACACCATCAGTATCTGTAGCCGCATCAGCTATTATTTTTTTAAAACCAGCTAAACTCATTGTTAAAGGATCTCCATTCTTGTCTTCTTTAACATTACCATCTTTATCGTAAAGAGTATATATTAAACTGTTTGTTTTTTCATCACGACTAACTTTTGCATAACTATCAAAATCTGTAATTTTGTTGTTAGTATTACTAGCTATAATAGCATTAACAAACTCATTGTTATTTAAGTCAGGACCATAAAACCTGTCATCAAGACCACCGTTTTCAGCTGCCAAAGCAGCTTGATCTAAAACTTCACCCCAACCATCTATTTCTGAAAATAATTTATTTCTTTTACTAAGTATTGACATACGTTTTTTTCTGGTTTCTTTATCACCAAATTGTCCTCCAAAAGGACCTAAAGCTTTAAGTTGATCTCGCAAGTCATAAACATCATCTACAAGAGCATCAGTACCACCAGCATCATAAATTTTTTCTACCGTACTATTCCACTCAGCAGCGTTTTTTTGTATTTGCATACCAATACCAGCTCCTAACGTAGCTATTTGTTTCCAAACTTCTGCCGAAGCTTTCATTGAGGCTTCGTAACTATCAACAACATTTTGAAATGTTTTACTATAGTCTTTAGGTGTATTAGCTAAACCAGCCCTTGTTGCTGCCGTTACTATTTGAGCATCTGCTCCTTGTGTTAATTTTATTGCCATATTAATTTATTTTTTTTATACAAACGCTCCACCTTTAGCAAAGCCACCACTTACCGCTGTACCAACCGCACCTATAACCGCTGCATACATACCTGCAACTTGTTGCGCCTGAGCACCGTGCATTTGTGCTTGCATGCCTTTAGCTGACATTTGATTTGCCATTGCTTGTTGTAAAGCTTGATTTGCACCAGCTGTTAAACCAAATTCAACGCCTAACAACGTAGACTCTCTACCAAACTCTGCTTGTTGAAGAGCTGCTTGGCCTTGACCTCTTAAAACGTCAGCTTTAAAACCGCCTTGCGCCACTAATTGTTCTCTTGATATACCTAGTGCTCTTGCTCTTTCAGCTCCAGCTAATTCTAATTGTTGTATTCTAGCTGCTCCTTGCGCTGCTAATCTTTGATTTGCTGTTTCTTGCTGCGCTATATTAGCAGATATTTGTTGTGCTTGTCTTTGGCCTTGGTTAGCTAAAGCTTGCGCTAAACCACCTATACCAGCACCACCCGCTGCGCCTCTTAACGCTGATAATATATTAGCTCTTTGTTGAGCGCCTTGCTCTGCTTGAAACTCAGCAGCCCTTGTATTTACTGTTAAGTCTTCATATGGGTTTTCTAAATCAGCATAAATATTTTCAAACTCAGTTTTCAAGTCTTCATAAGGATTTTTTATATCAGCAAAAGGATTTTCAAATTGAAACTCTTGAAATTGTTTTTTCTGTTGATCTAGAATTTCGCTTTGTACATCTTTTTCATCTTGAAAATATTTTAATTGCCCAGCAACCATACCTTGCATTTCGTTCATGGCTGCTCTTTGTCTTTTCCTTGCTTTTTTACCCATAATTATTCTTTTATAAAATTATTTGTTAAAAACTTAAAACCTTCGTGTTTTACGGGTATCATAATCCAGTCTAAACTATCATGTATATTAGACATGTGTGTATCTCCGCAAACTGTAAAAAGTTGCATAACACCGTATTTTTCAGCTTCTTTTTCTACGTTTTGTATTAACATTTTTATTATATCTCTTCTATCTTTTTGTTTATATTCGTAATTAGAGACTAAATAAGTAGTCCAACCTACTGCAGAAACTTCTGTTAAAAACAAAAAAGTAGCAGCAATAGGTATATTATTTTTTTCTATAATAAAAGATCTTCTATTATGAGGCAAAAGTTCTTTAGGTGGAGGATTCTGTCCGTTTCTCCACCACCACTTCCACCACTTACAACAAGTTTCATAATCTCCTTCTTTAAAAGATCTAAACTTTATATTATCATGCATTTAATTTAATTTTAATGTACTTATATAGTCACAGTTTTTGTAACTTATTTACTACTAGGCGCTACTTCAGCACCTACAGAAAATAATTCAATACGTTCACTACTGTTATTTTTAAATTGTAATTCAGCGTAATAACCAATTAAACTAGTATTATTAGCAGCTTTATTCTTTTGAAACATTAAAAAATGATTTTCACCTGGAACACCTTGTTGGTCTAATACAATTATATAGTCATAACCTATAGCATCGACAATCCCTATTGTTTGACTAACGTTTGGACTACTATTAAAAACAAAATTTGTTTCAACATTTTCTCTTGAACTAGGTAACGTAGAATATAAAACGTCTCCAACTTGTAGTGAAGTATTTTTTATTGGATGTGGTAAAGTAATTTTTAATGCCATGTTTATTTTTTTTTAAGATCCTACACCTGGTGTTATAAAATCGTCTAAGTTAATATTAATAGTTCTGTTAGCTTTAGGTTGAGTAGTTATATTTATGTTACCGGTTAAAGTTATTATTTCATGACAACCTTTAAATGTTAAAATAGCACCAGCAACAAGATCTTGGTTAACTTGACATACCATACTGCCAGCAGTAGAACTAGCACTAACGCTTTGCACTGCGTTAGCAGAGCTATTGTTAACATCTAAACCTTTAAAAAAAGCTCCTTTAGCAACACTGTAAGTACCATTTAAAGTTACAGTAGTACTATTGCTAACAGCAGCTCTAACAGTTTTAGTTAATACAGTAGGTGTAGCTGCGAGATTAGTAAAAGAAATATTAGTACCTATTACTCTATTTATTAATCTTGATCCTTTAGCTCTAAGTGTCAATGTTATTCCATCTGCAAATGTTTGCGCTGAAGACAAAATTATAGTGTTAGGATCAAAAAACTCACTAGCATCTTCTGCTTGTCCTATGCTTTCTATAGTTGGAGTACCGCTTAAACTACCACTACTAACACCTGTTATTACCATACCTGGCACAATATCTGTTAGACCGTCAAGAACTACACTAGTACCACTACTAACAGCACCATTAACAGTTTGTGTTGTTTCAAAATAAAAGTTGTTGTCAATAAAGCTTATAGCGCCATCAGCGTTAAGAGTTGGTACTAAGCCAAAACCATTTGCATCAGTATCTACGTTTTCTATTGTAAAACTAAATGGTAAATTTGTTGGTGAAGCTGATTCTGAAGCAACTCTTGTAAAGCTACTAAAACTTTTATACGTACTAGAATTAGATGTAGCTGGTGTTAATGTTAAAGTTGTATTAGAAACTTGAGTAACACTAGAAGCAAAAATATTATTACCAGATGATACACTTCTATCAAACTTCATTTTAGTATCACCGGGTAAAAAAGCTAAAACATTATAAACTTTACTAGCAGATGCTGGTACACTTATAGTTACTACATCTCCTAAAAATATAACTTTATTTTTATCGCTTTGACTCATACCATCAGTAAAAGCATTTAATTGAAAATTATAAAACTTACTAGGACTACTATTATCAAAAACTTGTAGATTTATAAACTCACTACCTTGTGTTTCAATGGTTTCGTCAGTTGCATTCTCAAGCTCCTCTTGTCTACCTTCAAAACTTATAGTTATAGACTGCGCAGCAGCAGAAATATTTTCAGTATCAAAATTAACTGTATCTATTATTATACTCATTTTTTAATTTTTTATTAGTAACCTCCGCCGCCGCTACCGCCGCTTCCGTTTCCACTTCCGCCTGTAGGTGGTGCAGGTGGTGGTGGTGTTGTAGATTCTGTACCATTATCTGTTCCTTGTCCAGATGGTGGTGGTAATGGCGCCGGAGAACCTTCTGGTTCACCATCTTCGCCAAAAGTAATTGTACCTTCGCCAGATTGACTGTTTATAATACCAGGGAAAGCTTCGTCTAACCAAGCAGGAGCACCTTCATCTCCAGGTAAAACAGAAGCCTCAACCTCATCAACCATCAAAACCATACCAATACCTTGAAAACTAAACTCACTTGTTTCTATACCGCTATACCCTTCAATACCACCTTTGATATAGTTAAACCATTTACCTTCTTTTTTTATAAACTCATCAATAGTACCTTCTTGCTTGTCAGTTATTATATAACTAACGTACCATCCTTCTTTTGCATTAAGATTGTATGGCTTTATAGTTTGATCTAAATACTCTTCGTTATAAGGCTTTATATTTGATTGACTACCTTCGTAATTTATAGTATTAAATATTTTTATTAAAGAAGCGTCTTGATTAAATATAAATGTTATAGAAGGCTCTTCTTTAATACCATAAAATCTACTATAACCGCTTTGATGATGATGCCATAAATTACCAGCTTTAAGAGTGTAGTATTGTCTAGATAAACTAATACCGTTTTCTGGTATAAAAGATTTAAAACTTACCCAACCTTTAGTGTCTTCGCTGTAAGACAATGTTTTTGTTAAAGGTATAGGATATTCTCTTTGTACAGATATGTTATCTATAAAGCCAACAGTGTTGTTATCAAAAGTAAATATAATATTATTTCCAGGAGCTCTATCATTTTCAGTTCCTTGAATATAATTATACCCTGCAACTTCTGTGTTGTTATCTACGGTATATACTTGTTCAAAATAACCTATACCATCTTCGTTTTCACCGGACGTTGAAGTAACAAAACCACTAACAAATCCTTGTATAGATGATTTATTTGAATATAGTACCTTTACACCTCCAGATTCTATTTGATAGAAAAATTTAACTCTATAAGAAGTTAATCTTGGAAAATCACCAATGTTTTGTCTTATGAAGTGATCTGGACCAGCACTGTTTAATGATATTTCACCATTAGAATAAGTTATAAATTGATCTACACCAGGGTCAAACCCACCAACATCCCAAGCGTTTATTATACCTCCACTAACTATGTTTGATTCGTCGGTAAAATATATATCACTTATTTTACCAGTAAATTCATCACCATTTACACCATTAACAATCATTAAATTACAATTACCAGAACTTCTATTCCAATTTGGCCACGTCCAACCGCTAAGTGTATTGTAAGCTTCAATGTCACAAGGATCACCTTGATTTGAAAAACTTAAATAATACGAAGTACCATCATCTCCAAATTCTATGTTATTTATTTCGTAATCACCATTATCTTCAGCTGTTATATGTAAACCGTTCCAATCAAGTTGACTATTTGGATTACTACCACTTGGACCAAGATCAGTTCTTAATTGAACTCTAGCTTTACCTTGCACGTAATCTGTAATTTTAAACCTTAACGTATAAGCAGAATTAGCTACAGGTAAAAAACTAAAAGGAGTTTGTGCTGTTAATAAATCAAATTTTTGTTCAAAAGCATCAGCGTGATTAGCATTGTTAAACACAAGTTTGTTATTAGCGTAATAGCTAGTAGGCTGTGAGAAAGCGTGAACAATAGTATTGTCTTGATGTGATAAATTAGTATTATATCTATCAGTTGTCCAGTCTGGAACCTCACCAATAGAAATTTTATCTGTAACATTTGCAATGTTTACAAAGTGAATATTACCAATAAAATTCCACAACCAAAGTCTAAGATATTGATTAGCACAAAGAGCACCAACACTTTGACCACCTGCCATATAACTATCTTCGTGTATTCTAAATATTGCTCTATAAACCTGTAACCCTGGTAAATTAACTGGAATACCAGGTTGATTATTTCTACCTGTTATACTAGCTCCATTTATTAAATCATCTTTGTAAGGACTACCGCTAGTGTCAGATACGTCTATAGTATTAATACCTCTTTTTGCACCGGTAGAAGTACCGCCAGCTGGCCAATTTACATTACCAAAATGACCATATAAAGAATCTTCTTTATCATTTCTTATATCTCTATTGTTATAAGAATCAACAGTATTACCATAGAAAATATAAGAACCATTTACCCCAGTAGTAGAACCATTGTTAGGTGTTTCAGCAGGATTAAGCACGCCATCCACTATAATACCACCAACTGTTTTATCTAAAAATACATCAACTAAGTAATAATCGCCAACTATTAAACCATTATCTAAAGTATATTTAAGATAACTACTAGCATTAGGATTATCGTAACCCATTTTGTCTACACCAAAATCAATAGTACCAGAAATAGTATTAACACTACTACTACTTGTTTGTATTGCACCACCAATAGTATTAAAAGTAGATGTAGGTGTAGTAGTTCCATTCGGGTTTGGCTGATACCAAGTATAAGTGGTACCACTTGGATCTGATTCTGTTACTGTTGTTAAAGCGTTGTTGTCATCGCCAAATATATTAAAAGCACCAACAGCTTTAGTAAAGGTACCTGAAGAAGCAGCAGATAACCAATAATCCCATTGATTAATATTATCAGTTTTAAATTTTCTATGCACGGTTGAAAAAGAAGGTATACCTCCAGCGCCAGCGTCATAACCAGTACTATTAGGTGAAGGTATTGGATCAACATTAGCAATACCAGGCCAAGCTAATCTACCAGGTGTTGTCATTTTGTATTTTTTCTCTATAGTAAGTGATTGTATTGCATATCTATTACTTGCCATAGGTTGACCTCCAACGTGAACTGAAAACGGATCTGTGTCGTTTATTTCAATATTAAGATTTTTTATAACCATAGCTTCTGTTTGGCTAGAATCATAAGTAGATCCGTCTGCCATAGTACCATTACCAACTTTAAATTTAACCCATAATTCATACACTTTTGTTTTACCAAGGTACTGATTGGAATTAAATCGTTGAGTACCTAAAGGATGTGCAGAAAAAGTAAAATTATTACTATTTATAAACCCAGCTTCTTGTAGGTTATCATCATCACTAATATTAGCTGTATTAACAGCAGGAACAAAACTTATATCCTCTATTATATCACTACCAACACTATTTAAACCGTCTAATATTTTTACTTTAAAAACTGGTTGATAACCACCAGGATTTAATCTTGTCACATTGCTAAAGGTTTCACATTTAAATTCTACTCTTATCTCTTCTCCAGCAAAAATAGTTCTATCACTTGCGCTTGTGTAATCTTGATTTGGTTGCATTGCTCCATGTACCCAATCAGTACCTTGATTATTAGCGTTCCACTGTGATACAGATGAATCAACAAAACTATCATATTCACTATAATCATACGTAAAAACAGCTGGAACACTTGGGCTTTGTCGCGACGTTACTTCTGTTATTTTAGTAGATATTCCAGGAAAAATTAAACCAGTCTGTACATCGTCTGTAATTACTGTAATACCTTTTGGATGACCAGTATTGTGCTCCCATATAAATATTTGAGATTTCTCATTAGTATGTCCTTGGCTAAGATAGGCTTCACCTGTAACATGATAAGCTCCTATATCTGATGAAGTAGCTGCAGAAGGACCTGGTGCATTTATTGCGCTAATTGTTCTACCACCATCAGCAAACCAGTGAAAACCAGTTTGGTAAGGTGGACTATCATGAATTTCACGAGTAAAACCACACTCACCATAATAAACAGTGCCATTTATTTTTCTTAATAACTGATAATTACCATAAAGTACTTGGGAGATATTTAGACCATTTGTTTGACCTAACCGCATTGGTGTTGGATTGTCATATAAAAGTTCTTGATCTGTAAATGGAGTAAAATATTTCGAGTCAGAAGCTGACGCTCGATAACCTTTAGCGTTATAATTAGTAACATTTAAACTAGTAAAGTCTTCATCATAAATACTATAACTACTAGTTGAAAATTGAGTTGATAAAGCGCTATGAGCTGGCACAAAGCTAATTCCAGGATAAAAATGACCAACAGGTATTTCAGCGTAATTAACTACATCTACCTCGCTTTGTAAGTGTCTAAAATTATTAGCACCAGCATTATTACCTAATATTGTACTTGTATCTGTATATATAGTTGGATATGTTATACCATCACCACTACCAATTTTACCATTGACTATAAGATTTAAAGGCGGAAGAGTTAAGTTATTAACCTCTGTACCTTCGTTTATATTAGGATTCTGTATGAGATTTGTTTGAAATAAATTAGGATCTAATAAACTAACATTATATTCTTTTTTATACTCATCATAAGTACCTAATATATTACCATTAGTTATTAAATGATCTCTAAACCAATCTTTCATACCAACATCAGATATAGGTGTTAAACCATCCATTGATAATCTTAACACTGCGCCTCGTTGCTTATCTGTAAAATAAGCTCTATAAGATTCTTTAGCAAAAGACTCTGGGTTTTTAGATATACCATAATCGCCAACAAAAGGTGTAGCATCACCTAACACATTTGTAGATGATATAAGCTCTGGATTACCATCTGCGTTAAATAAATTGTCTTTATTAGCTATTATATTTATTACTCTGTCTTCACAGAAAGCAACTAAACCTACTCTTCTTGAAAATAATTTTTGTATATCACCGTATATTGGATTTAAATCTTTAGTAATTTTATCAGCTGTTATAAATTGATTTAATTCATTTACACTACTGTTAGAATTATATATACCAGAAAATATTAAACCACTACTTCTTTTTTCTTCTTGATAATCTGTATCTATGGTAGAAGAAACAATTGGACCGTTACCAATAAACATTTCGTTAAAACCATCTCTAATTCTGTTAGACTCTATACCATTTCCAAAACTAAAACAATTATACCAACTTAAACCAAACTTTAAATCTTTTTGTAATTCTTGATTTATAAAAAATCTAGTTTTATAATCTACACCACCAATTGTATATCCTTTAGAATTAGTAGGATCAGATTCTTGTAAAGTTAATAGAGTAGTATTATAACTACCGTCTTTTTTATAAAATCTTATTTCACGGTTTGAATAGTTTATTTCTGTGCCAGTGTTGTCAAACGCAATAACACCAGGATATATTTCTATTTCATTATCGCCGTGCCATCTTTGTAATACGTGATTAGAGTTAAAAGTGTATTGATAACCTTGTTCTGTATGAGGAGATGTTTCAAAACCAACTACTTCAACTATACTACCAACAGGAGCAAAAGAATTTTTTGTTGCATTATTTATTTTTACAGGTATTGCATCACTGGCTTCATGATATATTTCTAAAGCCGTAGTTTGTTTAGGTTCAGTTTCCCAAACAATAGGTTTTGTATTTTTAGCTTTAATGTAACCACTAATTGGAGCTATAAACTCTATATCAGAAGAAACTGTATTACTGAAAGTGCCATCGTTGATAACACCGTCTTGACCTTCTATATCTTTATCTGTTTCTATAATATAACAAAGTCTTCTATTGTCAGCTCTACCAAAGTTTTTTATAACATCTTTAAGATGCTGCAAAGCATTGTCAGACTCTGTAGATCCAGTTCTTTCATTATCATCAGAATCTATAAACTGAGCGTAATTTATAACAGCGTCTTCTACAGCGGCTATACTACCATTACCAAAATCTCCACCAGGTATTGAGTTTTGCGTGTTATTAAAAGCAACCCAATCGCCTCCCCATCTATTTTCTGTTGCAGATTTTAAATATTTAGTAGCTCTCCAATTAGTATGATTATATAATTTTTTTATTGATACGTTTAGTATTGTATATACAGTTTGTTTACCTTTAAATCTAAATTTAGCACCAGGTCTTATATTTTCTATAAAATCTTGTATTAAACCATCTTCGTCTCTATTTGGTGGATAAGTAGGACTCCATTGGTTTTCGTGTAATTCTTTATAAGATAAATCATAACCCACAGAATAAGGCACGCTAGGACCAGGTGGCTCTTCGCCTTGATCATGTATTGATACTCTAGTTTTACCTTCTAAAGGAAATGAATATAAATCGCTATTATAACCAAGTGCTGTGCCGTCATAGTTTGTAAAAACACCACCACCCCAAATACCTTGTAAATATCTACCTAAAAAATTATTAGAACTAGGTACAAAATTACTACCATTAATATTTAGTGGGCAAAGATCAGCACCTGGAGCTAAAAAAGATAAATGTAAAAAGTTTCTTTGAGAGTTATTACCAAGCACTTGGCTATCATCTTGATTTCCGTAAGTATCGTCAAAACTAAAATCTGATCCATACAAGCCTTGTCCGCTTTTAGCTTCTTTTTTCCATCTTCTTACACCGCTTTGACCAAAGTGTTTATATGTTGTTTGATTTACATAACCTTCTAAACCATTAACATTTCTATCTTTTACAATACCACTAGGATATCTAGCTGATAAAGATTTTTTATGTAACCAACCATTTTTTATTACATTAGTATCATCTATTGTTTGAAGCGTATTACTAGCATCGTCAAAATAATGATCTGTATTACCAATTTGTTTAATGCTTAATATTTTTTCGTCATTATCAACTAGTTGACCAGGTTTTGGAAACGTATTAAATATACCCTCTTGTAAGCTATTACCAACCCACTTTGGATTTTTAGGATAACTAGTATGTATACCGTTCCAAGTCTGACCAGCGTTTTTAGCATAATTATTATCAGATATCTGACCAGCTATCATAAACATACCGTCAATAAAAAATCCTGATGAATTAAACCCACCTGGTTGAGAAGCATTATCCATATCAGACTTTATAGTGTCCCATTGAGATTTTGCGTAAGAAATATCACTAGTTACGTTTTGTTCATTATCTGTAATAGCTGTATTACTATTCCATATACCACTAACGCTAGTATCACCAGAAAAACTATGATCATTGTAAAGTAAAAAGCTATTAGCGCTTGCTGTTTGGAAATATCTTTCAAGAGCGTTTCCAGATTCATTTCCAAAAACCTCTGTTTGTTCTGTTAAACGTTGGTCTGCTTTTAATTTAATAAAAAACTTACCAGAAAAATCTTCTTCTCTTCTTAATACTCTTTGTTCTATTTCTACTACTAAATCATCATGCAAAGTGTGATTACCAGAAGTAGTACGATCATTTCTAGCTAACATAACGTCATCACGGCTTATTTTTTCTTCTAAGCTAAACACTATACTACTCGTACCTCTTACAGTCGCTATTTTATATCTTTTAGATCTTTGTATTCTACCATCACTTTGTTCTATAAAAAATGAAAAATATAAGTTGTCTTCTAAAATTTGTTGATCATTATTATCACCAAATCTAAAGTGCATACCTCTAGCATCTTGCCAAGCAAGTCTACTAAATACTATTTGTTGATTACTTGTAGCATTAGTAAATAGTTTACTAGGCTTATGATTTTGAGATGTAAACAGTGTAGTATTTAAATAATCAGTTGCAGTACCTATTTTATATGCACCTTTTTGACTTACCCTACCATATGATATGTATTGATACTTTACAAACTCTGGCGCTTCATTTTTAATATCTAAAACTTTAAATCTAGTTTGTTTTTGAAAAGCTGAAGATTCACCCAGTTTCTTTTTTAATATAATATAATCATCTTCACTTATTTTGTTTCTATCAGAAGAAGGAAAAGAAGCATATATAAATCTTCTATCTTGTTTTTTAGAATAATCTGCAGGAACATAAACATCATCCATTAAGAGATTATAATATTCTGCGCTAGTTTCTTTTACAAAATATTTAACATACTCTGCAAAGCTTGGTATATCACTATTTAACGATACGTTTAATTGATGAGATTGAGATGAAGATACAGAGCCATATTTACTTGTCCAAGGTATTTTTATAGCGCTTTTACTAGAACTAAAAACAGGTGTCTCTCTACCGTATTTATCTAAAAAAGAAATACCTATTTGATAATTTCTTTGTGATTTTACAGACGGTAAGCCTTTGTTATCAAAAGAATTTGAAGTTATACTTTGCTTTGATCTATTTCTAGAATAATAACTTTTGTAGCTATATTCATCGTAATTATTTCTAGAATTATAATCAGCTATTACATTCGGTATTTTTGTTGAAGGAGTATAACCTTGCACATAATTACCATAAACTATTCTACTACCAGTTATTTCTTGAGCTAAAGCATTTCTAGGAACATTATCATAACCTCTTAATATTTGATTTTCTGGAAGAGCATGACTAATGTTTTCTGTTGTAACGACGTAACTACCTTTAAACCCACTACCGTAAACCATATGAGCACCATCAGCACCATTAGCTTTTTTAGTATTATAACCTATGTCAGAATAAGAATTAGAACCTATAGCATGCCATTCGTTATCGTTGTGGCTTATACTAGCTATAGAATATATTATTGGAGAGTCTTCTTTTTTATAGAGTATATCAACTTGAACTACATCTTTTGGTGTTTCAGATGATATAAAATCTGTTAAATCTATAGAATCAATAGAATTAACCATAGCTGTATTGTAGCCATCTTCTTCGTTATAAAAGTTTTCTTTTGTATAATCTTCTTTATACTCTGGATTAAAAACAACTTCTGTAAAAGGTGCAAAAGCAGAGTATTCATTATCAACATATTTGTATCTATAAGAAAACCTAGGTAATACTTGTTCAAACAAAGGTTTTTTATTAGTAGAGTTTTTTACACTTGTTCTACCAGCGTTGCTTGATTGAGTAATACTTGTAGTTACATTTTTTAATGAAGTGTTTATTTTAAAATTAAGCTTTGTAGTAGGTGCTTTTTTAATTACAGTAATATGCTCTTCTTTAATATCGTTTTCTCCAGTAAAACTGTAAATAGTTTTGTCTGCATAAAAAACATCACCAGTACGTATTGCTCTTGGATGATCTTCGTTAAAATCATCATTGTCGTCGTAAGAAGAATATCTTATATGAATATAATTATCACTAGTATTTTCAAAAAACTTAAAGTCAGCAGTCCTTATATATTTACCATCTCTATAATGTCTTAGTGCAACTTCATCTCCATGATTTAATTCATTAGGAAATGTTAAAGCATTTAAATGTTCTTTGTGTATGTAGCCGTACCTACTATACGTTCCATTTATATCTCCTAATCTTGAGGCGCTTGTATTATAATTACTTGATAAATTAGTTCCTGCCGAACTACCACTCCATTTAGAAGTATCAAAAACGTAGCAACCGTCAAAACTACCTTTTGGAAAAACTAACTGTGTATGCGCCCAATCAAAACCATTTTTTACAGTACCCGCTATACAATTAGCTATGTTTATTTTTTTTGGCTCACCAACACCGTCTGTCCAAAACAATAAACCATCTATTATATTTATACCAGTAATCATTCTTTCAGGAAACTTCAATACTGCAGCTTCAGTATTAACATATTTATCAATAACAACAGGTGTTATATAAGCACTAACATCACCATCTTTGGGTGTAAATTCTATTATTGCTTCAAAGTTTTCTTCTAGCGGGTTAAATTGTTTTTTAACAAAATAATAAAGCTTATTAGTTTTTTCGTCTGCTATAACGCCAACACACTTGCAATTATCAGGTATAACATCAGTATCTCCATCTTTAGTTTTGTATTTTTTTACATTACCTTTAATGCTTTGCACTGTTCCTACATCATCTCCTTCTGAAGTAGAAATTTGTATATTCATGGCATCTCTATATTCTCCGTTTGGAATAAGCCTTTCATCAAGGTCTTTGTTCATTCGACCTTTTAAAAAATTATTCTTAATTTCTGGCATATACTAGTGTTTTATGTGTTTAGATTTACCTCTAAGTATTTGAGTTAATTCTTCTAATTTAAAGTTTGATAATCTAAGTTTAGCCTGTCTAATAGCTGCAAATTTTTCTTTTTTAAGTCTAGGTACTATTTGTTGTGTGTAAGCTAGACCAGAAGCAACACCGTGTAAAATATATCTATACATAGCTTCTTCTGCAAACTTATGTACTACTTGCTCTGCATATGTGCCAAGACTATCACTTATATAATCTAATATCACAGTTTTTCCTGAAATATTAGAACTAAAATGTATAAATCCTTTTAACTCATCAATATAAAAACTACCGTTTACTTGAGCGTGAGAAGGTTCTAATCCATATCTTTCACCTTCATTAGGCCAATAAATTTCATCTTCATAATCATCATTGTTGTTTTCAGCTGGTGTTTGTGATTTGTAATTACTCCAAGTAGTAGACTCAGTTTTTTCTTGTAAACCAGGCGTAGGTAAATCTGCTGTCAAAGTGACGTTATCAACAGTATTTGTTGCTAGCGTTGAAGATGTAGATAAAGTTGTAAACGCTTGTATATGACTTATTACTAAAGCATATATATATTTTTTACCATCACTGTCTAGAGGTATACTTTTTAAATCTATGTTTTCTAAGCTCTGTGTTGATGTTGTGCCGTCTGCAAAGTCAATAAAGCTTGAATTACTATCGTTATCAATTAAGTTAAATATACTAGGATCAACTAAAGCCGCTTTATAATAACCATTTTCAGAAAAAGTTAAATCTGGATTAGTAATATTAGCATTAAAACTTGTTCCTGGAATATTTGTTCCAGCTGGCTCAACAGAAGTAACACCTATTCTAACGGATCCAGCATCGTGAACGCCTGTAGAAGCCGCAACAGAAGTTGCTGTTGCAGATATAGATATTTCATCAAGACCTGTTACATCAACTTTTTGATGTACTAAATAAACCCTACTAGCAATACTACCTTGATATGGAGTTCCTCCTTGTGAGCCATATTGCTTAGAACCATGCGTAAAGGTAAGTTTGTTATTTGTTATGCTTATGCTATCGCCATCTGGCGTGTTTCGCGGTCCAATTCTAACCCATTGATCTAAAGAATCTACAGCAGATTTTAACACACTAGTTTCATCAAATTTATAATTCGTTAAAAGTCTATTAGATAAAACAGTAAAATCATAACTATTATCATCTTCTTGAAGTATTGAAAATGGATTTGATGTGTCTTTTGTAGGATATAATCTATGTTTTATACCAGCACTATCTACACGTGATATTTTAGTGTAATTAACATAATCATGAGGTAAAGACATTTTTAAATCTGCGGGTAATATTATTTCTTGAGACTTTATGGATTTTAGTGTATCAAAACTTAGCTCAGCTAAACCTCTTTGTGCGTAAAAAGCAGCATCTGTACGACTACATTTACGTATTATTTTTTCATCCCCGACATAAACAACCATAAATTGATTTATTATATCTTCTAAATTAACAAATTGATAGCTACCTTTATTAGATCCTTCGTAATATTCTCTTGGAAGTTGACTTTGTAAAACCATTTATTATTGTTTTTCTTGTTGTATTTTATTAACTTCTTTTTGTGCTGCCACTTGAACAACATTATAATCTTTTATACCAATACCAGCTAGTTGTAATATTTTTAAAACTAAAGTTGTTTCTTCTGAAGCATGTAGTTGAAAATCTTGATGGTCTGATGCACTTGGGTTGTATAGAGGTTTTGAATCAACAACAACATATGTCCAAGCTGCTTTTTTAGGTTTAGCTATATAACTAAACTTATACTCAGCACCAACTACATCTGGAATAACATATATAATGTCTGATTTAACATAGTATATAGGTCTGTTTTCAGTAGGTCTTGTAAGAGGAGTATTAGATATTCTAGTATATTCCATGTAACTAACTTCTTCAACAACTACGTTGTTAAGAAAAGCAGAAGAGTATTCTGGTAAAACGCTAGTAGTAACACTACCTATAGCGTAAAAATTAGGATCACCCAAATCATCTGTTAATTGTTTTAAATCAAAAACGTTTGGTAAATTTACTGATTGTGTAAACGGATATATTTTTTCACTATTATAATCTTCTTTATCATTCATATATTGCTCAAAAATTTCCATTTGCGCTTGATTAGCATATAGATTAAATTCTTGAGGCGTTATATAACCTCTTTGTTCTTTGTTAGCTGTTGCTAAAATTCTTTGATATACTGTATCTACACTTATCATATTTTTTTATTTTGTATTGCGATCGCCCCGAAGAGCGACCGCTCTACAGTTTGATTAATTTAATCTTTTTTCAATATTTGTATATATCTCCATACCTTCATCGGTTTTAAACCAAGCAGCTAAAGCAGAATAAGGATGTTCATCAAAAGGAACGTTCATTAGTTTTCTATCAGTAGAACCCCAAGTAAATGTTCTTTGATCTTGAGAAAGTTTTAATATACCCATTTCAGTAGCTTTTATACCAAAATTTCTAAGTTGTATATTTTCATCATTAGCTAATTCTAAGAACAAAACAGGATTGTTTTTAGCAAATACTAATAAATCTCTTTTAAGCTCTTTAGAACTCATATCTGATACCTTAGAACCTAACTCTACACGCATCACAGCTTCTGCCATATCTATATCTAAGTTTAAGGCAGCGTTTAAAGCTTCTATTTCCATCTCTATAGTTTCAACCTCTTGTTTAGCTATAGCTTGAGGTTTTAACTCGTGATATATAATATCTTTACCAGGATGGTATAAAGACAAAAGTTTTTGTAAAATTGTTTTTTCTTTAGGAACATGTAAAACTCCGTTTCTAAATATAATGTGAGATAATCTTTGATCACCTTGCATTTCATCAACAAATGGTGTTTTTTGATTCTCACAATATTTTAACTCTCTTTCATAACCTTTTTGTTCATCAAACCAATAAACGCCAGCGGCTTTTATAGATTTACTTAAAGGTCTTTTTCCATTTTTTAACAAATAAGATCTATCTTTTATTTCCCAAGTTGGTTTTTTAATTTCAACTTTTTTAGGTTTTGGTGTTGTAACAGTTGGTGTTTCAACAACAGGTACCTCTACCTCTGTTTTTTGTTTTTTTGCCATAATATAATATATAATAAAATTAATAAAAAGAAAGGTTCGAGGCCGAAGCCTCGATCCTTAATATAATAAATGCTTAGTTCATTAACATGAAGTTATTAGCACCTTGAACAACCATACATCTTTCAGACAAGAAGTTGACTGTCATTGCATCTAAATCAGATGTTACAGCTCCAACAGAACCAGTAATCCAAGTTTTCATTTGTCTTGACTCTGTGTTTGAAGCTCTATAACGTACGTGTAAAAATGGACGCTTAAGATTTCTACCTAGTACTTCATCATAAACAGAAGAAACACCAGCAGGTATAATAACACCTCTAATAGCTTCACCACCAGTAGCACCTTCGTTAATACCACCTCTTGTTGCTAAGTCATTTAAGTATTTCCAGTCAGACTTGTAGAAGTCATAAGAACCTCTTCTGAAACCAGAGAAACCTAAATTTAATGCCATATCTTCAGAGTTGTTAAATACACCGTAAGACGTACCACCAGCTCCGTAAGAATTCATAGAAGCTAACATATCATCAAAAGCAAGAGCAGTA